>Ga0075163_10005770_pt1 | contig 16430 bp, 10 predicted proteins | sample JI1023141ADNA_FD_71478 | JGI IMG/M metagenome (GOLD analysis project Ga0075163, IMG submission 71478) | Wastewater effluent complex algal communities from Wisconsin, to seasonally profile nutrient transformation and Carbon sequestration -... | ecosystem: Engineered > WWTP > Effluent > Algae...
CGACGTGGCCGTCGAGCGCGCTGTCGGCGGGGTCGTCGGGTCGTCGGTGTGGCCGTCGAGCGCGCTGTCGTCGGGGTCGCCGGGTCGTCGGCGTGGCCGTCGAGCGCGCTGTCGGCGGGGTCGTCGGCGCTGTCGGCGTGGCCGTCGAGCGCGCTGTCGGCGTGCCGCCCCGTGCTTGCCGCTGCCGTGCCGCCCCGCGGGCTGTGCCGCTGCCGTGCCGCCCCGCGGGCCGTGCCGGCGGGCCGGTGCTCGTGCCGCTGGTGGTTCCGGAGATGGCCATGGTGCCGCCGGTCGTCGGCGCTGTCGGCGTGGCCGTCGAGCGCGCTGTCGGCGGGGTCGTCCGGTCGTTGGCGGGACCGTCGAGCGCGCTGTCGGCGTGGCCGTCAAGCGCGTTGTCGTCGGGGTCGTCGGCGCTGTCGGTGGTGCCGTCGGGTCGTTGGCGGGGCCATCGCGCTATCGGCGGGGTCGTCGGCGCTGTCGGTGGCGCCGGTCGTCGGCGTAGCCGTTGAGCGCGCTGTCGGCGGGGTCGTCGGGTCGTCGGCGGTCGGTGGGATCATCGTTCGTCGGCGTGGCCGTCGAGCTCGCTGTCGGCGGGGTCGGGGCGTCGGCGTGGCCGTCGAGCGCGCTGTCGTCGGGGTCGTCGGGTCGTCTGCGGGGCCGGGGCCGTCGAGCGCGGGTCAGCGGGTTGGCGTGGCCGTCGAGCGAATTGTCGGCGTGGCCGTCGCCGCTCGCGCCCGCGCGCGGGCAGCCGAGGGCATTAGTCACCACGCGGAGCTGTTGGTCGGCGGCGACGAGGACGCTGCTAGGCAGCGGTATCGGACACGTATTGGACACGCATCGGACGCGCCGCCAGGTAGCGGCATCGGGCATGTATTGGACACGCCACGATCCCACCGTCCCGCGGTGGACTGCTCCGCATGCGCGAAGAAAAATTTGACAACGTGGTCCGTGTTCGGCGTTCGCGCAGCGAAGAAATTTGACAACGTAGGCCGTGTTCAGCATGCGCGCAGCGAAGAAAAATTTGACAACGTAGGCCGTGTTCAGCATGCGCGCAGCGAAGAAAAATTTGACAACGTGGGCCGTGTTCAGCATGCGCGCAGTGAAGAAAAATTTGACAACGTGGCCCGTGTTCAGCCTGCGAGCGGAGTAGGCGGATAGCTCCGCGCTGCCAAGCACTCGAGCCTGGCGCCGTCGCGCAGCACCCAGCCACGGCTCGGCGCCGATCCGCGGCGACGGCAGCGCGCGGTCTCCACGCACCCACGAATTCTCCAGCGAGCTCCAGTCGTCATCCACCTCTCACCCACGGGGATCGGGGCATCGACGCGCGAGTTCGGATCGCCGACGCGCACGTGCAACTCGCGCAACGACGTCTCGCGCACCGGCGCAAGCGTCGCTGCGCGTTGACGGCGGCGAGCACCCGGCGCCGCCGTGGTCGCGAAACAGGTCGCGTATCGGACGGGCGGCGCGGATCGCCGACCGCGAGCGGACCCACAGCTCGCGCGTGGTGACAGTGGGATCGTCGGGTCGTCGGCGGGGCCGTCGAGCGCGCTGTCGGCGGGGTCGTCGGCGCTGTCGGCGGGGCCGTCGCGCGCGCTGCTGACGGCGGGCCATCGCGCGCACTGTCGTCCGGGTTAACGGCGGGCCATCGGGCGCACTGTCGGCGGGGTCGTCGGCGGGGTCCACGCTTGACCGCCGCGTCGTCGGTCCGTAGCCTGGTTAAATGGGCACGCGTCGGTGGTTTGGGGAGTTGGAGGCATGGCTGCGGAAGTCGGGGTTGACCAAGGAGGATCTGGCGAAACGCTCGCGCCTGTCCGCGTCCGATGTGCTCGCGCTGTTCCAGCAAGAGGCGCCGAACCCGACGCTCGCGGACTTACTCGACCTCGTTCAGCAGTCGGGGGGGCGCTTCAGTGGCGTGGAGACCAATGAGCCCCTCGATCTCATCAGGCGCATCAAGGAGATCATGGCCCGCGAAAACCTCTCCAACATCACGGCGTTAGCGAAGACCGCTGGCGTCAACCGAGGGACGCTCAGCACGCTGCTCAACGCCGCCGCTCCGAACCCCTCGCTGGAAGTGTTCAACAAGCTGGTCCACGCGCTGGGTGCCGAGAAGGACTTCGTGATCGTGAGCTACAGCGACAAGGTCGAAGCCCAGGTGATCGCCGCGGGAGCGGAGGAGGTGAAGACAATCAGGCAGGATGCCGCGGGCCGGCATCTTCACGCCGTCCCTGATCCGACGCGCGGGGCATCGCCGGCGGACCCGTCGCAACGAAACCGCGAAATCGAGGCCGAACGCGTGGCAGCCGAGGAGCGGAAGAAGGTCCAGGCGAAGCTGGCCGAGGTCAACGCACGCGTCGCCGAGCTCCACGCGAAGAACGTCGCCCTCGAGAAGGAGTGCGCGGACCAGAACGCCGAGATCGTCAGACAGACACACTCCAACGCCACGCTCGAGGCGCTCCGTGCCGAGGATCGTGCCGAGGTTGCCAGGCTGGCCGAGGAGCTCCGCAAGCTCCGGACCGGGGCCAGCGTCGAGATGAATTTCAAACTTCTGGACGAGCAGGACAAACTCGACGCGGAGATCCGCAAGCTCCGGGCCGAGGCCGCCTCGCGGACCGAGGAGCTCCGCAGGCTCCGGGCCGAGGTCGCCAAGTCGTCCTGGACCTTCGGCAAGGTCGCGGCCGCGGTCTCGTGTGTGGCTGCGGCCGGCGTTGCCGGGTATGCGTTGGGGGCCCGGAAGTAAGGGGGCGACGGCCAGCGCCAGACGGCGTCGTGGCGGTGCATGGGCACCGAGCAGGGAGGCTGCGACCGGCTCTTCCTGGGAAAGACCCGAGGTTATTTTTTGCCTCGCAGGGCGTAGCATTGATTGGATTCGAAGCCGATGGCGACCGAATTTTTTAAGCGAATCTTCTTCGACTACGAAGACCGCGAGAACAACTCGGGGCGACGGCCAGGCTTCGAGGTCGTCGTCGTGGAGGAGGACGAGGGGGTCGGGCTCTTGATGCATCCACAGCTCGGGCTGGATGGCGTCGGCGTGGGCCGAGCGCAGATCTACATGACACCAGAGCAGACGCACGAACTTCTTCAGGGCCTCTTGGATGCGGTCGATAGGGCCGAGGCCAAGCGCACCCGGCGAGCATCGGCCCACTGACTGTGGGCTGGACCGTCTGGCGCGCTCCAGGCTGCAAGCCGACGATCGACGTCGCGGCGGTCGAGGCGACCCGGCTCGCCGGCCCATGACATGGCGCCGATGCCCGCCCATGACCGATGCGCAACCCCTGCGCATCTCCTAAAAATGCTTACTGTAGACTATTGGCATGCTGTACGAGTTTCTCATCGAGAACCGTGAGGCGCTCGTTGAGCGCGCGCGGATCAAGGTCGCGTCGCGACGGGCGCCGCAGGTGACGGCCGAGGAGCTTCAGCATGGAGTTCGCCTGTTTCTCGATCAGTTGATCGAGCTCATGCGCGTCTCAACGACCTCGAACGCGGCCATGATCCTCACCGCAACCCGGCATGGTGAGGAGCTGCTGCGCATCGGCTTCACGATCGCCCAGGTGGTCCACGATTATGGCGACGTGTCCGAGGTGGTGACGGAGCTCGCGGGTCTTACGGACGCGCCGATCTCGGTCGACGAATCCCGGACGTTTGACCGTTGTCTCGACCTGGCGATCACCGGCGCCGTCACCGAGTACGCGCGGCTGTGCCAGCGGTCGTTCGAGAGCAAGGCGACCGGGCGCCTGGGGATCCTCGCGCACGAGGTCCACAACTGCCTGTCGCTGGCGATGCTGTCGTTCGAGACGTTGAAGGGCGGCAGGGTCGCCATCGGCGGGAGCACCGGAGGCGTGCTCGAACGGAGCCTGCGGCGGATGCAAGGGCTGATCACGCGGACGTTGGCTTCGGTGCGCATCGACGCGGGGTTGGTCCAGCGGAAGCGCGTCTCGGTCTGTCGGTTCGTCGAGGACATCGAGGTCGCCGGCCTCATGGAGGCCTCGGCGCGCGGCCTCAAGCTGGTGGTCACGCGGATCGATCCGGACGTCGAGTTCGAGGTCGACGAGCCGCTGCTCACCGCGGCCGTCTCCAACGTCCTGCATAACGCGCTCAAGTTCTCGATCACCGGCGGCCGGGTGTGGCTGCGAACCTACGTGGACGCCCAGCGCGTCCGGTTCGAGATCGAGGACGAGTGCGGCGGACTGCCGCCGGACGCGACGGAGAGTCTGTCCCGGCCGTTTGATCAGCAAGGGATCGATCGCACGGGCCTCGGCCTGGGCCTCACGATCAGTCAGCAGGGCATCGCGGCGAACGGCGGCGAGATCCGGGTGCGCGACGTGCCGGGCAAGGGGTGCATCTTCACCATCGATCTGCCGCGGTACACCATAGCGCCCGGCGTGGCGGCCCAAGACGCGCTGCAAGGCGACGCTGCGCGCCCCGCCGTGACCACCCGGCGGGTGTTGGTAGTCGACGATGATGTGGACGCCGCGCAGGCGCTGCAAGACATTCTCGTGCTGGAAGGACACGAAGTTCGCGCGGTGCACGATGGCCCCGCGGCGTTGCGGATGGCGCCCGAGTTCCAGCCCGAGATCGTGCTCCTGGACCTCGGCGTGCCGAAGGACAGCGACCTGGTCGCCCGGGAGCTGCGGACCGTGCTCGGCGACCACGTCCTCCTCGTGGCATCAACGGGTTTGAAGGAGGTCGGCCTCGACACGACCCTCCTCAAGCGGATCGACATGCTGGCCCCGATGGACCTGTGAGCCGCTTCTGGATCAACCTCGGCGCGCGCCCTGACCGGATCGCGCCCGCTCGCTGGCGGCAGGATGAACGCCATGTGCAGCACCACGTCCTGTCCGGCGACGGCGGCGGCGACGGCCGGTCGAGCGGCGCCCCGTGGACGACCCGACCGCGCTCGGACCACAGCGAGCCTGTCCTGAAAGACATACCATTCGTCGAGCACACGCGTCCCGACCGCTCACTGGATGTCCTCGCCCGGGCTGTGCCCGCTCCACGCGCGGTACATCCGCGTGAACCAGGCGCGGCTCATCCCCACGGCGGCGGCGACCTCGGAGACGGTCCGATATTCGCCGCGCTGGAGCATCTCCGCGGCGCGACGCAGGCGATGCTCCCGGATCCACCGCGAGGGCGTGACCCCTGCGATGCGGGCGAGCTCGCGGTGCAGGGTCCGCTCGCTGGTCCCCGCGGCGCGGGCGAGCTCCGGGACGCTGAGCGACTCGTCGGCGAGGCGCTCGTCGACGGTCGCCGCCAGCCGCTCGAGCAGCCGGCGATCGACCGCGAGCGTCGGGGCGGGTGGGACCGCCCTGTCCTGACTCTCGAGCTCGACGAGGGTCAGGCGCCGCACCTCGGCGCGCAGGGCCGTCGACGAGAACGGCTTCGGCAACCAGCCGTCCGCCACGGCGAGCGCGGCGTCGCGGTCGGCGGCCGACACCTTCGCCGAGATCAGCAGCACCGGCGGAGCCCCCGGTCGCTCGCGGAGCGCCCGCGCCAGCGCCAGGCCGTCCAGCCTCGGCATCATGATGTCCGACACCACCAGCGCCGGCCGCAGCTCGACCGCCCGGGCGAGCCCCTGCTCGCCGTCACAGGCGGTGACCACCCGGAAGCCCTCGCGCAGCTCCTCGACGAACCACGCGCGCATGTCGGCGTGATCCTCGACGACCAGCAGCAACGGCGCGCCCTCGGGACCCGAGATGGCCTCCTCCGTCGAAGGCGCCCCATCCTCGCGCCCATCGGCGGCGACCTCGTCGGGCAGCAGGTGCGCCGAGCCGCGCGGCAGGGTGAACCAAAACCGGGTACCGCCCCGCTTCCGCGGCTGGTTCCCGATCTCTCCGCCGCACAGCTCGGTCAGCTCCCGGGCGAGCGCCAGCCCGACACCCGAGCCCTCGTGCGGCCGGTCGTCGCCGCGGTCGACCTGATAGAGGCGGTCGAACACGCGGTCGCGTGCGTGCTCGGGCACGCCGGGCCCCGTGTCATCGACCTCCACGCGGACCAGCTCCTCGGCCTCGATCACCCCGACGGCGACCACCCCTCCCGGCGGCGTGAACTTCAGCGCGTTGTGGACCAGGTTGCCGAGGATCTTGTCGAGGATGTCGGGATCCATCCAGACCCACAGCTCGGTGCCCGTCGGCGGTGACGCGAGCGTCAGCCGGCGCTCCGCCGCGAGCCCCTGGAATCGGCCGACGATCGCGTCGACCTCGGTCCGCAGCAGGAGCCGGCGCGCTCGCGGCACGACCTCGCCGGCCTCGAGCCTGGCGATGTCCGCCAGCTGCCCCATCAGCTCCTGCAGGCGCCCGGCGTTGCGCAGCATCCGCTCGAAGGCGACGCTCTCCTGCTGCGCGGCGGGACGACTCAGCCGCTCGAGCCCGGTCATCACCAGCGTGAGCGGCGTGCGCAGCTCGTGGTGCAGGTTGACGATCGCGCGGGTGCGCAGGCCCTCGAGCTCGGCGAGCCGGGCCGACTGCTCCGCCAGCTGGGCGGTGCGCAGCAGCAGCGCGTCCGCCTTCGTCTGGACCTCGACCGTGCGCGCCGCGACCTCGGCCTCGAGCGCCCGCTGTCGCCGTCGGAGCGCCCGCGTGCGCAGCCGGACCACGCCGACGCCGAACCCGATCGCTAGCACGACGCCGAGCCCCCACGCCACCGGCTCCTCATGCCACCTGGCCCGGCGCACGCCCGCGATCGTCGCCACTGGTCCCCAGGCCCCCGCGACCCCGGCCTGGACCTCGAAGCGGAACGGTCCCGGAGGCAGCTCCACCAGCGTCATGCCCCGGTCCCTGCTCGGCGCGGACCAGTGCGCCTCTCCGAGGCGCACGCGAAACACGACCTGGTCGGCGTACTCCGGCGCCGGGGCGGTCCACGCCAGGCGGACCGGCTGATCCGGCTCGAGCAGCAGCGGCTCACCCATCACCCTGTCGCCGACCCGCGCCGCTTCGACGTGGACGCGCGGCGCCTCCGGGAAGCGAAACCGCGGCGCCTCGACGCCGACCACTCCGTCCTGGGTCGGAAACCACAGCGCACCGGCCCGGTCGCGGGCCACGGTCCCGCAGAAGGGGCCGTTCGCCTCGGCCTTGGCCATGCCGGCGTCGGTCCCGAGCTGCAGCATGTCGGGCGGCGGACCGCCGCCAGCGAACGCCTCGAACGCCGGCGTGCGGCCGACCCACAGGCCGACGTTGCTCGAGAGCCAGGTGCGGCCGGCGTCGTCGACCTCGCTCGCGTGCACACCGCGGACCACCCCGGCCGGCCTGAGACAGCGCCAAGCCGCGACGTCCAGCCCGCCGGACAGGGGACCGACGGCGCACAGTCCCTCCTCCTCGGTGCTCACCCACAGCGTATCGCCGTCGCGCCGCACGTGGCGCACGTGATCGACGAGCAGCGCCCCGGGTCGTCCGACCTGCCGGACTCGGCGCGCCGCGTCCATGACCTGAAGACCCTGTCCTTTGGTGCCGATCGCCAGCGCGCCGTCGTCGAGCGGGACGAGCGCACGCACCTGTCGGACCGCGACGTCACCCGGCAGCGGCTCCGGTCCCGCACCACCGAGAATATGAACCCCGTCGTCGCTGCCGAGCACCCGCGTCCCGTCGGGCAGCGTCGCCTCGGCGCATGCGGTCCGGACCGTGCTCGGTGTCTCCGACTCCGGCACCAGCGCGTCGCCGTCGAGGCGGACCACCCGCGAGGTGCCGCGGCCGATGAACAGGAAGCGGTCCGGCGCCAGCTCGACGGGGAAGCCGTGGACGTCGCCGGCGATCTCGAGGCCGGGCGAGCCCGTCCGGCGGACCGCCGGATCGAACAGGATCCAGCGCTGGCCGAGAGAGCGCCGGGCCCACAGGCGATCGACGCTGTCCGCCCGCACGTGGTCGATCCCATGATCCGCGTCGTCGACCGCCAGGTGGCGCAAGGCCGCGGGCCGGACGCGCAGCAGGCCCTCGCCCCGCGTCGTCACCCAGAAGTGACCGCGTGGATCCACGGCCGCCTGTTCGGCCTGGTATTGCAGCTGCCATACCGCCTGCCCGTCGTGGGTGATCGTCGCCCCGTCGATCGCCCAGGGGCGCGCCGGCTCGCTGCGGGTCCGCCGGCGCCCGGACTGGCAGACGGCTTCGTCTGCGGGCACGAACCGCGCTCCTTCCCAGATCCGGCAGGTCCCGTCGCTCCGGATGCCCGGCGTGTCCTCCCTCGTGGTGGACAGCAGCTCCTTCACGATGTCCAGGGCGCCATGCGCCGCACCGAGGCGCTCGGGGGCCGCGTCCGTCGAGATCCGCAGGATCGCGTCGTCGACCGTGAGGCACAGGATGACCCCACGCCCGGCCGGCACGCAGGTGCGGACCTCGATGTCCTCGGTCCCGGGCACCCGGACGGGGGCGTCCTCGAGACGGAATACGCCGCCTGCGCCCGACAGCCAGCTCCCGGCGGGATCGATCCACCACATGCTCGGCGCGCCGCCGAGCGCGCGCGCGCCGTCCCAGACCTGCAGTACGCCGTCGGCGTGGCGCGCGACGGCGTGCTGCTCGGCCATCATCCACAGCGCACCGTCCTGCGGGTGCGAAGCGACGCGGACGATCCGGCGCGAGCCGAGCGCCGAGATCCAGGCGTCGTCCATCGCCGCGAAGCCGACCCCGTCGAAGCGGAGCAGGCCCTCGACGGTCGCCACCCAGACGAAGCCGTCGGCGGTGAACGCGACGTCGAGGGCGTGATCGAGCGGCATGCCGTCCTCGGTCGTCCACTGGTCGACGACGAAGCCGTGGGCCGCCGGCACCGAGCGCGCGGCGACCACGGCGGGCGCGAGCGAGGCGGCGAGCAGCGCGAGCCAGCGGATGAGCACGAGCGGCGCGCATTGTAGACCCACAGGAGCGCGCAGAGGTCGTCTCCGGTTCCGCCAGATCCGTGTCGTCCTCCGCCACGACCCGGCCGCGGGCACTTTGGCGGCCGCGGGCACAGCTTCGGCGGATCGCCATGCCGGTCGTCGGAGGGCGCCGTGCTACCGCCGAGGTCACATCCCTCACGGAGCACCTGATGTCGAAGCTCCCCATCCACCGATGGTCCGATCGCCCTCTCTTCTCTCCGCGCCCGTCGGCCCCCCTCCCCCTCGCTCAGCTCGAGCTCGCACGGGCCGCGCTCGGCCCTCACGGCTTCCTGCCGGTCCGCGCCCCCGCGTCCCCGGTCCTCTGCACGCTCGCCGACGTCTGCCGGGAGCTGCCGTTGCGTTATCATCTGCCCGAGGGAGACGTCCGCCCATGGCTACGTGAAGTCTTCGAGTCCTGTCCTGAACATCAGGACACCGAACTCGACCCGGCCGGGCTCGACGATCTGATGGTCGTCGTCACCCACCTCGCGCACGCCTTCCGCTGGGCCGCGATGCCGGCGCCCGCGGCCAGCCACGCGCTGGCGCAGGTCGACCTCCCTCGCGGCCTCGCCCGCCTGTGGAGCCGGATCGCGGCGCAGCTCGACGTCCCGCGCTGCGGAAATCTCTATCACATGGTCCTGCACGGATGGAGCGCCGACGACATCCGGCCCGGCGCCGAGTACACGACGGACCGACTGCTACACGGCGGCCTGGCGCCGCTGTACCCGTGGCTGCGCGGGCGCGAGGCCGACGAGCTCTCGGTCTTCACGGGTGCGGTCGTCGAGACCGAGGCCCACGGCGCGGCGGCGGTCGACCTCGCCGTGCCGCTGTTCGCGGCGGTCGCCCGCGACGACACGAGCGCGGCGGCGGAGCTCCTCGATCGGCTGGCCGCCGTCGTCGCCGAGATCGGCAAGGTCTTCGCCCGGGCGATCCGCAAGCAGCAGGTCTCACCGCACACGTTCCTCACGCTGATCCAGCCGCACTTCCTGTGGGGCCTCGAGCACGAGGGCGAGGTCCTCGAGGGGGCGAGCGGCGCGCAGACCCCGAGCTTCCAGCTGCTCGACGCCATGCTCGCCGTCCCCCGCGAATCGCCGGCCGCGCAGGCCGCCACGCGCAGCCGCGCCGGCCTCCCGCCGCGGCACCGTGGGTTCCTCGCCGCCGTCGACGCGCTCGGCGGCGAGCTGCGGGCCTTCGTCGGCCGGACCGGCGATCACGCGCTCGCGGACCGCTACAACGAGTGCGTCCGCGGGCTGCAGCACTGGCGCCGGATGCATCAGAAGCGCGGCGCGCTGTACCTCGACGGCGACCCGCAGCGACCTGTCCCCGAGTACATGTCCGTCGGTCGGGTGGTCGGCGGCGCGGGCGACCGGGCCGGCCGCTTCGACGCCGCGATGGAAGCGCACGTCCAGGAGACGGCTCAGGTGCTGTTTCCGCCGGAGCACTTCGAGGCGCCGCCGCGCGAGCTACTGGCGATCAGCGCGAGCATGGAAATAGGGCTCGTGGCTCTGCGCTCCGGCGGCGACCCCGTGCTCGAGAGGGGTCCGGCGTGATGAAGTATCGACAGCTCGGACGCACCGGCCTGCGGGTCTCGCAGGTGATCCTCGGCTGCGGCAACTTCGGCGGGATCGGCAGCGCCCCCGCCTTCTTCGGCAAGGGTGAGGACCGGCGCGCGGCGTTCGCCCTGATGGACCGCGCCTGGGAGCTCGGGATCAACTGCTTCGACACGGCGGACGCCTACGGCGGCGGCGCCAGCGAGGCGATGATCGGCGAGTGGCTGGCGAGCAAGGGCCCCGAGGTCCAGGGCGGCCTGCTGATCGCCACCAAGGTGTTCAACCGAGTCGGCCCCGGCCCGAACGACTGGGGGCTGTCGCGGCGGCACATCCAGCGGCAGGTCGAGGCCAGCCTGCGTCGGCTCGGCCGCGAGGCGATCGACCTCTACCTCGTCCACGAGCCCGACCCGACCACGCCGATCGACGAGACCCTGCGCGCGCTCGACGACCTCGTCCGCGCCGGCAAGCTGCGCTACCTCGGCGCCTCCAACTTCCCCGCCTGGCGGGTGTGCCAGGCGCTCTGGCGCAGCGACAGGCATGCGCTCCACCGCTTCGAGTTCGTGCAGAACTCGTTTAGCCTGTTCGACCGCGGCGACGAGCGCGAGCTGCTCCCGCTCTGTGAGGCAGAGCAGCTCGGCTACACGCCGTTTAGCCCGCTCGCGGGCGGCTGGTTGACCGGGGTGTACGGCCGCGGCCGCGCCTATCCGTCCGGGTCGCGCATGACGATGCGCCCGGAGCCGTACCGTCGCCTCGAGTGCCCGCTCGTCGATCGCAGCCTCGATCGCCTCGACGCCCTCGCTGCCGCACGCGGCTGCTCGATGGCCGCGCTGGCGCTCGCGTGGCTGCTGCACCACCCGCGGGTCACGGCGCCGATCGTCGGTCCGACCGCGCCGGACCACCTCGCACCGATCTGCGAGGCGCTCGAGCTGGACCTCTCCGCCGACGAGCTGCGCACGCTCGCGGACGAGGTCGTCGCGCCGTGACCCGCCGCGACGCACCGCGGACGCGCCGCCCTCTGCCGCGCCCACTCGCACTGTGCCTCGCTCTCGCCGCCTGCGCCGCCGGGCCACGTGAGGCCGCTCCGACGCAGACGGTCGACGTCCCCACGCTCCGCGTGCTCCTCGAGCATCCGCGCGTACGTGCGGTGCGGACGACCGCCGGGGCGCTCGCCGACTTGACGAGCGGTCCGACCGTCGTCGTGGCGCTCGATGACGCGGCCGCGGGTCGCGTGGTGTGGCTGGAGGACCCGCGGTCCTCCGGGGCCGCGCCGGTTCGCGGAGCGCTCGTCGCCCTGCAGATCCTTCGGCCGCCTGCGCCGAACGTCGCACCGACGACCGGATGGAGGCCGGGCGCGGCGTCGTCCACGGGCCTCGGCTTTCGTCCGCTCCTCGAGAACGATCGCGTGTCGGTGCTCCGCACGCGCATGGAGGTCGACGCCCGCGAGGGTCTCCACACCCACGGGTCCGACACCATCATCGTGCACCTTTCGGGCGGACGGATCGAGGACACCGCCGGGGGCCGGACCGTCGTCAACACATGGACACCCGGCGACGTCGAGTTCGAGGCGTTCGGCACCAGCCACTCGATGCGCAACGTCGGCGACGCGATCGACGTCGTGGTCGTGGTGCTAAGGCCATGAACTACGACGCCCGCGGGATTCCGCCTCGAGGTGGGGGATGGCACACTCATCGACCCGGTCATGCCATGGCGCAACTTCTCACGCAGGACCGACACCGAGCTGCGGGCGCTGTGGCTGTCGCCGGTCCTGCGTGCGAAAGTGAGACGACGATCGGCCGCCCACAATTGTCGACGCAGCGCGGCGGCCACCTCTCGATCCAGCCGCGGTGCTCCGGAACACCTTGATCGAGACGGCGGTGTGGTGTGACCCTGTGCGGATGCAAATCGTCAACGATCTCAAGATCTACAACGAGGTCCGGTTCGACAAGAAGTTCGACGAGCTCGAGTTGCTGTTCTTCCACGAGGATGATCCGCTGGACGCTCGGCCCTTCACCACGCGGTTCTTCTTCGACAAGGGGACCATGATCGTCCGGCCGCCCGCGGGCGACACTCGGCGCTACAGGGTGAAGCTCACCGGCTCTTACAAGACCGCCGCCGGGGCGCAACAGGGCAGGATCTCCACGGTCACGCATTCCGTGGGGAACCTCGTCGATGCTACGCAGATGATCTGGATCGGACCGGCGAGCTCGGAGCAGGACTTCGTCGTCAAGACCTATCGGACCACGGATCTGATGCTCAACGACGGCGATCTTTACATGGTCAACCCCGCGGGCGAGCTGCTCGCCTACCACCACGATCGTCACGGCGACTTCGGCGACTGGAAGGGCAAGGTGATCGGCAGCGCGTGGGGCGACATGACGTGGATCGGAGCGGCCCGCGGCGGCTCGATCTACGCGGTCAGCCGCGACGGCCAGCTCCGCTACTACCACCACAACGGCGGGACGTTCGACGACTGGAACGGCCGGGTGATCGGCGGCGGATGGAACGACGTCCAGCCGCTCGGGGTCGGGCGATTCGGGCAGCTGTACGCGCTCAAGGCCAACGGCGATCTGCTCTACTATCACCACGACCCGAGTTTTAATTTCGACATCTCGGGCCGAGTGATCGGCGGCAACTTCGACGGTCTGCCGCGGGTGTTCACCGGCGGGACCAATTGCCTGTATGCCATCAACCCCGGCGGCGATCTCCTCTATTACTATCACGACGACTCGCTGGTGTTCGTGCACTCGGGGATGCGCATCGGCGAGGGCTGGGGCGCCTTCACCTCGGTGACCTCCAGCGGAAACGGGGAGATCTACGCCGTCGAGCCCGGCGGGCTCCTGCGGTTCTATCGCCACGACGTCGACAAGAAGTTCATGCACGGCAGCAGCGCCGAGATCGGCAACGGCTGGGGCGGGCACGGGCCGCTGGGCGTCGTCGCCGCGGCGCGTTGAAGCGGATCGCGGCCTCGTCGGCCGAGCTCGCCGCATACGACTGTCCGGGCGAGTGCCGGCGGCCGCGAGTCGTGCGAGGATGGCCGGGATGTTGCCCCCGGGTCCGGACCGTTCCCCGCGCGTGTGGGAGCTCGCCGCGCTGCGGCGCGACCCGCTGCGCTACTTCGCCGAGCTGCGGCGGCACGGCGAGGTCGCGCACGTCGCCGTACGGGTCGCGGGGGCGCTGCTGGTGCGCATCACGCTGGTCCAGGACCCCGCGCTGATCAAGAAGATCCTCGTCGACGACGACGCGTGCTTCGAGAAGCCCCGCGCGCTCAAAAAGCTCAAGGTGCTGCTCGGAGAGGGGCTGCTAACCAGCGAGGGCGAGCACCACCGGCGCCAGCGGCGGCTGATGCAGCCGGCGTTCCACCGCGACGCGGTCCTGCGCTACGCGCCGACGATGGTCGAGTGTGCGGCGCTGACGGAGGCGCGCTGGCAGGACGGGGCGACGCTCGACATGACGGCCGAGCTGATGCACGTCACTCTGGCGATCGCCGGGCGCACGCTGTTCGGGGTCGACGTCACGGCGGAGGCCGACGAGATCGGCCGGGCCCTGGCGACGCTGATGGAGGCATTCCCGGACTTCATCTCGCCGTTCGCCGCGCTGTGGCGGGTGCTGCCGACCCGGCGCAACCGGGCGGTCGCGGCCGCGTTGGCCCGCATCGACGAGACGATCTTCCGCATCATCGCCGCGCGGCGGGCCGCCGACGAGCCGGGCGACGACCTGCTCGGCCGCCTGCTCGCCGCCGAGGACGAGGGCAAGGCCGGCATGACGGGGCAGCAGGTCCGCGACGAGGCGATCACCCTGTTCCTCGCGGGTCACGAGACGACGGCGGTGGCGCTGGCGTGGACGTTCTACCTGCTGGCGGGGCACCCGGAGGCGCTCGCGGCCGTGCACGCCGAGCTCGACGCCGAGCTCGCCGGGCGCCTGCCTACCGCGGACGTCCTGCCGCGACTGGTCCACACCCGCCGCGCGCTGCAGGAGGCCATGCGCCTGTATCCGCCGGCGCACACGTTCGGGCGCGGCGTTCTCCGCGAGTACGCGCTCGGGCCGTACACGATCCCCGCCGCGCGCAGCATGGTGTTCATCTGCCCGTACCTGCTGCATCGCGACGAGCGCTATTTCCCCGCGCCGCTCGAGTTCCGTCCGGAGCGGTGGACGCCGGAGTTCGAGGCGGGGCTGCCGCGCTTCGCGTACGTGCCGTTCGGTGGCGGGGCGCGGGGGTGCATCGGCGCCGCGTTCGCGTGGATGGAGGGGACGCTGGCGCTGGCGACCCTGCTGCGCCGCTGCACCCTCGCGCTCGCGCCGGGCGCGGATGTCCGGCCGGTCCCGCGGGTCACGCTACGGCCGAGCGAGCTGCCGATGATCGTGCGCCTGCGCCCTGCGCCCTGAGCAACGGCGAGTGCCTCGGAGAGCCGCGAGCTACATGCCGTTGAGTGCACGGCCGCGGCCGCGCCTCTCCACCCGGGTCACGCATGACGATGCGCCCGGCGCCGGCTTCACTACCGTCACTGGTGTTTCGCGTTCGGCGATCAGACCTCGAGGCGGACGAAGTCGACGAGGTGGTCTTTTTTTAAAAATGCCACGCCGATGTCGGGGGTGGCGATCCGCCCGGCGAGCTGGCCGTCGCACAGGTACTCGCTGCGCGCGCCGTCACGGGTGTGCAGGGACGCGTGGTACTGGGTGCTCCGCGACTTGCCGCCGGTGATGGACACTCGCTCGTCGACGACGACGGCGAGCGAGTGGCGGATCGGCGCACGAGCGAACCGCTGCTCCCGGACGAGCCACCACACCGCCGCGATGGCGCTGAGCAGGAACAGCGGGAGCATGGACTGGAGCATCACCATCGGGAAGCGGCCCAGGGTCGGCTCGAGCGGCTGGAGCATCGGGAGCCGCAAGATCGGGTTCTCGGACATGCCCATCTTGCGGTTGAACTCCTTCTCGCGGAGCGGCAGCTGCTTCACCTCCTCCGCGTACTCCACCAGACGCCTGGCGTAATGTTCGTTCTCGAGGTGCTGCCAGTAGAAGCACGCGCCGACCCACCCAACCAGGAGCACGACGGAGACGACCACGGCGATCCACGCGCCGGTGACCGGGGCCGTCGAGAGTACTGGTTTGTGCTGGCAGGCTTTGGCGTAGCCGGGGAGCTTCTCGGCCAGGTCGAACCGCTCGCTCGCGGTCGCGGAGAGGTGGGCGGGGGCGGGTTGCTCGGTCCGTCGGCGGCCGCCGCAGTGGCTGCAGAAGGTGCCCGCGTCGCGGACCGGGGCGCCGCAGTGTTCACAGTCCATGTCCGCAGTATCACCTTCATCGCCGCGAGCCGCGAGCGGCTCGTGTGGGCGCGCTTCTGCGCGGCGTTGTCCACGAGCGGGGCGTCCGGGGCATGCGTCAGAGCTCCTCGCAGGCCGTCGCTCACGAGGAGCTCTGCTGGCGCTCCGCTTTGCACGCTTCGCGGGTCGTCCGACACAGCACCATGGGGCCTGCCCTGTGATCGGGAACGCGGCGCAGAAGGCCTTGTCTCGATCGACGCACGGCGGATTGATCGAGAGGACGAAGACACGGCCATCCGGTCCAGCTCCAGCCTAGCCCCGCTCGAGCTCGCGGACCTTGTCCGTCACCCGCTCGTCCCCGACGTTGCGCGCGGCGATCGCCGCAAGCGCCTCGGCGCGGGCCGGACCGACCAGGTGCCGGTCGACGAACAGCGCGAGCACCACCTCGTTCTCGGGCCGTAGCGTGCCCTCGACGATCGCCGCGTGCACCGCTTTCTTCTGCGCGGCGCTCAGCGTGCGCCAGTGCAGCGAGTCCAGCGCCGCCGACTGCACCGCCTGCGCCGGGTCCACCAGCAGCTTCATCATCAGCCCGGTCGCCGCGGCCGCTTCGTCGCTCGCCAGGCCCTTCGCCGCCGCCGCGCGCAGGATCGGGTCCGCAGCGCGCGCATAGCTGCGGACGATCGCCACGGTCTGCGGCCTGGCCCCCTGCGCCAGCGCCACGATCAACACCGCTTGCTCGGCCGGGTCGCGCGAGGCCTTCAGGTCGGCCGCCAGCGTACGCGCCAGCCC
>Ga0075163_10005771_pt1 | contig 16428 bp, 5 predicted proteins | sample JI1023141ADNA_FD_71478 | JGI IMG/M metagenome (GOLD analysis project Ga0075163, IMG submission 71478) | Wastewater effluent complex algal communities from Wisconsin, to seasonally profile nutrient transformation and Carbon sequestration -... | ecosystem: Engineered > WWTP > Effluent > Algae...
GGTTTGACAATTAAAGATACTAAACAGTTTGAAGCACTACTAAAGGCGCTACCTCTGACCGATGATTTTATTAATCAACCTCATACGGTAAGTGCGCAGGACTTTGCATTAACACTGCAAAAATTCTTGTCTAAATACATGGCTGAAGCTAATCGGATCCCTTATGGTGAACGACAAGTTGCTGTTTACAGTGGTATTGCCTTATTGGAACTAATCACGAACAAACACTTTGCAAACCGCAATAATATCCTAGAACATTTATATGCAGAAAACGATAAGAAACCAGTTTTTGAAGAATTAATGAGCCGGATGCCTGCTGCGGCACACCCGTTTCTACAATACATGAATCTTTTACCCGAAGATGATAAAGATGCTCTGCCTGCAAGACACCAAGCATTCGAATATGTTTTGCGATCCCACTATTTCACAGCGATGGATAGTAACACTCACGAACGTTTGCAACAAATTAAAGACGTATTAAAAAGAAAGCCCTCTAAACCTAAAGGTGATAATCTGATCTCTTTAGAAATTATTGCCAGTGAAGATGAGGCACTGCGACAAGCTTCAGGTTTTATGGGTAAAACCGATAAAGACAAAAAGGAAGTCGGCAACTATTTCTTTACTAATTTAGATAAAACTAAACAGCAATTCCCTGATACCTACCGAGATACCAGTCTTTGCCTTTCATATGGTTTAATAACATCAGGGGTGAATAATTTTATTAATGGCCATTTTTATTCTAATGAAGTTTCACAAAAAGCTAACTGGCAGTACATACACTACAATAGAGATCGTGAAGGAAAACTGAGTTCTTCTGATGGGATTTATAAGTTTTTTAATCGCAACGAGATTGAAAAATCGCATCCGATTGAAGACGAAAAAATCAAAAGCGATTTTAAACTTGATTTTTCGCGTGCCCAAAATACACGCTTAGAAAAAGTAACAGCCAACAATATCCAAATTAAACTTCATGCTAAAAGCATAGATAGAAAGTTAGATTTAAGAAGAATACTAAGTCAAATTGGCGCAACAGCTGATTCTCAAATTGTATGTGCTATTGAATTCTTACAAGCCAACGCGACTAATATGGATCAGAAAGATATTCAGAAGATTCTATTCATGTTGTTATTTGACAAAGGCTTGATAGCTCAGGAAATCAAAGAAAATCCTGCCGCTATTGCAAAACTGCTAGATATTATTGAATCATCAATGAAATTTTATAGCCATGATGAGGTTAAGCAGCCTTTTGCATTCTATTCACAAGTGAATACTTTTTTAAGAAAAATATTAGTTCAACAAAAGCAAAATTCCAGCAAGGTTGATTCTTTACTTGCCAAAACTGACGCTATCTGTGAATTAACTGCAAAATACCAAGAGCAGCTTTCTGCTAAGTCTAAAAAAAGCGAATATCAATCGCTCTTAGTTAAAGAATTACAAGCGATTAAAGTGATAGAGCTTAGCACCGAATTAGCTCTTAATGGAAAATTGACACCAGCACAATTAACGGAATTTTATGAACTTAATTTTGCATTGCGTTTTGCTAAAGAATTGGCTGCATATCCCTTTTTAGATAAAGAAGTTAATAATGCACTGTTTGATCTAAAAGCTTATGCCTTTGCCAACCCTGCCCTCACAACTGAAAAAATGATGCTTAATGTGATCAAAAGCATTGATGTTGATTTTGATGCTAAGAAATTTAACTATAAATTTCCCCATGCAACGAGTGGCGAAACCAAAATTGATCTAATTCAAGCTAAAATTATTCACAAAAAAGCAAAATCAGCTCCTTTACCCAAAGAAGTTTATGCAGAGGAAACATTCAAAGACCTATTTGGAAATGATGATATTCTTGCTAACAACATCAGCGCGCGTCAATTTGAATTCCAATATAAAGGTGAAGGTTACAAGCTGCAGCATGAACATGGATATTATTACACCGGTAATTTAGCAATCCAAAAGTTGCTTGCTAAAGGTAATGAAGAGCCAAAATGGTATCAATTAGTCATCTCTAACAAAGCGAATGTTAATCAGAATAAGCGTAAGACCTATAATGCTTTTAGTTCTTATAGTTATTGGGGATACAGCCCAAGAACCCATAACAATTCGGATATGAGCCAATTTTTACCGGGGAGCCTAATCAACGATCAACACTGGATCTGGCAATCTGAAGATGGCGACGTGATCGTTGTTGACAAAAAAACCAATTGTAAAAAAATGGTTTATTCAAAAGTTGAGCAAGCTGCTTATTTTGTAGATGAACGCGGCAATACTGATCGAAAATTGTTATCAAGATCTTTAGTTGAACAACGAAGCGATTTAGCCTTTTTGTCAAAATTTGAATCGCCTGAGTTCATTGAAATATCTGAAAATTTGCGCACCCGTGCGATCCATATTCATTTACCAAGGTTTGGATTGCATTTTACATCCAAAATGATTAACGGCGTTCAATATTTCATCAATGATGAAGATCATGAGACTTGTTTAGTTAAATCAAACGAAAGTCCTGTTGCAGGTTTTGAGAAGGCACTTGTTTTAACTAGCATACCGCACGCAAACCAAGTACAAAAGCCTGTTAAAACATTGGTTGCCAGAGAAATTGGTGAAGATGACGGCGCTGACAAATTTGTTAGCAAACAGTATGCAACTTACTATCATGGCGCCACTGAAGTGGAGCCGGCCAGTGCAGCTGATGCTTATTACCTTGCATTACTACATCAAGCCTCAAGTGACATGAAAAAAGGTCACGAGCTATTATCGGCCTATGCTCATCGATTCATGGGTTCAGCAAGTGAAATTGAGAGTTTGCTGGCACTTGCTGCTTCTGGCAATCAACAATCACCACAAGCAAAGGCAACTAAAACACTTTGCTGTTACACCATCGTGCAGTATTTGCGTCAAGGCCATACGATTAATAGCATCATCGAGAGGCTAAACAAAAAAGGGAGCGAACCATCTGCCACTAATGCCAAAATTGCTGAAAACTTACAAAAGTTTAAACCGCTTGCTTTAAAAGTCATTAAAGAATACTTGGTGATGAAAGATTACATCCCTAAATCCATGCGTTTAAAGCGTCGTGAAGAATTGGCAATTATTGAGTATGTTAAGCAAGATAAAGCGAATTTCTATCTCGATGTTCAGTCCAAGAAAAACCAACTCAAGAACCTGGTTAAAGAGTATCATAACCTAGTCAGAATCAGTGGCGCACAAGCAGAATCCGTAAAGGGTCGCATCACCAGATTAAAGAACAAAATTGAAAAGGAATACCATTTTGTTCCTAAATTAGAGAAGCTTGAACCTGTTCAATATGATATGACAATGCGGCATGATCAGTTATTTTATCAAGATCAAAACGCTATTGAAAAAATAGCAATCGATGATTTATCGCCAAATATCAACATTGAGCGATTCACTGCAAGTTACTTGAATCTATTTGATGAAGCTACCAATGATCCCGTTAAAGAAGAAAAGCTGAACGCTTTCCTAAATGCAAAATTAATTTCGTTAATCCTTGCAAATCAAAAGCCTAAAGAGAATGAATCCTTAAATCTGACCGACCAACAAATTCAAGATTTGGGATTACCTGATTTTCTTGCTAACTTAATCAAGTCATTAGATGGTATCAATTTGCCAGATGGTTTCAGCTTGCCAGAAACAGGTAAACCTTATGCGCTGTTGAAAGGCATGTTAGCGAACAAGGCAAAGGTTCAGGATATTATTCGTCAATTTGAACAAGCAGGCACTCACGCCAGCGTCAAAGTGACCAATAGTCTGAATGAAACGAGCTACATGTATAGTTTACATGAAGCAATATCATATGCTTGCTCGTATCAATCACTCCAATTCAACGTGGCTACCAAAAAACCTCAAGATGGTAAAGGTGTTGGTCTTTCGTTTGTCAAAAACATTCCTGAAATTAAATACGTTACAGATAGAACCGCGAGCAAATCATCGCTAACGGATCTTGATACGCTATTGTCGGGCATTGGCTTAAAAGCATCTTTACAAAGTCCTGAAAAAGCCAAAGTCAAAGAGTCTAGTGCCATATTTGCGCATGGTTCCCAAAAAACGAAAGAGCCCTTTTATGAAAGCTTGATCGACGAATCTAACAAGGATTACCAAAAAGGACGCTCAGACAATCAAAATCAAGATACTCTGCAGCAACAATGGTTCAATGCATTAAGCAAACCTGCGACCTGTGATCGTTTACAAGCCACTATTGAAGGCGAACTTGATGCTAATCAAGTCAAGTTTTCAGCGCTGCAACAGTCTATTGTGTCTTTACTCAACCAAGGTCCGAAAGATCCTAAAGCACAAGTTCAATGGCAATTAGCACTGCAAGCAAAAACACGAAAGGAATTGACGCTTGAAGATGCTTTCAAAGCTTTTGATAAAGGATCATTGAATGCCCTAAAAGACAGGTGTCATCTTGAAGAAGCGGATGCTAAAAAGTTAATTCAACTAACCAGCCAGTATCTTATCGAGGGAACTCAGCAGCAACAATATCAAAGAATATTAGCACTGTTGAAAAAATTGACTGCAGATGATTTATCTGCGACTAACCAAAAAACCTTAATCAATCAATTGGGCACTGAGTTAACTTTGCGCCGTTGTTACGATATCAATAAATACCCCAATATTTTATTGTTTGAGTATTTAGATAATAAAATGGTTTATCTAAACCAAGTTTCTATGCTGGATAAATTATTAAAGCAAAAAGGCGACGGCAGTTATGAGAGTGTCGCGATTCAGTTAATTATGGGTGGTGGTAAATCGAAAGTACTATTGCCTTTGTTAGCTAAAATGCGCGCTAATGGCACTAACTTAACCATTATTGAAGTACCAGGCGCTCTGCTTGAAACTAACTTCTATGATTTACATGCTGTTTCTGCAAAATTAAATCAAAACGCACATTTGTTAAAATTTGATCGTAACATCGACGCGGATTCTCATTATTTTTATACGATGCGCCAGCATTTACGTTCGGTCATTGCAAATAAAGAATACCTTGTTACTACCCGTGAAAGTATTCAATCTATCGAGTTAAAGTATATCGACGTACTCACTAACCCGATTGATGATCTCGTAGAGTGGGAAAAACAAATTAACTACCTTGATGAGATTGTTAATTTAATCAAAAATCAAGGTGATGCGATTCTTGATGAAATCGATCTTAACCTAAGAACGAAAGATCAGCTCATTTACACCATCGGTGAAGGCAAACCCAGCCCTAAATTTATTATTGAATCGATTGTAGAGCTGTATAAATCATTTAAAGAAGTTGATCACCTTGTCAAAGGCACCAAGATCAATTTGCACGATGTGGTTACGCTTAAATGCGAAAAACCAAGCGAAGATGATTTGCAGAAAATGCTTGATAAGCTCCAAGCACAATTGCTTAATAGCAAACAGTCGCCTATTGCACGCATTGTTAAAGATTTAAAGGCTGCAGAGCTAAAAGAAGTCAAAGACTTCTTAAGCAACAACTTTACCAAAGTACCTGATTGCATTAATGCAATGTCTTTAGCGGATAAGTCTATTTTGGCTGTTTATAAAGAACATTTAAACCGCTTATTGCCGCTGTCACTCTCCCGTAAACTCCATGAGAATTTTGGTTTAACCCAGGATCCTCTAAAAGTGGGAATGACAAGTGAGATTGCAATACCCTATGTGAGCAATAACACACCGAATGAATCGGCCAAGTTTCAAAATCACTTGTTGACCATGAACTATACGATTCAAACACATCTTGCACAAAGCCTTTCCTTTGATGTGATCGAAGCTACGCTGAAAGATTTTAAATCAAGGTTATTAGCTGAAAAAAATCTGAATGCTTATGCTAAAAAGCCAACAAACAAAGTAGAGACTACTTTCAAATCTCTGTTTGGTGACGATATTGATCTCGGTGCTTTAGATATCAACGACAAAGCAAAACTTAGCGCTATCTATGAAGAGCATAAAGATAGGCTAAAGGTAAAAGAATATTGCTTGGCTGAATACATTTTACCTGCCGTTTTGACTAACCCCTTAACGATTTGCTCTAATGATCAAAACCATGTGTCAGCTTATCGCAGCGTTGTTGGGTTTACAGGGACTGATTATAACTACCGATGCTTCCATGACAGCATTAGCAGAGATAACACCGAAAGCTTTGGTACCGATGGGAAAACCATTTCTCATTTAATCAATAAAGAACGCCAAACCCATGTATTAGATCAAAACAACTCAAATGTATTATTTGATCTCTTAGAAAACCATGATTCACTCAATGATGTTCGTGCCATTATTGATGTGGGTGCGCAATTTAAAGGCGTAACCAACCGAGATGTGGCTAATCGACTAGCAACTTTTTACTTCAATCATCAGGATCCTGGCATCAAAAATGTCTTGTACTTTAATAAAGACAACGTGCTTTGCGCCCTCAAAGTGAGCGAGCATCCAGAGCATGAAGAGCCACTCGTTTTAGGCTCTAGTGATAACATTGCGGGTAAATTGGGTTGTGAAAGTAATGAATATTTCACTTACTATGACCAAGCGCACACCACCGGTACGGACATTAAGCAAGCACCAGGTACTATTGGTATAGTCACTGTCAGTGAAAAATCCATGCTGCGTGACGTGTTACAAGCCGTGATGCGATTGAGAGATTTGAAAGATTCGCATTCGGTTGAGTTTGCCGTGATGCAATCATTATGCAAAGAACAATCGAATATCAATTCTTGGGATGTTAAAACCATCTTAAATGTATGCTTGCAATACCAAGCAAAAACCTTAATGCAAGAACATTTAGGGGCAGCGTTTAATAAAATCAATAATATTGTTCGCCAGGACGTGCTGGCTCAAATTAGAAATGCGACAAGCATTATGGACAAAGTGATTTTATCTGATGCTTACAAGCAAATGTTGTATCAATTTGACAACACCACCTATTTTGACAAATACGGTGTTCCAGAAACGATGATTGAAACAGAGGCATTGCTGAATATCGCCCAAGATAAAGCAATTGAACTTTGGAAATCTTGTTTAACCAATGCACAAAAGAAAGCCGATGCCAATGACTTGAGCAAAATCAGTGACGATATAAAGAAAGTTATTCAAAAATCGGTGAAAATTTGTGCACAAAAGCAAAAATCACCGCTTAATAACTCAAGCGAAAATCAAGTGATTGCGCAAATTGAAGTGCAAAATGAACGTCAATCAGAAACAGAAATTGAAGCACAAGCACAAGATGCTAAATTCAAAGAAAGAAAATATAAGTCTTGGGCTAAAGTTGACTTAAATAAGTATAAGCCAGGCAGCAGTATCTCTTTAATGAGCTTTGAAAGCATTGCTAATTCTCATCGAGTTCCAAGAAGTTGGAAATTTGACAGCGATCTCCAAGTGAGTGAGAATTTCTACAATACGCTTCATAGTGAATATTCTGATAAATTAAATCGTTTTAAAAAGCCACTTTTTTACGTAATGAGCGTGCAACTTGGTGATAAATTAACGAAAATTTTGATAACTCAGGAAGAAGCAAAAGAGTTGCGCGAGAAGTTAAAGCAAGGCGCTTTACCTAACAATCGCAAGATCTGGATCGATACGCCAAGTGGCATTCCTTATGCTGGTATTCAACCTGATCCAAAGGCCAAACATGCTAATGAAGATCGCTTGCGTGAGCAAATCCAGTTCTACAATGCTGATACTGTCTACTTAGCTGCCAACTATGGTTCATTAACCTGGTTTAAAGAAGATGCAGAAGCGAAATTAAACTATCTGCAAAATGAATTGCTGATCCTGCACCCCAGCAAAGGTGCATCAGTAACATTATTAAAAGAAATAATGACGCAAGATGGAAAAATCAAACCTTCTGTCGAACGCGATACTAATCTTTTAACTGATAAATCATGGCAGCGTTTACATGATGCTTACATGTATCCGAATAACGATAAGCAACCTATTCATACCAAAGCGGAATATGCGCGATTACAAGCCTATGCGAAACATCGCGACCAAGTTGGTTTCTTCGCGGTGACTTCTAAGTGGCAAGCTTTCAAGAAAGCCATAGCTTCCTTCTTTAGTCGTGCTAAACAAGCTCTCCTAAAAAGGGTTATTAACTTTGGTTTAAAACATCTTACTTCGCGCACGTTTGATTATATGCGGTCTAAGGTTTTTAAACTGGCGATCTACGTCGGCATTGCCATTGGATTAGGTCTTTTGTACACCGTAGGCTGGTATTTTGGATTCGGGTTTGCTGTTTATTTGAAAGCTTCCTGTTGCATCGGAGGAGCCGCATTGGCAGTTCGAGCGGTTTGGAGCTTATATGCTAAGACTCAGTATGATTCCATAACTAAAATTGAGAACATCACTAATTCAAATGAATTGTATGCGCTCAAAACAGGGGTTGAGTCGGGAACTTATCTTGGTTACTTAAAGAGTATGTTTAAGCCAACCGCTTACTTCTATCCTAAAGCCTATTACGCAGGTCTTGAAATCGGGTGTGCTTCTAATGAAACCGTGCTCGCTGATGAGATCAAGCGTAAGAAAATCTAACGGTAAGGAGGTATCGTCCTCTGGCGATACCTCCTTTCATCTTGTTTATTTCACCTATCGTCTCTAATCACTTCTTCTGTTAATAGCATTCTGTGAAAATAGGTATAACTAGAATTATATCGTGTACTTTCACTCTTGGGGCTATTATGGGCGTTCTTAACATTGCACCAAAACAATGGCTAATTGCTAAAGCATTTTTCAATGATGCAGCCAATGCTAATGTCAATAAATTGTCCAAAAAATCTAATAAGCAACTTGACTGCTCCTTTATTAAAGTCAAAAACGTTCTTTATGCTATGGCGAATGGAACTTACCTAGGTGAAGGCGGTTTTTCTAAAGTTAAAATTGTCGAAACAGAACAAGGGATGAATTACGTCGTTAAAATAGAAGGCAAAAAAACAGATGAGCGTACGATGAGTGAATTTGCCGCCATGAATAAGTTGGGGAAATTCATTGGTAGTATGGAGCGCACGCTACCTGTCGCACAAGATTTTTGGAAAGGAAAAAAAGAAAAACCCCACATGACACAACACAAGACCTACAAACTTGTGCTCAAAGAAGAAGGAACAGATTTATTTGATCAGTTGTATCCACCAAGTAAACCATTAAGTGACATACAGAGATTGATTATTGCCATTCGCATTTGCCAAGGACTCGCATTGATTCATGAACATAATGTTATTCATGCTGATCTCAAACCAAATAACATGCTGGCAACCATTGATGGCAATCGTATTAAAGTGGCTATTTTAGATTTTGGGTTCTCAATGATACTTGAAAATGGGCAAACCCATGTCGTTGATAAAGTCAAAGGAACTGAAGGATATATTGCACCTGAGATTTACAACCCGGTAAACATAGAACTCTCTAAACGTGAATTTTCATATGCTTCAGATATCTATGCGTTAGGTGCTTTATTTATAAATAATCTTAAATTAGATAAAACCCTCTTTGAGAACATGATGGCCGAGGATCCAGCAGATCGTCCTAAGCTTAGCGCTGTTTTAGATAGCCTCAAAAGTGCTTTAGCCAAAGAACCAGAATTAGATGAGATTGCCTTGGAAGTGCTTAACGGTCCAACGCTTAAGCCTGCACACCGCCCCTTGCCCAAACCACCATTGAACATAGTGCGACACCCATTGCCTGTGCCTGCTGTTGCTGAAGCACATCTACCACTGGCTCGTTTGCGTGCAGAGCAGAACAAGAAAGCGCCCATGATGGTACAATTAAACAATGAACTCAAAATGCGCTTAGCAATTTCCATTAAGTAGGTAATTTGAAAGTGATCCCTTGTGCAAGTGGCAATTGGGAGCCCCAATTAATGGTATTGGTTTGGCGACGCATATAGCCTTTCCAAGCGTCTGAACCTGCTTCTCGACCACCCCCCGTTTCTTTTTCGCCCCCAAAAGCTCCACCAATTTCTGCGCCAGATGTACCAATATTGATATTGGCGATACCACAGTCACTGCCCACATTGGATAAAAATTGCTCACTGTTTCGCAACGAATTCGTAAATAGCGCTGAAGATAACCCTTGCTTTACGGCATTTTGCATGGCAATAGCTTCGCTCAAATTGTTAAATGGGATCACATATAAAATGGGCGCAAAGGTTTCTTCTTGAACAATCGGCCAATCGTTTTGCGCTTTAATGATGGTTGGCTCGACAAAGTAACCTTGACCTTTAAGCACATTACCACCATATAACACTTCACCTCCCTGCTGTTTAGCGGCTTGTATTGCATTGACATAGTGATCCACTGCTTGTTTATCAATTAAGGGACCCATCAGATTTTTTGGCTCAAGGGGTGAGCCAATGGTAATTTGTTGATAAGCATGCACGAGCTGCTTAGTCACTTTCTCGTAAATGGATTGTTCAATAAATAAACGTCTTGTTGTTGTACAACGCTGACCTGCTGTGCCAACCGCGCCAAAGACAATGGCTGGGATTGCCAAGTTTAGATCGGCTGTCTCATCAACAATGATCGCATTATTGCCGCCTAATTCTAAAATCACCCTGCCCAAGCGCTTGGCCACCGTTTCACTGACATGCTTGCCAACCTTGGTCGAGCCGGTAAAAGAAATTAAGGGGATACGGTTGTCTTGAATAAACAATTCTGCAACATCATGATTTTCTGGAATAATGAGTGAAAAAATGCCCGTATGACCTTGTTCTTTCATGACTTGATTACAAATATGTTGCACAGCTATTGCACACAGTGGCACTTTTGATGATGGTTTCCATACAACCGTGTTTCCACAAACCGCTGCCAAAAATGCATTCCATGCCCACACAGCAACAGGAAAGTTAAAAGCAGAGATCACGCCCACCACGCCAAGGGGGTGCCATTGTTCATACATCCGGTGCTGGGGTCGCTCTGAATGCATTGTTAAACCATAAAGCATGCGTGATAAGCCTACCGCGAAATCGGCCATATCGATCATTTCTTGTACTTCGCCATCGCCTTCTTGCTTGCTCTTACCCATTTCATAAGCAACCAGGCTTCCCAAACTGTCTTTGTTTACGCGCAGCGCATCACCCATCGCTCGCACCAACTCACCCCGTTTAGGCGCTGGGACTTGCCGCCATTTTTCAAAGCTGGCAACACTAGCGCTAATCACTTGTTCATAGTTCAGAACGCTGCAACCTGTGACACGACCAATTTCTTCTGCTGTGCTTGGATTGTGTGAAGTGATTTCGTGTTTACTTGTCTTGTTGATTAACCAGTGACCATCTGCAGAGCTGCCAGGGTTTGAAAGAGATAAACCTAATTTTTTGATAAAATCCATTTTGTTTCCCTTTTAAAGATAGACAGCCCCAAAGCGATTTTGTACAAATGTGCTTAAATCAATGGCTTCTTGTTTTATGATACCCTGATAATTGGCTGGGTTTTGTAATACAGTATCAATGACAGCACTTGCACTACTTGCCGTGGTCACTTGAATAGCTGACCACATTTTTCCTGCAATTTCAGTTGGATAGAATTTTTTCATATAATTTTTTTCAACCAAAGCGTCTTGTTGTTTGCCTTTCACTGCCACATAAATGAGCACAACATCATCCGCACTTTGCGGGAGCGCATTAATCAAAATATTCTTTAACACCTCTCGTGATTGATTCAACTGTAAATCAATCATGAGAAAGCGCATTTTTTCACAATGGCCTGGATATCGAATGGTTTTGTAATTAAGGGTATTCACCTTGCCTTCATACGTCGCAGCAAGCGTTCCTAAACCACCTGAGGTATTGAACGCCTCATAAGATAAGCCATCAATTTCAATGGTTTCCAGATCTTCTAAGGGTTGCAGTTTACCTAATTTGCCGTTCACCACTGCATCACAAGGATTACCATATTCATTAATCAGACCATCAGGAGACCAGGTCAGCGCATATTTAAGCGCATTATTGGAATGTTTGGGTAAAGCGCCCACCCTTAAATAAACACTCTCTAAACTTTCAAACGTTTTCATCAAATCATTCGCGACAATACTGATGAATCCAGGGGCGACACCGCATTGTGGTACAAAGGCTGTCTTGGCATCGGCGGCAAGCTTGGAAATGGTTGCAGAAATTTGGGTGTCTTCAGTGAGATCGAAATAATGCAGTTGGTTTTGTTTGGCAAGCATGGCGATGGTCGTATTGAAGGGGTATGGTAGGCAAGACACAATCGCTTGGAACTTTTGGATTTTGAGATAATCATCTAGTTTTTTGGCATCACTCACATCCATGACAGTGTAGTGATAAGCTTTGTTTTTGTTCTCTTTCACACTTAAGTTGACAGACTCAGCCTTGCTGTCAACAAGAACGACCTCATAGTCGCCACAGGTCCCTAATAGCGTGGCAATTAAACTCCCGATTTTACCCGCCCCTGCCACTATTACTTTCTGCATTAAACACTCCTTGTGCTTATACCTTCGTTTTGTTGCGAGAGACTGCTACTATTACCCACTTTATAATCTTAACACCCAAAGGCCAGAAGTGAATCCAACAACCCATCGCGGAGCAAAATTAGGTTTGTTTGCGCTCTCAATGATCAGTGTATCTGCCATTATAGCCCTACGAAACCTACCTACCCTCGCCAAAAATGGTTTTTCCATTGTTTCGATATTGGTGCTGGCTGCCGTATTGTTCTTTATTCCGGTAGCGCTCTGTTGTGCCGAGCTTGCTTCAGGCTGGCCTAAAAATGGTGGTGTGTATGCTTGGGTAAAAGAAGCTTTTGGTGAACGATCAGGCGCATTAGCGGTTTGGTTAGAATGGATTGAAAGCGTTGTTTGGCTGCCAACCGTTCTTTCATTTATCGCCTCTGCTATCGCTTATATCGTTGATCCACAATTGGCGCAAAATCGTTATTACATGTTGGCTGTTATGCTAACCGTTCTTTGGTCTGGCACCTTGCTTAATTTTTTAAGCACCACAACCTCTGGCTGGGTGAGCACACTCGGCATTATTGCCGGCAGCCTGATTCCAGGATTTATCATTATCGCGCTTGGCACGATGTGGTTTACCACAGGACAACCTGTGCAAATTGAACTTTCAGTGCATGCTTTGCTCCCCGATTTTTCATCCATTTCTTCCTTGTCATACTTTACGGTGATTGCATTGGGTTTTGCCGGCATTGAAGTGGCTGCCTTTTATGTACAAGATACAGAAAATCCGACGCGCACCTTTCCTCGTGCGACGTTTATTTCTGCTGCCATTATTATTACCATTTATGTCTTAGGCGCATTGGCAATCGGTATTGTGATCCCTAAAGAAGATTTAAATCTTGCCTCGGGAATGATGCAAGCCATGACAGAATTCTTTGGCTTTTTACACTTACCTTGGGCTGTGCCCGTATTTGCGGTTTTCTCCGTGATTGGTGGCCTGGCATTATTAAACACTTGGATCATTGGCCCCAGCAAAGGGTTACATGCCAGCGCGATGAATGATGATTTACCCAAATTTACCAAATACACGAACCGAAATGGTTCACCCGTTGTGATTTTGCTGATGCAAGCCTTAATAGGCACCGTGTTAATCAGCATGAATTTATTCATTCCGACCATGAATCAATTTTATTGGATTTTCCAAGTGCAAGCGGCACAGCTGATCCTGATGATGTATTTAATGGTGTTCTTAAGTGTGATCCGTTTGCGATATACCCAGCCTGGGGTACAACGTATTTATAAAATTCCGGGGGGTAAATTTGGCGTGTGGTTAGTCGCAGGGACCGGCGCAACATTTTGTGTGGTAGCCTTTTTGCTTGGCTTTATTCCACCACCTGAATATCACTTTGAAGAGAAAACGTATGCACTGACCTTGTTAACCGGCATTGTCATGTTTTCAGCGCCACCCTTTTTGTGGCAGTGGTGGCGCAAAAAAGATCTGTCATTAACCCTTAAGTGCGCCTAGCCTAAATTACTGAACACTACAGCCGCCGCTACCACTACCTGGTTTGCTTTTCTTTTGACCATGTTTGTTAGGGGCGTCTCGCATGCTTTTTCGCAATTCTGCTTGCGCTTCCTCTTGTGCAATTTGCTCGTCTAATTTCTGTTGGACTTTTAAGAACTCTTGTTTTTCTTCCTCTGAACCATTCACTTCAAGCCAGGTTTTGGCCGTCTTTTGCTCAGTCGTTGATAAGCGATAATATGCAACAATATCAAGCCTATTGCCTTTTTTTGGAAATCCACCAGTAGACATCATTCAATCTCGCATCAATATAGGATGGTCCATCATAGCATAATGAGTTAATCAACACAAAATAGGAACTTTTAGTCCGCTTTGGCTGTCAATAATTATGTATTAAAAGAATTCCATTTTCGTGTAATTGCTATTATTGGGGTGCAAACACATGAGCCAAAGGGGTCCCAAAGCCGTAAACCATGGTGCAACGTTTGTAGAACTCTCAACATGGGGCACACATCCAGATGGCGGCAATGGCATGGCCCATTACATGGACTCACAACTGTTAGGCGGTAACGTTGGGCATGCCGCATTACTCGTCACCTTTCCTGCTGACAAAGCCGGTGAGGCTTTAATTCTTCAATATTGTCTAAAAGATGGCAACACAGTGATCCCTTTTGAAAGAACCACCATGAATGTGTTGGGCAAAGATAATAAAGTGACTACACAAGAAGTCTTTAAAGTGAATTTTAGTTGGTGGCCAGGTGACCAAAAAGGCTATCGATTAAATGCTAATTTAAACGAGGATGGTCCTTTAGAACGAGAAGGGGTAAATCTGGGACGTCGTGCAGTAAGATTTACGCAACCTGATGATCCCCATGCATTAGATGAAGCTGAAGTTCGAGTTGGTCGAGGCATGGTTGGATCTGTTCTTAATCATCTCGCTCCTACGCGAACCACGATGGATACTAGCAGCTTATCAAAAGAGCAAAAAGATTTACTAAAAGCCGAAGAAAAGAAAGAACAACTGGTTAATAAGATTGAAACATTAGAAGTCATTTTAAAAAAATTACCTGAAGATAAAGACTCTGTTCGTGTTGCTGGCACTTTATTGAAGCTGCTGGATAAACACGAACCTAACTGGAAAACACTGATTGGTCTTGATAAAGATGCACGCCCCCCTAAATCATTGACCCAAGAAAATATGGCTGTCCTTCGAGCTGCTATTCATTCTCAAATCAATAGTGTCAAACAAATCAAAACGGCCAACCAAATTGAAATCAATGTTTTAAATACGCATTTTGAGCAAATAGCGCAACAAAAACTAAACGATGAAGTCCAAGTGCTGCGAGGAGTACTCGCCAATTTTACCCCAAAAGAGCAAGAGAAGATGCTTGCCGAGCGTAATCCCCGCTTTGGTGCAACTCGCGTATGGAATGCTTATGAACAAGAAATGGTTAAAGCAGAACAAAAATCGATAGGCGCTTTAGCAAACTTGTTAACAGCAAAATTTGACTTTGCTAATGATGAAAAACATAAAACGGCTATTGTAGATGCTATCTTTAATGGCAAATTGGCAGATCATGCAGAAGCTGAGCCTGCCTTAAGAAAAGTCAATAACCGCATAAATAACATTGATAAATTAATAACGAGCAAGCAAGTAGATTTAACTAAGGAAGGTCTTACTGATAATGCAAAAAAATCCATTCAAAATAAAATTGACACACTCGTTGCAAAAAAAACCAGCCTTGAAAAGGAACGTGGCACAATCACGACTGTCATTCAAAAGGCTGATGAAAAGGTACACGATATTCAAACTAAATTTCGCGAGTTATTACCCCCTGATCAACGTAATGTGACACCCGCTTCGCTGTCGAATGAAACCTTAGCAACGATGAAAGCTCATCTGGACGCAAAACGCGTAGAATTAAAAACCAAAGAGTTTGCACTCACTCAAGAAGCACCGGCTCTGCGCCTGACCGATCCTTTTGCGGCGGGTACTTATGAGCGGTTTGTTTCTCAAGGTTTAAACCCCGATGATAAAATTATTTTACCGGTTTCAGGTATTCAAGCCGACACCAGTCCGAATGCCACAGCCAATGCCCGCAAAGGCCTGAATGTGGAAAACATGTTAGGAAAAATGCGGGAACTGGTTGATGATAAAGTCGCCTTTGATTTAAACACAAAAAATTGTTCTGCTACCACCGGCGCGATTTTAGCGGCAGGAGCAGGCCCCGATCTACAATCTTATATGCAACAAAAAGCGTGGGGAGGGTTTGGTAACCCTCAAGAAGTGTTAAATGGCGCTATCAAATACCAGCGTGTTGTTTCAAATAACGATGGCAAAAAACCCTTAGCCGATAGATTTGATGCGGTGAACCCACTTAATCTAGTGAGCTTCGTTGGCGGCAAAGTGCTGAGTAACCTTGTTGATCCTAAAGTACCCATTCCCGCCAAAATTGCTTTGGGCGCCGTATTACCCGTCGTTGCGGTGGCAGCAGCAGCTGTAGAGACGGGCA
>Ga0075163_10005772_pt1 | contig 16427 bp, 12 predicted proteins | sample JI1023141ADNA_FD_71478 | JGI IMG/M metagenome (GOLD analysis project Ga0075163, IMG submission 71478) | Wastewater effluent complex algal communities from Wisconsin, to seasonally profile nutrient transformation and Carbon sequestration -... | ecosystem: Engineered > WWTP > Effluent > Algae...
AAAATGTGATTCCGAAGAGCAACCTGCTGAAGCAACCCTCGTGTACATTCATATAACTTAAAAAAATAAAGTTATGACACATGTTCAAAACGTGCACGCCTTTGGGGAGCTCAAGGGCCTTTGCACCGGGTACGGAGGAGAGTACAATCCCGGAAAACAAAACCTCCAGGTAGAAGCGTTGACTACCTTATGGCTCAACGCGAATCAAGTGATGGATGACGTGATCGTAGCCAAGGCTGAGTACGACATTGCCACCAACAATCGGGAGCAGGCTTTTGCTCAACTCGGGAAACTGGGTACCCGCATTTTCGGTAATCTGAAAGCGGGGGGAGCAAGTCCACTTTTATTGAATGATGCGCAAACACTCGTGAACAAGCTTCGGGGTATGGGCACTAAGGCTCATCGACTGCCCATTTCTTCGCAGGAATCTGAACCCGTAAAAGCAAAGAGACGACTCGGTGGCCACGATTACGCCAGCCGGGTAAATCACTTTGCCAGTTTACTGGAAATCGTGATGTCCGAACCCACGTACAAACCGAATGAATCTTACCTTTCGGTAGCCGGTTTACGAGGCGTGTTGGACAATCTGCGCAAGATTAATGAGGCAGTCGTTGCAGCCAAGGTGGCCTTGCGGGAAGCACGCAGAAATCGGAATACCTTACTGTATGTAGGGGAGGAAAGCCTGGTATCTACAGCACTAGCTGTGAAGCAGTATGTGAAAGCCATTTATGGCTTCACCAGCCAGCAGCATTCAGAAGTGTTTCGAATTGGTTTCACTAAACCCCACGTACGATGACCATCCTTAAAATGTAAAAACCCTGCAGCGATGCGGGGTTTTTTTATGTCTAATTATTTGCGTTTTTCTAGTCCAATCGAAGTATACAACTAAATACATGTTTTACTTAGGTTAATTAAAATATAATAGTGTAGATTAGAATAAATTCTTCAACCTTAAGTACTCAAGATCAATACGAATTGATTCTGTGATAACCGCAAGTGGGCTATTTGTAGCCAGGGGTATAAAGGGCCGTTAATAATTCCTACGGATTATCTTTTCTTATTTTATAACCTAACCCCTACCTTTTATGAAAAAAGTGTTTTTAACATTGGGCTTGCTTACTTTTCTAAGCGCAGGCCTCATGGCTCAAACTGCCTATGAACAATTTGAATCAACTCCGATGCAGCCGAAAGCTGATAAGATTGATTTATTTAAGAAGGGAATTGCTGCGCACAATAAAAAGTATCATGCAGCAGATCCTTACAAGGGAAGTGTGTGGACAGATCTTACCGGTCCAACATCAGGCGATTACGTTTGGTATATGGGCCCCACAACATGGGCTCAGATGGATAACCGGCCTGGTGCTGGTGAACACCAGCTTGATTGGGATAAAAATGTTACTCCCTATGTCGAATCCTATGGAGAGGTAACGTACTGGCGCATGAATAAGGATGTTAACTATATGCCGGAAGGTGGATCCGCAGCTGCATTCACAAAAAGTCGCGGCCGCTTTAACTACATAAAACCCGGGCAAATGGATCGTTACATTGAGCAAATGAAAAAAGTAGTTGCCGTTTATAAGAGCCTGAAAAGCACTGCGTCATTTTATTTAGCTACTCGGCAAGGGGCATCTGCAGGACCGCATGCAGTAACCTATAGCGATTTTGCCAGCTGGTCGTGGTTAGATTCAACACCAGATTTTGCGAAGCAGTTTGATGTAGTACACGGCCAGGGAGCGTACGCAAAATTTATTGCCGAGCTTGATTTATGCACAGACCGAACTAAAACCTATGATGTGCTAAGTGAGTTGGTGAAGGAGTAAGAAACTGTTTTAAACACAATAGAAAGCCTTCAACGTTGAGGGCTTTCTAGTTTAGTTTTTGACCTTATATATTGAACTTATGCTGCGCACCATCCACCGAAACGCAGGCTCCCGTGAGTAAACTTGCGCGGGGCGAAACCATAAAGGCTGCCACATTTCCTATTTCTTCCGGGGTGCCCATTCTACCCAACGGACTTGCTGCGAGGATCTGATCATAGAAACCCCGGTTGTGTTGTTTAGCCAGATCCCAAACTCCTCCTTCAAATAAGATCGAACCCGGAGCGAGTGTGTTTACCCGAATATTTTTAGATGCCAGTTCCACAGCTTTTGTTTTTGAATAACTGATGATGGCAGCTTTAGAGGCAGCATAAGCTGGCGGAGAACCGGATTCAAGTCCCGAGATAGAAGAAATAAACAAAATACTTCCACCACCGGATTCAATCATCCACGGAACCACTTTTTGTAAGGCCCAGACCCCGGCCATTACATCAACCGTGATAGAAGCTTCCCACGCGGCTGCGTCATCACCCATATTTAATGCGGAGACATTATTCACAAGAATATCCACGCTGCCAAGGTTTTTTTTGGAAGCTTCAAGAAATTCATCCAGGGATTTTTTATTCCCGACATCACATACAGATGTAAAAACATTTACTCCTTTTTTCTTGAGTTCTTTCTCGGTTGCCCGTAATGCATCTTCACCGCGGGCACACACGGCCACGTTAGCGCCTTCGGCCGCCAGGGCCAACGCAATGCTTCTGCCGATGCCTTTGCTGGCCCCGGTTACGACTGCATTTTTTCCGGATAGTTGTAAGTCCATGGGGAAGAGTAGTTTTAAGAGGTATTTACTAAACTGTTTTAATGATCATCGAGGTTATGAACTCTTTATTCACCCTTCGACAGGCTCAGAGTGACAATGTATAGCTTATGTAGTCTGAGCGTTGAAGTCAGCAAGTATGCTCAACAATCAAAAATAACAATTTTAAGCTGCTTATCTGCAAGCTGAGGGCAAGCTCATATTTTCAATCATAAGAAATAGAGATTTGTTATGGCTACTAAAGTATTAGTAGATTCAGATAATTGATATCGGAAATCATCTGGAATACAAGACCGGGTTAAGCGCACTATCAATCACTTCACCTACCACAGCTCCCCGGCACCAGGTATTCCAATCCTGAAGTTGATTTTCATTCACAGGTTCCTGTAGCCGCATGTCTTTATCCATGTAAATTACGGTCATCACTTTGCGCATCGTATTTGTTTTGTTAGGCCCGGCCCGATGAAAGATCCAACCCATGTGGAAACTTACTTCGTCTACATCAAAGGGTTCTACCACTTGTTCAAAATCACGCAGGGTCAATTTCTTTTGCAACTCTTTTTCGCTCTCGTCACTGATCTTCAGATTTCGGCCTTCGGTTAAGCGCTGACTGCCGGCACTAAACTCCAATGGGCCTAACTCCAGCCCGGTCTTTTGTAAGGGGATCCACACGGTTACGCATTTATCGGTGTTCAAAGGCCAGTAGTACTGATCGGCATGCCAGGGTGTGTGGCCACCACTGGGTTCTTTAAACAAGGCCTGATCGTGATACATTCTCACTCCATTAACGCCTAATAAATCGGAAGCCATTTTTGCCAATCGCTTGCTGAACACAATTTCTTTCACGCGATCAGACTTTGTCCAGAGGTTCATGATTTGCAAAAAAGCTTTGCCATAGGTATCGCGTTGCTCGATGGGCAGGTGTTGCGTGTTGAGTCGCTTCACCTCGGCTGAGATCGTTTCATTCATGTATAGAACAGTCTCTGCAGGGAGCACATTCTTTATTTTGATAAATCCATTCTTTTGGAAGAAGCGGATTTGATCATCAGTAATATGAAAAGGTTTGTCTAAGATTTCCAGTTCAGGGCGTGAAGACATGATCGAAATACTACTTTATGGCATCTCCAAATATAGGTTTTTTTACACATCAAGATGCTTGGCCCAGCTTCGTGATTCATTCTGACTACAAGGATTTTTAAGGTCTTTTGTGTTTTCTGGATTGTATTTAATACGATTCAAATGGCAAATAGATTGAAAGATACCTTTTCGATTTCTTGCTTTTAACGGTTAGAATGTATTAAATTCAATTACCCAAAATCCAAATGCTATGCGAAATCTCACGCGAATTCTGTTTGCGGTGATTGCTATTTTTGCAATCGCCTGTCAGTCTGGTGATAAAAAAACAAAACCAATAGTAAGTAAAACTTCGTTGCGTCCAGTACCAGGACAATATGTAGTAATCATGACAGATTCCTTTGAAAAACCATTGATTATGCTTGAAGGTATTAAGGATGAGTCTTCGAAGTCTAAGGCAAGGCAAGTTAAAATCAATAAGGTTAAGGGCTTTGCTAAAGATCATACCCTTAAGCTTTCCGATTCATCAATATTTGTAGATATCAGTGTTGGCTTTGTGGCAGAAATGGATTCTGCGAGAGCGGAACAAATTAGAAGTGACAGAATGAATGTGCAATCGGTTACACCAGATTTTGAAATTAAGCTAACGGATCCTGTTCAACAGGGTCAACCCATACAACAGGGTCAACCTATTCAGCAAGGTCAACCCATTCAACAAAGTTTGATTCCTGTTCCAGCAGGTTCTACTACCTGGCAATCATGTGCTTTGGTTGAGGCAGGTGGGCCAATAAGTGCCTCAGGTAAAGCTACCAAAGTCTGGATTATTGATACAGGTATTCAACCGCATCCAAATTTGAATATCAATACAACGTTGAGTCGAAACTTTGTAGATGGTGGGGCTGCTTATTCGGCAGATGACGATGACAATGGACATGGAACTCACGTGGCAGGAATTGTTGGTGCTATGCCGAATAATACTTTCTTTAAAGATGATGACGGACATCCACTGACAGTAAGTGTGGGTGTTTCGGAAGGTGCTACTTTGGTTTCCTTAAAAGTACTGGATGCTGATGGAAATGGTAAGTGGAGTTACCTTATCCGTGCACTTAATCAGGTGTCTCGAAATTATATTGAAGGAGATGTTGTGAATCTTAGTTTGGGAGCTTATTGTGTTGATTGTGCTGTTGAACTTCCGGGCTTGAGAACTATGATACTGAATTTAGCAGCCAAAAAGGTCTATATTGTAATGGCTTCAGGCAATGATGCGGGGGATGCTAAAAGGAATTTCCCTGGTTGTATTAATAGTCCGGTAGGAAGTCCCAACTATATCTTTACTGTAGGCGCGATTGATTGTGATGGACTCTGCACATTCTATTCAAATTATGGGGCGCCACCAATTGACTATGTGGCCGTAGGAACCCATGTGTTTTCAACATTTATAAAAGATCCCTTAACAGGTCAATGGCAGTATACCTTAATGTCGGGCACCTCCATGTCTACTGCGGTAATCTCAGGAGTGATTCACGCTACATCAGGAGCAATTAAAGCTCAGAACTCAACGTGTGGATCACCTCCTTACAGCAAGGGAAGAACGAGAATGTAAAATAGTTAGATATTTTAATACTGTTCTGCTGCCTTGCGCATGGAGTCTGATTTTGCACGCACGAACTCTACTTTCTTAAGAAAGTCAGGATCGGTTCTGTAACGCGCGAAATAGGGGCCGTGTACTACATGAGCATAGTCGACCCAGTTTAAGTCAATGGCTTTCTGCAACCAGAGCAGGGATTGTTCTTTGTTACCACGTATTGCATGTATGGCCGCGAGGTAGAAACTGGGCTCATAACTTTGGGAGCCTTTGGCGATTTGATCCAGATTGATATTGGTAGCGTGTGTCAGATAAACGTCAGCTTCTACTTTTTTTCCTTCTTCCAAAAGAATCTGACCAAGTCCGATCGGACTTACCGTGTTAGGATCATCTTTATAAGCTTCATTGATATCAATAGACCGTTGAAAGTATAGTTTCGCATTTTTTATAGCGCCCCCGTAGTGCGCAATTAAACCCGCTACTTCCAATGCCCGGGGCTCGTTACCAATTTTAAGTACCCGGGGAATAAGGTTCAACGCTTCATTTTTTCGGCCCTGGGCAACATACGTATAGCCAAGCAACTCGTAGGTGTCATAGAGTTCGGAGTTAAGTTCAAGCGATGTAATGAACCATGACTCCGCACTACTCAAGTCGCCCAGCAACCGGTAAATCCAGCCAATGATTTGATATGGAATCCCATTCCTGGGATTCATTCCAACACCCTTTTTTTCCCATCTCAAGGCCTCAGGTAAATCGCCTCGCAGGAGATAGTTTGTTCCGAGGTTACCAACGGCTGCATCGTTTGTGGGGTTTAATTCTACCGACTTAACAAGCAGTGGGAAGGCTTTGTCGTAAAGCTTCTTATAGCTATAGGCATTGGCAAGTGCTTTGTAAGCTTCTGAGAGATTCGAATCCAGTTGAATAGCACGAGTACTGGCAATGAAGCTGGAATCCAGCCACGATTCACTTCTGCTAAACCGCATATTCATTTGACTATAGGCATCGCCTAACCCTGCCCAGGCACGGGCATAGGTTGGGTCAAGGGCTATCGCTTGTTTAAATTGAGTGATTGCCGAGTCATTAGCCGTTGGCCTGTATTTATAATAAAGGCTTCTGCCACGCAGGTAGTAATCGTAGGCTGTTGAATTTTTAGTTGCGCTGCTTTGCAGTCTTGTTTTTTCCACATCGTTGAGTTGAATCTTCAACTGTTCGGCAATCATCAGCGCAATTTCGGATTGCACCGCCACGATGTTTTCGGTTGTTCGCTTAAACGTATTTCCCCATAAATAGGTATTCGTTTCATCAATCATCTGGGCGCGTACTGCTATCTGATTTCCATGACGTTCTACGCTACCGGTTATCAGAATTTTTACTTCAAGATCCTTTGCTATGTTATCAAAGGGAACTAGCTGGCTTTGAAACTTTTCACTGCTCCTGCGATTGGTGACTTTGAATCTACTGATGATAGTCAGGCGATTAATGATGTCATCGGTGATGCCTTCCGCTATATATTTATCTTTTTCATCGCCACTTCGGTTTTCGAAGGGCAGTACGGCTATGGCAATAACATTATTTCCGGCCTGATCAAATAGTGGGATTTTTATATAGTTGAAATAGAAATATTGTAGGCCCAATGCTAACAGCAGGACGGACACAAGGGGTATGCCAGTAAAGGGTTTCTTTTTGTTTGGCGGGAATGGGTTCGTTGCGGCCTGCGGAGAGGTAGTTCTGATTATGCCATGTGGACTCACTTCATAGAACCACGCGAATAGGGTGGCAAACGGAAACCCAACCAGCATGACCCAGGTGGCCAGATTCACAAATCGTGCCTCCAGTTTCAGTACGGGAGTAAGAAAAATCAGCAGTTGGTGAAGGAGCAGAGCTACTACGACATACGTAAATGCAGCTCTCAGAACATTCCTTCGAAGCAGTTCACTCCATACCCATGAAATTCCAGTTTGAGTAGAAGGATCATGAGAATATATCTTAGGAGGTGTCGGTGCAGGAACTGATCCCTCAGGAGAAGCCAAAGCCTGTACAATTTGTTCAATCGCATTGGCCGTTTTATTTAGTTGATCGCGATATAAAGTTTTATTCAGATTATCGGTTCTATTGTCTTGCAGCGTAAGTGGTCGATTAACTCCTTGTGTTTTGAAGATAAAATCAATAGCGCGTATGGGCCCGCCACTTTCCGTTACGAAAAGTCTTTTGTCTTTTTCATCGAGATCATGAATCTGAACCGGCAGAATCCGACTGGCTACATTTTTATTGGCCAACCGAACATCCAGTCCAAGTTGATCGGCCTTAGCCAGCTTACAGAAAACAAGAAATTCATTATTCCAGGCGAAGCTCTTGGGATCGCAGTAGGTGTGTGAAAGTATTGGAATAAAAATAAGACACCTCAGTTTTCCTTCCAGGCTTTTGTCAACGTTGTGGGTTTCTAAAAGTCCATCGTGTGGATTGGAATCATAGTAAACAGAAACCGGATCTTTGATGGTGGTAGCTAATTCTTCCTGAAGATTTTTTACAAACTCGGTGACCCAACCCGAACGATTATCGTTGTGGCGGTAGCTAATGAAAATATCATACTCATAGCCCGGGAGAATAGATGCCATAACCAAATATAACCAATTCCAAGGCTATTTTTGCAATGTCTTTAGCAGAACAATTCGCTTGTTAAGTAAAAACTCAGAGGCAATCCGGATATCCTCTTTAGCCTGATCAATGTTAAACGAATCTTTCTCCATGTAACCAGAAACTTTGTTCATGTCCGGGTCATTAGCCATGCTTTCTAATTCAGTTAGTACCTGATCAAACGCACGGCCAATCACTTCCATGTCGCGTTCGAGTAGCATTTTCCTGAAGGCAGCAAGGTACTGAGTGTAAAGCCACTCATCGGAGGCAATGCTGCGATCTAATTCATCTTCGATGGAGAATATTAATTTATCAGTTAGTTTAGCCTTACGGGCCTCGGCTCCTTCATGAGGTTCGCGTCTGAAAATATCATCGTAGTCCCAGGGTATGATCTCAAACTTATCTGAGTCGGGACTTATGTAAAAGAAGATTTCATCTGCATAATCGCCATTATTAATATAATAATTGAAGGCAAGCCAATTATAATATTGATCAAGGTGTAAGGAGGAGCGCAAATGCTCATCTAATTCCTGACCTTTGTGTTTTCCTAAGTCGCGGTAAATTTTATAATACCTTTCCTTGTATTGATTCGCTTCTTGTTTCGATGGAATGTTAACGTACTCCTGCTCAATTTTATGTTCGGGCCCACGCCTGAGCATGTAAGGACTTTTAATGCGTGTGCTTGAATGACTTGGCTTTTCTACCAGCAGGTAAATTCCCTGTGGCTGATCATTGATCCAAAGTTTGCAATAGGTATTGAACAGGGGAAAGAGATTCAATTCATTAAGATTAATAAAAGCCCAGCGATTGTGCCATAGGTTTTTATCCATGACAAGGTTCAACAGATCGAAATTTTTAATTTTTACTTTTTCACCTTGCGAATGGAAGGTAACGGAATGCTTCAGGTCTACGGATAATGATTTGCGTGCAAACTTCATTGTACTGGCACCCCGCGAATGGATGTCCTTAACGATCGCTGTGTCTTGGTTGATCAGGAGTAAGGGTTGCTTAAGTTCCATCTTTGCTCCGTCAACATTGCGGAGTTGCGTTAACTGTTTTTGGGAGATATAAATTCGGATTTCCGGAAAGTTGGAGCTTTCGTGAGAGCCCTGAGCGAATCCATGACTGGAGAGGGTAATGAGAAAAAAATGAAAGACTGCTTGAAATACTTTCATGATTTCGTCCTTGGTTGAACTATAGACCCTATTTTTTACTTTGAATTAATCTTACTAAAAATAATCTAAAGTCTTGTCAGCCTGGTAGTGACCAAAAAGTCAAGCTGTCATCGCCCCTATGCATCGGGGCGATCTCACAAAGTATACACAATTCGGGATTCCGGGTCAAGCCCGGAATGACACTTCGATTTAGATTTTGACTTTTTGGTCAGTCCCAAACTGACAGCATTGTATTCAGATAAGAACGTTACTCCAATCGCATAATCAACCAAGACCAAGAAATAAGAGAAAGACTAATACGCTAAAAATGAAACCAAACATAAAAACCTGATAGGCATACACCAGCAAATTATACTTGCGTTTAAGAATTAACCCCTGGTTATACAAATCGATAGTCATGTGTTCATAGAGATCATCTGAAGAATTCAGCAACTTGTTCATTTCAGTAAGATAATCCTGTTGCTTATAACCAGAGATTACACCAAAAAATAGTAAACTTGACTTTTGCATTTCGCCACCCTCGGCTTTGGCTTTTATTAATTTGGGCCGTGCCGCCTGAATGGCAAAGATCACCGATACCAGGCAAGAGAGGATTATTAATACGATAGGAATTATTACTTGGATGTCGTAGGTATCGAGCTTTCCGGCTACTGCTCCGTACCCTGTAATGGCGATGATGGAAGAGATGATCATTGTATTGATACTGATAATGATGTTGGCCTTATTATCGGCCATCTGGATCAGGTTGCTTTGATTTTGGAGCGATACTCTGAAAAGAGTTTCCCGGCCCCGGTCTCCTTTTTTTTTCTTAGTTTTTTTTTCTTCCGTTTCTTCCATAATTGACGACATCTGTCAAATATAGTAAAGTTGGGCCATGTTATTTCATTCGGCTTCCGGGGATTCGTTTGTCTCAATTTAGGGATTCTTCAAAGGCTTTGATACGATGTCATACTCCCTTTGGTTTATCTGAAATTTTCGTATCTTCATATACTCCCAATCCTTTTTCTTTATGGATACAGACGGAAATAGTTCGATTTCTAATCGTAGAAAATTTTTAACAGCACTTACCTCAGTAGCAGCGGCTCTGGGATTGTCGGCAGTACCTTCTTCTGTAAAGTCTAAACCGAGAGTAAATCCCTTAATTCAGGACTCTTCACCTATAGAAGCATGGTTTAATACTATTACCGGAAAGCACAAAATGGTATTCGATGCTACCTCTGCCAATGATGGACTTCCTATCGTGTATGCTTTTAACTTTATGTCTACCAATAATAAAACAGGTACTCCGGATGATCAATTAAATGCCCTCGTGGTATTACGAAGTAAAGCTATCGTGCTGGCGATGGATAGCAGTGCCTGGAGTAAGTACAAACTTGGTAAAATGTTTAAGGTACTTGATTATTCCTCCAACGCACCTTCAGAACGAAACTTGTACTGGGAAACTAAAGAAGGCGAGATGCCACAGGTAGGTATGTCGATAAGGGAACTGCAGGAGCGAGGCGTAAAATTTTGCGTATGCGAAACTGCAATAACCCTAACCAGCAGGCAATATGCCCTGAGTAAAAGTCTTGATCCGGCAGTTGTTAAGAAGGATTGGATCTCAAGCCTGCTACCGGAAATCCAGTTGGTTCCTTCGGGTGTTTGGGCACTTGGTCGCGCGCAAGAACATGGTTGCGGATATTGCTATGCCGGATAATTTCTGATCGTAGGTACTGTGTTCATTTGCTTTTACGATATAAATCTCTTAAATAGATTAAATAATCATAGGTAGTTTTCATTTTCGTTTAACTGGCCTTACCCACTCACTAATAAATTGATCTATGAAAAAGTGTTTCATTTTATCACTTGCTATTGCCTTATTTTCGTTAACAGCCAGATCGCAGGGATGTATCGCTATTCGCAACCTTACAGGCTTTGGGCAATTTAGTCTGCCCCAGTATAATCAGGAGCCTATAAAATGGCTGGTCAATGCAAACACCCGGTACTCTGAATTTAACAAAACTTATGAGGGTATTAATCAGGTTACCGTACCCCCCGCTGACCAACCTTATAGCAACACTTTCATTTTAGACTTTGCCGTCACCAGGTTTTATAACCGAGGTTGGTCTGTTACCGTGGACGTACCGATCATGAATGGGATGCGTGAAACCTGGCAGGAGCATGGTGGGGTAGCCGGGGACCATGTAAAACATAAAACCCACTCTTTCGGATTAGCCGACATCCGCGTTGCCGGATACAAATGGTTGTTTGATGTGTCTGAAGTTCACAAAGGGAATATACAGGTAGGCCTCGGATTGAAATTACCAACGGGCGATTATAAGTACGCAGATTTTTTCTATGAGACTACTGGTAAAGTAAGCGCTCCCGTAAATCCAACGATTCAATTAGGGGATGGAGGATTAGGTATTACTACGGAAGTAAATGCATTCTATACAATCAATAAACTTGTGAGCCTTTATGCGAACGCATTTTATCTTCTGAGCCCCCGAGACATAAATGGAACCTCAAGTAGAAATCCCGCTCCTGTTCCTTACAGCCAGGCTGAAATTAATGCTGGAGCTAATATAAATAGCGTACCCGATGCCTATACCCTTCGGGGTGGCGCGAATTTTACCATGAATAACTTTGTAATCTGGGGTGGAATGAGAATGGAAGGATCTCCGGTGCACGATGTGGTTGGCGGTAGTAACGGTCAGCGAAGAGCCGGATACTCTGTATCCGTAGAGCCTGGTATAAATTATAATTTCAAAAAGTCGATGCTTTACTTATTTGTACCGGTGCCTGTATACCGAAGGATGCAACAGTCTGTACCTGATGCAGAACTCGGCCGTCCAAGCCGGGGCGGGATGACAGACTACCTGATTTTTGTTGGGGCTGTGTTTAAAATCGGGCCTTATGTGCCAACTTTTAACAAGGAATGAGAACGATAAAGCCTAAGTTTACTAAAGTTAATTGAACGACCAGTCATTCACTGGCAATTAGTTTAAACTTGTTCCACGAAACTTCTAATTCCTCAAGTAACTTCTTGTAAGGCTCGTACGCGTGCAAAGATTCAAGTAATGGATCATCACGAAAATAAATATAATTTGGTAAACCATTCTCTGCCACCCAATTGAGTTTGTTGACAGCCTTTTCAGACTCACCGAGGATCGAATAAGCAGCAGCCAAATAGTACACTGCATGATGGTAATGCCCGGTATTTAAATTACTTTTTTCACAGAACTCAATTTTCTTTAAAGCGCCTTCTTTATCACCCTCGGTCGCTAATAGTATAGCATAAGCACTGTTAATAAAAAGATTGGATGAATCCTTTTTCAAGCCTGCCTCGAGAATTTTATGAGCATCTTCGAGTTGACCTAGAGCAATTAACCCAGCGCCCCATTGAGAGTTTCTGAAAGGAGACATTAGTTGATCAGGAGTAGCCTTAAATAATTCAATCATTCTCTGAAAATCTACGAGGTGCCCGGTAAAGAAGTAACCAGAAGATACGTCAACGGCAGCAAATTTATTGTTCGGATTAATTTCCAGGGATTTTTTTATAGCGGCTACTGATTCATCCATTAGTCCGATGTGTAAGTAGACTACCCCTAGTTGGTGATAAGCTTCATCCATACCCGGGTTAAGAGCTATTGCCTTTTTATATTCACGAATCGTTTTTTCATGTGGAAACTTATTTTGGAAATTCCAATTTAGGTATGCTCTGGCGAATATACCTTCTGCCAAATCCGGATTCAGGTATAGAGATTTTTCTGCTTCCACGAACGCTTTCTCATTATAACCGCCCTTCGGATCAATAAAGTAGTTTTTGATCGAATAAGCTCTTGATAGTTCTGCATGGGCAAGGGCAAATGTTGAATCTGCTTCTATAGCCTTAGTTAGAAAGAAAATGGCTGAGTCTAAATCAACTGGACTCTCTGGGGTGATTCTATACTCAGCCCGGGTATACCATTCATAAGCAACCGGATTTGCGGTTATTCTCTTTCTGATTACTCTTTTGTTAGTAAAGAAATTATAATAAACCAATGAAGTGGATATTAGTAAAAAAATTATGGAAACAGCCACTACTAAATTTCGTTTCTGTTTCCCCTTCTTTAGTTTTCCCTGGAGTTGGCTTTTTCTGGGAACCGTTAATCCCTGGTTCGTTAATGCAAAGATCTCGATGGGTTCATTAACGTTTTTGAATTCAAAGCTTCCAAGAGATGAAGTAGTAAACTCTGATTTGTTCTTTATTTCGTCTGCGATTTTTTTTGAGATGAGAACTGAACCTGAAATACCCAGAGATTGAATTCGGGAGGCTACATTCACGGCATCGCCAAAAACATCTCCGTTTTGAAATACCACTTCTCCCAGGTGTATACCAATACTGAGCTTGTATTCTTTTGTATCATTACACTGATTCTGAATTTCAATGGCTGCATTCAAGGCATCGGAAACAGTCGAGAAACTGGCGAGCATACCATCGCCCATTTCTTTGATCAATCTTCCGCGAAATTCATTGATTACCGATTGATGAATAGCGAGATTCTTTTTCAGGATCTCAAAAGCCTTTTTCTCATCCTGCTCCATTAAAGCCGTGTACCCGACAATATCGGTAAACATGATGGCGGCTAACTGGCGGGATTGTGTCAAGGGAAAACTTTTTCAGAAAATGATAAGAATGTGTAAATATATTGAAAATTGATATTGAAGTGGGTAGGTTATAAAAAGAACAGCTCTCCCAATGGAAGAGCTGCTTTTATGATTCAAGGCCATATGACTTACTTCATCTGCCCGTATTTTCTTGAGTAGCGTTTGTACAATTCCTGCTGGTTGCCGGGCAGAGTCATCAATTTGCCGCTAATAAAGGCATGTGTTAAAACATTGCCTCGATAGTCTAATGCATCGCCATTAGCGACAAAGAGTGTTGCATCTTTTCCCACTTCCAGGGTGCCCACCCGGTTATCAATGCCCAGGGCTTTGGCTGTGTTGGAAGTAATGGTTTTCAATGCATCTTCTTTGCTCATACCATAAGCGGCCGCGGTACCGGCATAGAAACCAAGGTTACGGCCACCATGCAGAGCGCCATCATCCATCAACGCAACAGTAACTCCGGCCTGGGTAAGCAGGTGTGGAAGTTTGTAGGGCATATCCACATCATCATCTGTCCGGTTAGGCAGATTATGGGTGGAGGGCAGGATCACAGGTATTTTACTTTCCTTTAATAAGTCGGCAACCCATAGAGCCCCAGTACCACCAACTACGGTAATTCGTTTTACTCCGCTGCGTTGTGCAAAGCGAACGGACTCTACGATTTCTTTGGGATTATTGGCATGTAGCATTAGTGTCTTCTTGCCATCAAACAATCCCTGCATAGCTTCAAATTTCAGATTGATTTCTTTAGAGGCTAATGCGCCATAAGATAGAGCCTCTGCAAAGAATTGTGTGATTTGAGTTACCTCTTTATCATAATTTGCATTGGCTGATTCATTGAAACTAAAGGTGTTGAAATCAAACTGTCGGCTCATGATTGAGGGCCAGTTCATGTGCACTGCGATATCGGCCGCTACAGTTGCATCTTCCCAATTCCAGCCATCCATCTCCATCACAGACGAGGTGCCTGAAATAGTTCCGCCTGTAGGAGTTGATTCAGCAAGTAATACTCCGTTGAAGCGAAAGGTTGGCGTGTATTCAGTATCTGTATTATAGGAAATTTGAGCTCTCACATTCGGATTCATTTGACCACGTTCGGCATTGTCGTTCATCGCCCGGATGGAACTTACTTCCTGTAAGCCAACTTGCGAATTAGGAAGAATAAAGCCTGGATACACATGCTTGCCATTAATGTTGATTACCTCAAAACCTGATAGGTCCATCTTAGCAACAGTAGCATCGGCCACACCCGTAAGTTTACCTTTATCGAATGTAATAAGCGAGTTCTGAATTACCTGACCGTTGCCAATATGTGCAACACCTCCGGTAAGCGCAATTGGTTTAGCTTGTGGCTTTGCCGGAACAGGTGTTTGGGCTGCAGCACTATTAATGATAAGGATTGCCGCGAATAGGGTATATAATAACTTTTTCATAATGTTCATTTAAAGGCGATTATTCTTCCGTTTTTTCAAAACCCAATACATCATCGCAATGGAAATCAAGTTGGCTTTTTGACTCTGCCCTTTGCACCGGCATGCCAGATTTCTTAGCATTTTTTAACTTCTGAATAAGACGGGCACGGTCGGCAGCCAGTTCTTTGTTGTTAGCAGCATCTTTTTCAAGATCGAAGTAAACTTTTCCATCGATGATGGTCTTTTCAGGTTTTGCATACACTGAAAGCGGATGATCGGTCCACAAAACGATATCGGCCGATTTACCAACCTTAATGCTTCCCATTTGATTATCCAAATGAAGCATCCTGGCCGGATTCAACGTTACCATTTTCAAAGCATCTTCTTCAGAGATGCCGGCATACTTTACTGACTTGGCTGCTTCCTGATTTAATCTGCGACCCATTTCAGCATCGTCTGAATTAATTGCAGTGAGTACACCTGCACGATGCATGATTGCAGCATTGTAAGGAATTGCATAGCGAACTTCCCACTTATAATTCCACCAATCAGCAAAGGTTGAGGCGGCTACACCATGTTGTGCCATTTTATCGGCCACTTTATAACCTTCCAGGATATGGGTGAATGTATTAATGCGGAAGTTAAAGCGTTCTGCTACTTTCATCAGCATATTGATTTCTGATTGCACGTACGAATGGCACGTGATAAATCTTTTCTTATTCAGGATCTCAAGCATAGTTTCGTCTGCCAAATCTCTGCGCGGCTTAACTGCCAGCGCTTTATCCTTGGCACTGTTGTAAGCACTCCATTTCTTTTCGTATTCTTTCGCGTTGGTAAAGGCATCAACATACACCTGCTCAACACCCATACGTGTTTGAGGAAAGCGAATTGAACTTGGGTTGCTGGTGCGTTTTACATTTTCACCGAGGGCAAATTTTATAAAGCCATCAGCTCCAGCAATTTTTAAATTCTCCGGTGATTCACCCCAGCGCAATTTGATCAGGGCTGACTGGCCACCAATCGGGTTGGCTGAACCATGCAACACTTGTACAGCTACTACGCCACCGGCCAATGCACGGTAGATGTTGATTGCCTCGGCATCGAGATTGTCACCAATGCGTACCATGCCAGAATTGCTGGCTACATCGTTAATGCTGGCTGCACCAATGTGTGAGTGTTCGTCAATGATACCGGCAGTTAGATGTTTGCCAGTACCATCAATAACTTTTGCTGCAGGATCTGAAAGATTCTTGCCGACTTTAGAAATTTTACCATCCTTGA
>Ga0075163_10005773_pt1 | contig 16426 bp, 14 predicted proteins | sample JI1023141ADNA_FD_71478 | JGI IMG/M metagenome (GOLD analysis project Ga0075163, IMG submission 71478) | Wastewater effluent complex algal communities from Wisconsin, to seasonally profile nutrient transformation and Carbon sequestration -... | ecosystem: Engineered > WWTP > Effluent > Algae...
TCGCGCTTCGCATCATCCGGCGCGGCCGTCGCAGCGAGTGACCGACGTGACGGCCCTCCACGACTCCGACCAGGTCACGTTGCCGGCGTCCGACACTCCCGACACGACCCCCAACCTCGACGGCTCCGTGCCGATCAAGCTCCTGCATGACCGCGTCCTGGTGCGCGAGGACACCGACTCCCGCGAGCGGCGATCGCTGGGCGGCATCGTGATCCCCGTGACGGCGCAGGTGGGCCGGCGGCTGGCCTGGGCGAAGGTGGTCGCCACCGGACCCAACGTTCGCACCATCGAGCTCGGCGACCGGGTGCTGTTCGAGCCCGAGGACCGCGGCCAGGTGGAGCTGCAGGGCGTCGACTATGTGCTGCTGCGCGAGCGCGACATCCACGCGGTGGCTGCTGATCGGCACAGCACCGCCGGCACCGGCCTCTACCTCTGAGCGGCGAGGATCCCCCCACGATGACTGACCACGCCGATGGCCGCGCCCGCCCGATCCTCGTGGGCGGCACCGGCCGCAGCGGTTCGACCATCGTCGGGCACCTGCTCGACCATCACCCCGCGCTGACGCTGAGCCGCCCGATGGAGGTGCGCTTCATCGCCGGCAACGACGGGCTGGCCGATGCGCTCGCCGCGGGAACGAAGGATCCGGGATCCGACCTGGCGGAGGCCTCGGCCCGACTCGCCGTCGACCGACTGCTGCATCGCTGGTTCGAGCGAGCCGAGAACGTGGGCCTCCACCAGTCGATGTCGCGACACGACCTGGAGAAGCTGACGGACGAGTATCTGGCGAGCTTCGCCGCCGATCCGCTCACCGCCACCCGCCGGCTCACCTACGAGATCATGGATCGCATCGCCGACCGCCTGCACGCGCCCCGCCTCGTCGACACCACTCCGGCGAACGCCCGCAAGGCCGACCGGGTCGAGCCGATCTACCCGCAGTCGACCGTCGTCGTCGTGACCCGGGACGGACGTGACGTGGCAGCGTCGTTCGCGAGCCAGGACTTCGGCCCCGGCAACCCGTTCGAGGCGCTGTCGCAGTGGGAGCAGCGCATGCTGCGCACGCACAAGGCCGTGGCCCGATGCCGGCCCGGCAGAGTGCTGACGATCCAGTTGATCGACCTCGTCGTTCGCGACAGGCCGGGCGTGCTCGAGTCGCTGTGCTCCTTCGTGGGCGTCGACGTCGATGCCGGCATGGTGGCGTGGTTCGACGCGAACGTCACTGCCGCGGGGATGCACCCCGGACGGTGGCGCAGCGACTTCGACGAGGACACCTGCCGGCGCATCGACCGGCAGTACGCCGAGGCGTGCGAGCGACTCGTCGCAGCCGGCGTCACGATCCCCGACTGACCTCGTCGCAGCCGGCGTCACGATCCCCGACTGACCTCGTCGCCGGGCACCCCCGAAGGGGCGGTTTGCCCGCTTCGCCGCCGGTGTGGTTACATTCCGGCCATAACTGAATACCTCATCCAGAGGGGCAGAGGGATACGGCCCGTTGAAGCCCCGGCAACCTTTTCGGTGAATCTCGTCCTGCGAGGCCACCCGAACGTGGTGCCAATTCCGACCTGAGAACCAGGGAAGATGAGAAGAGAGGCCTCGTCATGACCAGTCAGACCACCGCTCCGTCGCTCGGCGCTGCCTACGCGCTGAAGTGCCGTGAATGCGACGCCATCACCGAACTCGACGCCAGCTACGCCTGTGTCGAGTGCTTCGGGCCCCTCGAGGTGGCCTATGCGCCAGCACAGGTGACCCGAGCCGACATCGAGGCGGGCCCCACGTCGATGTGGCGCTACGAGGCCCTCCTGCCCGTCGTCCCCGGTGCCGGCGGCCGTCCCGGGCTGCAGCCGGGGCTCACCCGGCTCGTGCGCGCCGACAACCTGGCTGCAGCCCTCGGAGCGAGGGCGGTGTGGGTCAAGGACGACTCTGGCAACCCGACCCACTCGTTCAAGGACCGCGTCGTGGCCGTCGCGCTCGAGAACGCCCGTCGCCTCGGATACGACACCATCGCCTGTGCTTCCACCGGCAACCTCGCGAACGCGGTGGCCGCGGCCGCCGCGCGGGCGGGCCTCAAGTCGGTCGTCTTCGTCCCCTCCAACCTCGAGGCGGGGAAGATCGTGACGACCGCCGTGTACGGGGGCACGCTGGTCGCCATCCACGGCAACTACGACGACGTCAACCGACTGTGCTGCGAGGTGGCAGCCGCCCGCGACTGGGGCTTCGTCAACGTCAACCTGCGGCCCTACTACGCCGAGGGCAGCAAGACCGTCGGCTTCGAGATCGCCGAGCAGCTCGGCTGGCGGCTGCCCGAGGCGGTGGTGTCGCCGGTGGCGTCCGGCTCGCTGCTCACCAAGGTCGACAAGGCCTTCCGCGAGTTCGTCGGACTCGGCCTGGTCGCCGACACGCCCTACCAGGTGTTCGGGGCCCAGGCGACGGGCTGCTCGCCGGTGTCGCAGGCCTTCCGGGCCGGCCACGACGTCATCCGGCCCGTCAAGCCGGACACCATCGCCAAGTCACTGGCGATCGGCAACCCTGCCGACGGGCCCTACGCGCTGGACGTCGTGCGCCGCACGGGGGGAGCGATCGCCGACGTGTCGGATGCCGAGGTCGTCGAGGGCATCACGCTCCTGGCCCGGACGGAGGGCATCTTCGCCGAGACGGCCGGGGGCGTCGTCGTCGCCACGTACCGCAAGCTGCTCGCCGAGGGCGCGATCGATCCGGCTGCCGAAGTCGTCCTGCTGAACACCGGCGATGGGCTGAAGACCCTCGACGCCGTGGCACCCACGTCCCAGCCCACATTCACGATCTCGCCGTCATTCGACGACTTCGAGACCGCCTACTCCGAGGTGACACCATGAGCATCGCCGTCAAGGTCCCGACCATCCTCCGCACCTACACCGGTGGCGTGGCTGACGTCACCGTCGAGGGGGCGACCCTGGCCGATGCCCTCGCCAGCCTCGACGCCCAGTACCCCGGCATCGGGGCACGGGTCCTCGACGACACGGGTCGGCTCCGCCGTTTCGTCAACGTCTACGTCAACGACGACGACGTGCGCTTCCTCGAGGATCTCGCGACTCCGACTCCGGACGGGTCGAGCATCTCGATCATCCCGGCAGTGGCAGGCGGGTCGTAGCGAGCGCCTCGCACGGCAGGCCCGTGGCACTGGCGCGCGGATAGGATCGCGTAGATGCGGTGTTCGAGCCGGGGAGGGTCGCGATGAGGCTTCTCGGGACGCGCGACACAGCGGATTCGACAAGCAGGCGACGCTCGGACGGGTTCGACAGCACGTGGCGGCCACGGTGGTTCGTGGGACTGGCGGTTGCCACTCTGTGCGTGGTGCTGGTCCTGGTCCTGCCGTCGGAGACGTTCGCCTGGAATGCGGTCTACCGGGGCGCGACCGCCGTGGCGCTGCTGGCCTTCGTGCTGATCGCGCTGAGGATGCCGCGCCGAGTGCGCGGGGTGTGGTGGTCGCTGCTCGCCTTCCAGGTGCTCACCGTGGTGGCGGACACCGTCTACGACATCGAGTACATCGATCAGTCGACGTCGTTCCCCGGCACGGCCGACGTGCTGTTCCTCCTGGCCTACGTGCCCGTGCTGGTCGCCCTGGGCCTGCTCATCCGGGGCCTGCACCCCGGGCGTGACCGCGAGGCGTGGATCGACTCGGTGATCCTGTCCGTCGCCGCGGCGTCGATCGTGGGGGCCTTCCTGATCGCGCCGGCCCTCGCCGACTCGGGGCTGACGGGGCTCCCGCTGCTCGTCGCGATCGCCTACCCGTTCCTCGACCTGCTGGTGCTCTGCTGCCTCGTGTGGCTCATCGCTGGAGGGGGCCGACCCAACCCCGCACTCATGCTCCTTGTCCTGTCGTTCGCCCTCTACCTCGTGGGCGACGTGATCCGCGACACCACGCTCGCGGACGGGATCGACGAGGCGACGTGGGGCTGGCTCGAGGCCCTCCATCTCGCCGGGCTCCTGATGATGGCGCTGGCCGCAGCGGCGCCCGGTGCTCGATGGGTGTCGGCCAATGAGCAGGACGGCAGCTCGCGCATCACGCGAGCCCGCATCCTCGCGATGGCCGTCGGAGTCGTGACGGTTCCCATCCTCGTGGCGATCCGCATCACGGGAGGACCCAGCGCCGTGAACGCGGTGCTGGCGATCGCCGCGGTCATGATCATCCTCCTGACGATCTGGCGGATCGCCCTGCTCGTGCGGCAGGTCGAGAACGAGCGCCGCATCACCGAGTTCGTCCTCGACTCGACAGGCGACGGCATCATCGGGCTGGACCGCGACGGGCTGGTCGCCTTCGCCAACCTGTCGGCCCGGCGCATGCTGCGCTGCCGGGAGGAGGACCTCGTGGGCCAGCGCTTCCACGACATCGCGCATCACCACCACGCCGACGGCACGCCGTTCGCCTGGGAGGACTGCCCCGTCGACGCCCTCGTCATGAGCGGGGGAGTGGGCACGATCCAGGGCCAGACCTACTTCCGGCGCGACGGCAGCGCCTTCCCCGTCGAGATCGTGGTCTCACCGCTCATGCGCGACGGCGTGCTGACGGGGTCCGTCACGTCCTTCCGCGACGTGTCGGAGCGCCAGGCCGTCGCCGAGGTGCAGAGGCAGTTCGTCTCCGTTGTCAGCCATGAGCTGCGCACGCCGCTCACGTCCATCAAGGGCAGCCTGCAGATGCTCGACTCCGGTCTGTTCGGCGAGGTCAACAGCGAGCAGCAGGAGCTCCTCACGATGGCGGTGAACAACAGCGATCGCCTGAGCCATCTGGTCAACGACATCCTCGATCTCGAGCGCCTCGATGCAGGGCGGATGCCGCTGCATCCGCAGCCGGTCAGCGCCTACGAGCTTGCCGAGCAGGCGGTCTCCGGCATCACGGGAGCGGCCGACGCGGCAGGCATCAGCGTGACGGCGCAGGAGGCGCCGCCGGGTGCGACCGCCGTCGTCGACGTCGATGCGCACCGCATCCTGCAGGTGCTCACGAACCTCCTGGGCAATGCGATCAAGTTCAGCGAGCGCGGCTCGGCGGTTCGGACGGAGGTCACGACCGAGGGGGACATGGTGCGCATCTGCGTCATCGACGAGGGCCGGGGCATCCCCGCCGACCAGTTGGCGCGGGTCTTCGAGCGCTTCGGGCAGGTCGAGTCGGGGGATGCGCGACGGCACGACGGCTCGGGGCTCGGGCTGGCCATCGCGCGCGAGATCGCCGTGCGCAGCGGCGGCACGATCGAGGTCACCAGCGAGGTCGGGGTCGGCAGCAGGTTCGCCGTGCTCCTGCCCTCCGTCCGGGCGGGAGGCGTGGCGTGACGAAGCGGATCCTCGTGGTGGACGACGACCACGACGTGCGCACCCTCATCGCGATGAGCCTGTCCAGGGTCGGCGGGCATGACGTGCGGGCAGCAGCCTCAGGCTCTGAGTGCATGGCCGAGCTCGAGCAGTGGGTTCCGGACGTCGTCGTCCTCGACGTCATGATGCCCGGCATGGACGGGCCGGCGACGCTCGCCGCCATCCGTGCCACCCCCGCGGTGGCGGAGGTGCCGGTGGTCTTCCTCACCGCGAGCGTCGTGGAGGCCGACATGGAACGACTCCACAGCCTCCCCGTCAGCGGGGTGCTCGGGAAGCCCTTCGACCCGATGCAGCTGCCCACCCTGCTGTCGGAGCTGCTCGGCTGGTGACGCAGGCGCGAGCCCCGCGCATGAGAAAGGCCACCCCGCAGGGTGGCCCGTCTCGTGCGCCGGAGCGCCGTGGTGCGCCGCGAGGGACTTGAACCCCCAACCCGCTGATTAAGAGTCAGCTGCTCTGCCAGTTGAGCTAGCGGCGCGCGAGAAGGAAGGCTATCACCGTGATGACCGGGGTCATCACGCCCCCGGTGCCGCGGTGGAACCCCTCACGACCAGGGTCGGCTCGAAGGACCGATGGATCCGCCGGGTGCGGCCCCCATCGAGCCGCTCGATGAGCAGGTCGGTCGCCGCGCGACCGAACTCCGCCAGCGGCTGCTCCACGCTCGTCAGGGAGATCATGGCCAGGTCGGCGAGGGCCAGGTTGTCGTAGCCGACCACCGACATGTCATCCGGCACCCGCATCCCCGCGGCCGCCAGCGCGCCCATGGCTCCGACCGCCACCATGTCGTTGGCGGCCAGCAGGGCGGTTGGCAGGCTCGGCAGCTCGAGCAGGGTCCGCAACGCCTCCGCCCCGGCCCGCTCGGTGAAGTCGGCCTCGACGATCCGGATGCTGGCGGCGAGCCCGAGCGCCGACATGGCGTTCTGGTAGGCGGCTCGCCGATCGCGTGCGCCCGCACCGGATCCTCCGCTGATGTGCGCGATGTCGCGATGCCCGAGCGCGACGAGGTGCTCGAGTGCGGAGCGCACGCCGGCCTCGTCGTTGCTCGTGATCGCGTCGGCGTGGGGGAGTCGCACCTCTCGGCCGATCACCACCGTGGGCAGCCCCTGCGTCAGCTCGCGGATGGAGGGAGCCGACATGCGGGGGCTGACGAGGATCAGCCCCGACACCCGATGCGCGAGGAAGCTCGCGACCACCCCCTCCTCGTGGCCGGGCGAGCGCTGGCCGGCTCCCAGCAGCAGGTCGTACCCGTGGCCCTCGGCGGAGGCGGCGATGGACTCGTAGACCTCGGCGAAGAAGGGGTTGCTCAGGTCGTTCAGGAGCACGCCGAACGTGCGCACCTGCCGGCTCGCCAGCGACCGGGCCAGGGCGTTGGGCCGGTAGCCGAGGCGCGCGGCGGCCTCGAGCACCCGGGCCCGGCTCGGCGGCGCCACCTTGGGCGAGTCCTGGAAGACCAGCGACACGAGCGACCGGGAGACGCCGGCGGCCTGGGCCACGTCGTCCATCGTGGGTCGCATCTCCCGCCTCCTGCTGTACGTCGCCGGCTCCCCGCCGCTAGCATTGGAGCGCTCCAATCACCGTACAGGAGAACACCATGGACTTCATCGATCGTCTTGTCGGCGCCCCGATCTGCTGGGGGGTCTGCGAGGTGCCCGGCTGGGGAACGATCCTCCCGGCGAGCCGTGTGCTGCCGGAGATGCGCGAGGTCGGCCTGACGACCACCGAACTCGGCGCGCCCGGCTTCCTCCCCGCGACGAAGGAGGCGGTGAAGGAGGTCCTCGACGCCCACGGCATGTCCCTCATGGGCGGTTTCGTCCCACTCGTGCTCCAGGACCCCGGGCAGTGGGACGTCGCCGTCGAGAACGCCGTGGCGGCAGCGGAGCTCTTCTCGTACTGCGGGGGCGACCGGTTCGTGACCGCCGCCGTGCAGGACTACGCGTGGTCGAGGCCGACGCCCCTGAACCGCGAGGGCATGGCGACGCTGGCCCGGGGCCTGCGTCTCATCGACGAGGTCTGCGCCGATCACGGCATCGTGCAGGTGCTCCACCCGCACGTCGACACGCTCGTGGAGACGAGGGCGGACGTCGACCTGGCTCTGCAGGAGACCGACGTGCAGTGGTGCCTCGACACCGGCCATCTCGCCATCGGGGGCACCGACCCGCTGCAGTTCGCCCGCGACAATGCCGCCCGCGTCGGGATCTGCCATCTCAAGGACGTCGACCTGGCCATCGCCCAGCGGGCCATGAGTCGCGAGCTGAGCCTGCTTCAGGCGGTCCAGGCCGGGATGTTCGTGCCGTTCGGCGAGGGGGACGTGCCGATCGCCGACATCGTGCTCGAGCTGGAGCGCTCGGGCTACACGGGTCACTACGTCCTCGAGCAGGACACCGCGATCATGGGCGACGAGCCGGAGCCCGGCCAGGGGCCGATCGACGACGTCCGCACGAGCATCGCGTACCTGCGCGACCGCGTCGTACCGGCATTGGCGGGATCGCCGTCATGACGGCTCCCGTGCGCATCGGCGTGGCCGGCGTGGGCCGCATCGGCCGGATGCACGCGGCGATCATCGCCCGGCAGACCCCGGGAGCCCGGCTCGTGGCGGTCGCGGATGCCGATGCGTCGGCAGCAGCGCATGTCGCCTCGGAGCTGGGCGTCGATGCCCTGCCGGTCGACGAGCTGATCGCGTCCTCCGAGGTGGACGCGATCGCCATCTGCACGTCGAGCGCGACGCATGTCGACCTCATCGTCCGGGCTGCCGCCGCAGGGAAGGCGGCCTTCTGCGAGAAGCCCATCAGCCTCGACCTCGACGAGGTCGACCGCGCCCTCAGCGCAGTCGAGCAGGCCGGGGTGCCCTTCATGGTGGGATTCAACCGACGCTTCGACCCGGGCCACCGCGCTGTCCGCGATGCCGTCCAGTCGGGGGCTGTGGGAGACGTGCACCTCGCGCGCATCACGAGCCGCGACCCGGCGCCGCCGCCGGTGAGCTACGTGCTCGGCAGCGGCGGCATCTTCGTCGACATGACCATCCACGACTTCGACATGGCCCGGTACATCGTGGGCTCGCCCGTCGTGGAGGTCTACGCCACCGGCGCCGTGCTCATCGATCCGGCGATCGGCGAGGCGGGCGACCTCGACACCGCGGTCGCCGTGCTCACGCATGCCAACGGCGCACTGACCACGATCGACAACAGCCGGCAGGCGGTCTACGGCTACGACCAGCGGGTCGAGGTGCTGGGGTCGGCAGGGATGGCCCTCTCCGACAACGTCCCTCGTGATCGGGCGCGCGTGCTCACCGCCCAGGGGACGACGGAGGCGAGCCTCCAGTACTTCTTCCTCGATCGCTACCGCGAGTCCTTCGTGCTCGAGTGGGCCGCATTCGCCGACTACGTCGCGAAGGGGGGACCGTCGCCCGTGCCCGGAACCGATGCGCGCGCACCGGTCGCGATCGGCCTGGCCGCCTGGCAGTCGGTCCGCGAGGGTCGTCCCGTGGCCGTCGAGCGCGGCTGACGCCCTGAGCGGCGGCTAGTTCGCGGCGTCGCGCATCGCCTCGCCGAGCGCCCCGGCCAGCGCCTCCTGTCCGGGGATGTTCGGGTGGAAGGACGCACTCGGGAACGACGACAGCAGGGTGGCGCCGAATACCCATGACTGAGCGCCGGCGCAGACCCCGTGGCCTGTGGCCGAGTTGCCTGATGCGCTCCACGTGCCGGTGACCGGCCTCCAGCGCGGCAGCGACGCGGTGGCCGCCACCTGCTGGTTGAGCGATCCCTGCGCCACCGACAGGCTCGCCGTCCCGCCGCGCGCCAGCGGATAGGCATAGGGACTCGACGGGTCCGGCGTGAGGATGGTCTCGCGCGCCCAGGCGAAGTCCGTCGCATCGATGGTGAAGTACGAGCACGGCTGGCCGTCGGCGGCACGCGTGATGTCGGGGTAGAGGGTGGGGAGCACGCGCGCTCCCTCGGCCATGGCGAGCGCGGGCACGGTCCGGCCGTCGGCCAGCAGGCACGACGTCCCGCCCAGGCACGAGGCGATCCGGCGGTACTTGGCGGCGAGGGCGGCTGTCTCGGCCTGCACCCCGTCCTGGACGGTCGGGTAGGCGCTCAGTGGCGCGCGGGTGGCCCGGGTGAGCGGGCAGTCGGTGCGCAGGGCGCAGGCCTCCAGCACCGAGGTGAACCCGACGTCGTTGCCCCCCACCGAGATCGTCACCAGGTCGACGGCGCGGTCGCCGATGATCGAGCGCGCCTGCTCGATCTGGCTGGCGGGAGTGCCGGCGCTCGCCTGCCGTCCGAGCACGCCCTGGTTGACGGTCGCGCCGGAGCAGGCCACGTCGACGAGGGTCACCGACGTGTACGGCGAGGACTGCTCCAGGAGCAGGGCCGCCTGGGCGGGCGCGCCGCGGGCGCTGCGATCGCACGCCGCGTCGTCCCAGTAGGGGTCGAAGGCGCCGATGGACCCCGAGTCGACCCACGCCTCGACGTTGCGCGGATTGCCCTCGCCGGACGCATAGGAGTCGCCCAGGGCGACGACGAGGATGTTGCGCACGTCGGCGTCGACGGTCGTGCGGTCGGTGGCCCGGCCCGAGCGCACCTCGAGGGCCAGTTCGTAGCGTCCCTCGGGAAGGAAGACCGTGCGGGCGCATCGCTTGCGACTCAGGGGCTGCCAGGGGGTGGTCAGCGCGGACGCCTGCGCGGAGCGCACCTGCCAGCGATAGCGGTCGCCGGTGGAGTCGCAGGCGTCCAGCCGAACGGGAAAGCCCCGGTCGGACAGGTACCACGACAGGGCGCCGCCGATGAGCCGCTCGTGGGGCTGAGCCACGCGGTTGCCCTCGCCCACGAACGTCGTCGACGGGGAGAGGCTCAGTGCGCCCCGGCGGGGCACTCCGCCGTCGCCGTCGATGATGCCGTCGCCGTTGGCGTCCTTCGCCTGGGGGATCATCGACCACTGCGCCACCGCACGGGCCTCGGCCCCGACGGCGGGAGCGGCTCCGGCCAGTGCGATACCGAGCACGAGCGTGAACGAGACCGCCGTCCTCATCGCCCGCATGCGGTCAGGGTACGTGGCGTGGATGCGCCCGCCTTCGCGCGCCCGGCTGTGCGATCCTCGACTGTCACGAGCCGTCGGGGCGCGGAGTGGGGAGGACGGGCATGGCCACGACTCCGCGCATGTCGGGCGCCAGCATCGCGCAGGTCGTCGTCGTGGTCGTCGTCATCGTGTCGATCCAGCTGGCCCTGCCCCCGTCCGTCACCATCGGCCCCATCTGGATGGTCCCGCTGCTCGAGCTCACGGGTATCCCCATCGCGCTGGCGATCCGTCGCGTGGAGGACCACGAGGGACGCATCCTTCGCCGCACCATGGACGCCTACCTCATCCTCCTGGTGGTGGCCTGCGTCATGAACGCGGTGCTGCTGCTCGTCTCGATGCTCCGTGGCGCGGACGAGTCAGGCGTCTACCTGCTCTTCGCCGGCTTCGGCGTGCTGGCCATCAACGTGCTCAGCTTCGGGCTGGTCTACTGGTGGCTCGACGGCGGCGGCCCGGAGACTCGGCTGGCCGGGGCCGTCACGCAGCAGGACTTCCTGTTCCCGCAGCAGGGCATGGCGTCGAAGACGTCGTGGACGCCGGGCCTGGTCGACTACCTGTTCACGGCCTACACCAACATCATCGCGTTCAGCCCGACGGACACCATGCCGCTCACGCACCGGGTGAAGATCCTCTTCACGGTGCAGTCGTCGACCGCCGTCCTCACCATCGTGGTGACGTTGAGCCGCGCCATCAACCTGATCCCCGACGGCGCCCTGCCGTCGTAGTGGCGCCCTGCCGTCGTCGTGCGGCTACGGGATGAACCGCACCGGGGTCTCGGTCAGCTCGACGGGCCCGGATACCGGGACGCACTCGTTCTTGGTGCTGCAGGCCTGTGACAGGCCGGCGGGCGGCGTGAAGGACCCCGTCACGGCGTTGGCCCAGGCCACGGTCGCGGGGACGCCGTTCTTCTCGAGTGCGCATGACGTCACCGAGCCGTCGTCCGTGCAGCCCTGCCACGTCGATCCCACCGCCCACTGCTCGACGATGCGCAGGCCCTTGACGGCGCCCGAGTCGTTCGTCAGCTGCATCCCGAGGAGCGGGTACGGAGCCGGCGTCCAGATGTACCAGTAGGTGCGGACGATGCCGAGATGGAGCGAGTCGAACGAGGTCTGCACGACCCAGTCGCGCGCCTCCGCACCCTGGATCGTCTGGCGGGGGTTCGTGGGTCCGGGTCCGGCGAGGCCGTAGTTGAGCTCGGTGTCCCACACGGGCAGGGCGGGCGCGCCGGCGGCGGCCAGCTTCGCGGTGACGCTCGTGATGAACGCTGCCCGCTCGTCAGGAGTCTCCTTGCTGGCGGGGTACAGGTGCGCGGCGTACACGTCGATCGGCCAGTCCAGCGCCGCCAGTGCAGCGAGATAGCGCGGGAAGAACCGGTCGAAGGCGGCAGGCAGGCGCACCGTCGTGCTGGCCGCCACGACGAGCGCCTTCGGATCCTCCTTCTTGATGATGTCGTAGGCCCGCTTGGTCATGTCGGCGAGCTTCTCGGGAGTGCCGTTCCAGAACATCGCGAGGCTCGCCTCGTTCCAGATCTGGTAGGCGCTGATCCGCCCGGCGTAGCGACTCACCACGGCGGTCACGAACGCATCCCAGGCGGCCATGCTCTTGGGCGGCGAGGCGGCTCCCGGAACGGGATAGTCGCCGGGACGCGTGCGCGACGCATTCCACGTCGGCGTGCTGCCGAGCACGAGCAGGACGTCGGTGATGCCGTTGCTGTCCGCCACCTTCAGCGCCGTGTCGAGGGCCTTCCAGTTGTAGACGCCCTTGACCGCCTCGACCTGCGACCAGTTCGTCCCGGCATCCCACAGGCGCAGCGCGCCGAAGGGCACGTTGTCGTCGGGCCAGGCGCCGTCCTGCACGCCTGCCACGTGCAGCCCGGTGATCGACGACGGCACGACCTCGCCGACCCCGGGTCCGGTGGGTGCCGTGGTCGCCGATGCCGTGGCGCTGGGCGACGGCGATGCCGTGGGGCTGGTGGCCCCGGTGGGCGTGGGGGACACGGTGGCCGAGGACGACGACGCGTCCTCGGCCGAGCCGGAGGAGCAGGCTGCCAGGGCGAGCGCCGACGCGGTCAGGAGCGGCAGGAGGGTGCGGCGGATCATCTCCGCAGACTACGGGCTGCGCGTCGAGGATCCGTCTTCGCCAGCGGCAATCCCTAGGCTGGTTGCATGGCAGCCTCCGGATCGCGTCAGTCGACGATCCTGGTGGTCGACGACGATCCGGTCATGCGGCTGCTGGTGGGCAAGGCGCTCGAGCGTGCGGGCTATCGGGTGTCTGTCGTCGACAACGGCTACGCCGCCCTCAACGCCATCGACGACGCGATCCCCGACCTGGTGGTCTCCGACGTGCAGATGCCGGGACTGTCCGGCTTCGAGCTGGTCGTCCGGCTCCGGTCCAGCGACCGGACGTCGCGCATTCCGGTGCTGTTCCTCAGCGGAGCAGCGATGGACAGGGACGACGTGGTCTACGGGCTGTCGCTGGGGGCCGACGACTACATCCTCAAGCCGTTCGAGGTCGACGGACTGCTCGCCGCCGTCGAGCGCCGCCTCGCGAGCGGAGGCCCGGCGTCGGACATGCTGCGCCGCCCGAGGGCCGGACTCCTCAGCTGGCACGCCTTCGTGGCCGAGGTCTCCAAGGAGGCGCTCGCAGCCGAGGCCGGCGGCCGCCCTGGCGTCGTCGGCGTCATCGAGATCGCGGAGCGCGATCGCATCATCGAGCAGTTCGGCCGTCAGGCGATGGACGAGCTGCTGGGCGACCTGGCCGGGATGGCGTCGAGCGCCATCGGCGCAGACGGCCTCGTCGGGCGGGACGGCTCGGACCGCCTGCTCATCCTCGAGCCGCAGTTGGGCGGCGAGGTGGCCGTCGACCGGCTGCAGCACCTCGCCGAGGAGATCGCCCGCCGGACCTTCGTTTCGGGGGTCGCCCGAGTTCACGTGACCCCGGCCGTGGGGGTGGTCGCGTTCGACGGCGACTCCGTCGCGACCAACGACCTGATCCGCCGTGCGAGCCAGGCGGCCGTCGTGGCACATGACACCCTCGACCTCAGGCCGACGATCTGGGTGCCTGCGCTCGATGACGCGAGCGGGCCATCCGCGCCGGCGAAGGCTCGGGGATCGCGGACGTGGCTGCAGTTCGCCGTCACGCTGCTCTTGGGGGTGGTGCTTCCCTTCGCGGTGTACGTCGCCGCCGAGGCGCTGGGCGTGCCGTTGGCGAACTACGCCTACGTGGTCGTCGCGATCGCCCTGCTGCTGACCGGCGTGATGATCTGGACGGAGGGCTTCTTCGCGCTCAATCCCATCCGGATGCCGGAGACCCCGTCCCGTCCCTTCCCTCCCGCGTCGGCGATCATCGCCGCGTACCTGCCCAACGAGGCCGCCACGATCCTCGACACGCTCGAGGCGTTCCTGCGCATCGACTACCCGGCCGACCTCCAGGTGATCCTCGCCTACAACACCCCCAAGCCGCTGCAGATCGAGCCGGTGCTCCGCGAGCTGGTGGCACGCGAGCCCCGCATCGAGGTTCTCAAGGTCGAGGGCAGCACGTCGAAGGCCCAGAACGTCAATGCCGCCGTCACCCACGTGCGCGGCGAGTTCGTGGGCGTGTTCGATGCCGACCACCAGCCGGCGCGCGACTCGTTCCGCAGGGCCTGGCACTGGCTCTGCGACGAGTTCGACGTGGTTCAGGGGCACTGCGTCGTGCGCAACGGCGATGTGTCCCTGGTGGCCCGGACGGTTGCGGTGGAGTTCGAGGCCATCTACGCGGTCAGCCACCCCGGACGCGCCCGGCTGCATGCCTTCGGGATCTTCGGCGGCAGCAACGGCTACTGGCGGACGGAGCTGCTGCGTGGCACCCGGATGCGCGGCTCGATGCTCACGGAGGACATCGACTCGAGCATGCGCGTCGTCGAGGCGGGCGGGCGCATCGCCTCGGATCCGAAGCTGTACTCGCGCGAGCTGGCCCCGACGACCGTGGTGGGCCTGTGGAACCAGCGGATGCGCTGGGCCCAGGGCTGGTTCCAGGTATCGATCCGGCATCTGTGGCGTGGCTGGCGGTCGCACAACCTCCGCCTCCGCCAGAAGCTCGGGCTGACCCTGCTGCTCGGCTGGCGCGAGGCCTACCCGTGGGTGTCGATCCAGATGATCCCCATCATCGCCTTCTTCATCTACAACGCGGGAGGGCCGCAGAACCTCGACTGGTTCCTGCCGGTGTTCGTGCTGACCTCGCTGTTCACCTTCGGGGTGGGACCGGGGCAGACGCTGTTCGCCTGGCTGCTGGCGGCCCCGGAGATCAAGGCGCACAAGCGCTGGTTCTGGGAGTTCCTCGTCGTGGCGATGGTGCTCTACACGGAGTTCAAGAACGTCATCAACCGGGTCTCGCAGGTCAAGGAGTTCTGGGGCGATCGCGAGTGGAAGGTCACCGAGCGGACGGGTCCCTGACCGGTCAGGTCTGCTCGACGGCGGCCAGCAGGCGCTGGGTGGCCGCGACGATGCGCACCGCGTCCGGCTCGGTCTCGTGCACCGTGGCGTCGAGTTCGAGCGCGGCTGCGGCCGCCCGATCGGTGGCCGAGGGCTCGGTCGCCCCGGCGCCCACTCCGTCGCGGGGGCGCATGGCGGCGGCGTAGGAGCCTAGCGACCCTGCGAGCTGGTGCGAGCGCTCCTCGAGCCGGCGCCACGACGCCGAGTCGCCGGTGGCGGCCCACGCCTCAGCAGCCTCGACAGCCTCGGTGGCCTGGACGACGACCATCGGCCGGGCCTCGATCCAGAGCGTCCGGGCGAACTCGGCCATGTCCGTCACCAGCCCAGCACCGTCCCCAGCTCGTCGGGCAGCGTCATCGGGTCGAAGGGCTTGGCCATGACGCCGGAGACCGGCAGGGTTCGGAGTCGCTCGACCTCGTCCGGCACCAGGCTCGCGGTGAGGAAGACGACGGGGACTGCCGAGGTGGCCTCGTCTGCGCGGATGCGGTCGAGCACCTCGGTGCCGTCCATCCCCGGCATCTTGACGTCGAGCACGACAACGTCGGGCGTCCATCCGGAGAGCAGGTCGAGGCAGGCCTGCCCGGAGTCCGCGGTGCGCACCTCATGGCCGCCCACCTTCTCGAGGCTGATGCCTGCGAGCGTGCGGATGTCGGCGTTGTCGTCGACGAGGAGGATCCTTCGGCTCACGCTGGGCCTCCTCGTGCGGACGGGTGCGGCGGCGCCCACACCGGATGGGGTCGCGACCCGACCGGGATGAGCAGGGTCACCGCGATGGCGATGACCGCTCCGAGCAGCGTAGCGAATCCGCGCCACACGAGCGCCTCGCCGAGCGGAGCGCTGACCTGCGCGTACGCGAGCACGGCGACGGTGCTGATGCCGAGCACGGAGAGGGTGTAGCTGCGGCGGATGAAGGCGATGGTCACCACGATCCCCGGGGCGAGCACGAGCAGTCGCAGCGGCCCCGGCGGGACCAGCGCGTCGACGGCGGTGAGGACCACCATGGCGAGCGCCGTGCCTACCAGCCTCTGCAGGACCCGGTCGATCGTCAGCGGCAGTCCCGGAGGCACGAGGGCGATGAGCGTCATGAGCACCCAGACCGCTGTGTGGTCGCCCGTGGAGGCCACGATGGCTGCGCCGACGCCGAGGGCGATGGCCGAGCGGAGGGTCGTCCGGCGCAGCCGGTGCAGCTGCGGTTGGGGGAGCAGGGCGAACCGACCCGAGGGCAGCTCATGCGTGTGCGCCTCGTCCGTGGCGGCCACTCGGGCGGGCGCCCGGTGCCTGGGCACGAGGGCCACGATGCCGCGCAGCGCGACCGTGCAGACGGCCATGACGCCGAAGCCCAGCAGCAGGTAGCCGAGCGGCACTCCGGAGCCGGCACCGAAGACGAACGGCACGAAGTAGATGTAGAGCAGCAGGCTGCCCAGCGTCGCCAGGGGCTCGCCGCGCCAGGCCAGCGCTCCCGCGAGGAGCGCCATGGCCGCCAGCGAGACCCCGGCGGCGACCGGCCACTGGCGGCAGGAGACGGCCAGGAGGGTCAGGGGCAGGGACAC
>Ga0075163_10005774_pt1 | contig 16426 bp, 20 predicted proteins | sample JI1023141ADNA_FD_71478 | JGI IMG/M metagenome (GOLD analysis project Ga0075163, IMG submission 71478) | Wastewater effluent complex algal communities from Wisconsin, to seasonally profile nutrient transformation and Carbon sequestration -... | ecosystem: Engineered > WWTP > Effluent > Algae...
AGCGCTGGTAGAGGGCGTAGTGCTCTTCGATGAACTCGAGGGGCACCTCCCGTGGCGTCAGGTGGCCGTGGGCGGCCCAGGCGCGGCGCTGGCTGCGGTTGGGGCGGAAGTCGGCCACCGGGACGCGCACCGGCACGCAGGCGCGGCAGCCGTCGCAGTAGGGGCGGTAGGTGAAGATTCCGCTGCGCCGGAAGCCGTTGCGGACGAGTTCGCTGTAGATGGGGGTGTCGATGAGGTGGCTGGGCGTGGCGACCTGGGAGCGCGCCTGGCGCTCGGGCAGGTAGGAGCAGGCGTAGGGCGCGGTGGCGTAGAACTGCAGCAGGGAGTAGGGATAGTCCTTGAGCATCGTCGGCTACGTCCAGGGGGCTTGGGCTCCGTCCTGCGGCCAGCGGGCCGGCGGGCGGTCTTCGCGGGTCAGCTCGCCCAGCATCCGGACGAAGACTTCGCGGGGGATTTCCCGGCCGCCGAGGGAGCTCAGGTGGCCGGTTGTCATTTGACAATCTAGCACGCGAAAGTCGTGCTGCAGAAGAAAGCGCGTCAGGTGGGCGAAGGCGATCTTGGAGGCGTCGGTGCGCCGGCTGAACATGGATTCACCGTAGAACGCGCGCCCGATGGCCATGCCGTAGAGGCCGCCGGCGAGCTCGCCGTCGATCCAGGTCTCGACGCAGTGGGCGTAGCCGAGCTCGTGCATGCGGATGTAGGCAGCCTGGATGGCGGGGGTGATCCAGGTGCCGCCGCCCGGCTCGCGGGGTTCGGCGCAGGCCCGGATGACCGCGGCGAAATCGTGGTCGAGGCGCACCTCGTAGTGGTGATTGCGCAAGGTCTTGCGCAGGGAGCGGGTGATGCGCACCTGATCGGGAAAGACCACCATGCGCGGGTCGGGGCTCCACCACAGGATGGGCTCGCCGTCACTGAACCACGGGAAGATGCCGCGCCGGTAGGCGGCGAGCAGCCAGTCGGGGGTGAGCGCGCCGCCGGCAGCGAGCAGCCCGTTGGGGTGCCTGACGGCGCGGGATGCGGGGGGAAAGGCCGGGCCGCGGGTTTCGTCGAGCCAGGGGATCATGTCGCGGCCTCGCTCGACACTCGGTGCGGAAGGCGGGGTGCCCGGGGAAGAGGCCTGACCGGGCTAGCGGATCAGTTGGTCTGGGTCGGACGGACTCCCGCGCCCGGCAGGACGCGGCGGGCGCCGTCGTAACGGGCGGCCCAGTAGCTGATGCGCATGTCTTCGACGCGGACCACGCCGCCCGAAGACGGCGCGTGCACGAACTGGTAGTTGCCCAGATAGATGCCCACGTGGGAGAAAGCACGGCGCATGGTGTTGAAGAAAACCAGATCGCCGGGTTTGAGTTCGCTGATCTTGACCTGCTCGCCCATCTGGGACATCTCGGCGGCGGTGCGCGGCATGCCGAAGCCCAGGGCGTCGGCGAAGACCTTGCCGACGAAGCCGCTGCAGTCGAAGCCGGTTATCGGGCTGGTGCCGCCGAAACGATAGGGGACGCCGAGAAAATTGAGGCTGCGGTCGACGAGGGAACGGATGGAATCGCCGTAGCGCTCGAACATGGACGCAGGGAGCGTTTCTTCGGGGGCTGCGGCTTGGGGCTCCGACGCGAGGACCGCGCCGGACAACGCGGTCGCCACAAAAAAGCCGGCGATGGTCTTTTTGAGAGGCATCTGAACAGTCTACCCAACGCTAACATGCGTGTAAAGTTTCTCGACAAATACCCGTGCTGCATTGCAGCATGTGCACTCCGCCACAGTATTACCCGGCTGGCATCGGTAATATCCGTTTCGCACTGGACGCGGGCAGCAACGTTCGGGAGGCCGCGCGGGAAGGGTGTTGAACCGGTCGGCATGCTTCCAGAAAAGGGCCCTTCGGCTTTCCGCAGCGAAGCACCCGCGCCAGTCGCACCAATTTGGTTTTTTCCCGGACGTGCAGCCGCAGGCGGCCGCGATTTTCCGGGATGCCCCCGCTCCCGTGCGCCGGCCTCAGCCGAGCAGGTTGAGGATGGCGTCGAGCCCGCTGTGGTTGATCGCGTAAGTGGCTTTTTCGCGAACCACCGGTTTGGCGTGATAGGCAATGCCGATGCCGGCTTCGTGAAGCATGGGCAGGTCGTTGGCGCCGTCGCCGGCGGCGATCACTGTTTCGGGTGCGAAGCCGTGATGCCTGCGCACCAGCTGAAGCGTATGACGCTTTGCCTCGCCATCCACAATGTCACCGCGAACCTTGCCGATGAGCTTGCCACTCCGCACCTCGAGTTCGTTGGCCACCGCGTAATCGAAGCCGAGCTGCTTCTGCAGCCGGTCGGTGAAATACGTGAAGCCGCCTGACACCAGCACGGTGATGATCCCGGCCTTCTTGAGCCCCGCGATGAGGGCTTCGGCGCCGGGGTTGAACTGCAGGCGTTCTTCGAACACGCGGCGCAGCGCGTCTTCGGGCAGGCCTTCGAGCAGGGCTACGCGGCGGGTGAGGGACTCGCGGAAATCCAGCTCGCCGCGCATCGCTGCTTCGGTGATTGCCGAGACTTCGGCCTTGAGGCCCTGCATGTCGGCGATTTCGTCGATGCACTCGATGGTGATGAGGGTCGAGTCCATGTCGGTGACGAAGAGCTTGAAATCACTCAGGCGCCGCGCGTTGGGGACGAAGGCGCAGTCGAGCGAGTTGGCCTCGCAATAGGCTTCGACCTCCGGGTTGGGCCGGGCGCCGCGCAGGCGGAAGGCGTTGTTGCCGAGGCGGCCGACACCCTCCGACCCGGTGAGGGTGGCCAGGTCTTTCAGGGCGCGGGTCTCGACCTTTTGGCCTTGGACGACCAGGTTCATCGGCCGGCGCTCCGCAGCGACAGGTTGGGGCGCAGGGTGTCGCGCATTTCGCGGATCATGGTTTCGGTGGTCGCCCAGTCGACGCAGGCATCGGTGACCGAACAGCCGTAGCGGAGCTGGGAGAGGTCGGCCGGGATCGGCTGGTTGCCGGCCTCGATGTTGCTCTCGATCATCAGGCCGACGATGGAGCGGTTGCCTTCGCGGATCTGGTGGGTCACGTCACGCATCACCAGCGGCTGGTACTCGGGGTTCTTCCAGGAGTTCGAGTGGGAGCAGTCGATGACGATGTTGGTGGGCAGCTTGGCCTTGGTGAGGGCTTGTTCGGCGAGGGAGACCGACACGCTGTCGTAGTTGGGACGGCCGCCGCCGCCGCGCAGCACGACGTGCCCGTAGGCGTTGCCGCGGGTGCGGATGACCGAGGACTGGCCCTGGTTGTTGATGCCCAGGAAGCTGTGGGGGTGGGACGCCGACAGCACGCCGTTGACCGCCGCGTCGAGGGAGCCGTCGGTGCCGTTCTTGAAGCCGACCGGGGTGGACAGGCCGGACGCCATCTCGCGGTGGGTCTGGGATTCGGAGGTGCGGGCGCCGATGGCTGTCCAGCTGATGAGGTCGCCGTAATACTGGGGGGCGATCGGGTCGAGGGCTTCGGTGGCCGTGGGCAGGCCGATCTCGTTCACGTCGAGGAGGAAGCGGCGGGCCTTTTCCATGCCCTCGTCGATGCGGAAGGAGTCGTCCATGTGCGGATCGTTGATGTAGCCCTTCCAGCCGGTGGAGGTGCGGGGCTTCTCGAAGTAGACGCGCATCACGAGCACCAGGGTGTCGGCGACTTCATCGGCGAGCACCTTGAGGCGGCGGGCGTAGTCGAGGCCGGCGATCGGGTCGTGGATCGAGCAGGGGCCGACGACGAGGAAAACGCGCGGGTCCTTGCGGTCGAGGATGGCCTCGAGGGTACGGCGGCCGTCGAGCACGACCTTGGCGGCGGCATCGGACAGCGGGACGGCCCGGGTGATCTCTTCGGGGGAGGGCATGCGGTCGAAGGCCGCGATGTTGAGGTTGTCTGTTTGGGCGTGGGGCATGGCTGTGGTGCGTCCGTGAATGCGCAATCCGCCATTTTACCCCGAAGCGCCGCGCCTGACCGGGTGACGGGCAAGGCCGAGCACCGAGGGCAGGCGCACATCCACGTAGGCGGGCTGGCGCAGGCTGCGGCTGATCCACACAGTCTTCATGCCGAGGCGCTTGGCGGTGCGCAGGTTTTCGGCGCTGTCCTCGACGAGGATGCAGCGGGAAGCCTGCAGGCGGTGATCCTTGAGCAGGTGGTGGAAAGCCTTGAGGCCGGGCTTGGGATTGAAGCGCATCTGCTCGACCGAGTAGACGTCGATGAAGAAGCGCCGGATGCCCATGATCTCGAGGACGGCCTCGGCGTAGTGGCGCGGGCCGTTGGAGAAGACGATCTTGCGGCCCGGCAGGCGCGCCAGCATGTGGTGCAGCGCGTTGTCGAAGACGACCATGCGGGCCAGGTCGGGGAACTGGTGGGTGTCGTGCAGGAAGTGCTGCGGGTCGGTACCGTGGTGGCGCATCAGGCCCAGCAGCGTGGCGCCGTAGCGCCGCCAGTAGTCCATGCGCAGGCGGTTGGCGGCGGCCTCGTCGAGGGCCAGGTGCTGCATGAGGTAGCCCGTCATGCTGCGGTTGATGTGCGGAAAGATGTGCGGCGAGGCGTTGTGGAGCGTGTTGTCGAGGTCGAACAGCCAGACGGGCGTCATGGTTCAGCCGGGCTTGCGCTCGAAACGGACGATCGCGCGGCCGTCTTCGGCGACCTTCGGGGCGGCCTTCCAGGCGTGCCCATAGACGACCTCGACCGTGGCCGGCAGGCGGCCGTCGCGGCGCAGTTGCTCGTAGTTGGCGCGCAGCTTCTGCCAGTGCCCCTTGCCGACGAGGCCTCGCGGGCGGGTGGTGGCCGCGTTGGCCGAGCCGCTGGCGCGGAGATCGCGGAAGAGATCGTCGAGGGAGGTGTAGGTGACGGTGAGCATCTCCATGTCCATCACCGGGTCGGAGAAGCCGGCGCCGACGAGGGCGTCGCCCAGGTCGTGCATGTCGATGAAGCGGTGCAGGTGCTCGGCGTCGGAGGGCGGCAGGGCGGCGCGGAGCTCTTTCAGCGTGTCGGGGCCGAGGGTCGAGAACATCAGCATGCCGCCGACTTCGAGCACCCGGTGGATCTCCTTGAGCGCCGGCAGCGGGTCGTGCAGCCACTGGAGCATGAGGTTGGACCAGGCGAACGAAACGCTGCCCCGGGCAAGGGGCAGCGCGGCGGCGTCGGCGCATACGAAATCGGGGTCGGCGGGCTTGCCGAAGCGCAGCAGGCGCTTGAAGAGGCCCGTGTCGCCGCGGGCCTGGGCCAGCATTGCCGGGGCGCTGTCGATGGCGATGCGCGGCACGCCGGGGTAGCGCTGGGCGAAGGCGGGCAGATCGGCGCCCGGGCCGCAGCCCAGGTCGAGGATGCGCCGCGGCTCGATGCGGATGTAGTCGAGGCGCTCGCCCATGCGCCGGGAGATTTCCCGCGCCAGGGTGTCGACGCCGGCGTAGCCTGCCGCCGCCCGCCCGGCCCGGCGCCGGACGAGGCCCGGGTCGAGCCGGAAATCGGGGGCGGTCATGGGCTGGGGGCGGCGCTCAGACGGCCTTCAGGCCGAGGCGGGCGAAGAGCCTGTCGTCGGCGTCGGCGTCCGGGTTGTCGGTGGTGAGCAGGCGCTCGCCGTAGAACATGGAGTTGGCGCCGGCCATGAAGCACAGGGCCTGGAGGGCGTCGTCCATCTGCTGGCGGCCGGCCGACAGGCGGACGTAGCTCTCGGGCATCGTGATGCGCGCGGCGGCGATCATGCGCACGAAGTCGAAGGGATCGATGGCCTCGGCCTGGTCGAGGGGCGTGCCTTCGACCTGGACCAGGTTGTTGATGGGCACGGAGTCGGGCGGCGGGTTCATGTTGGCCAGCTCGGCGATCAGCGCGGCGCGGCTCTTCTTGGTTTCGCCCAGGCCGACGATGCCGCCACAGCACACGTTGATGCCGGCGTCGCGCACTTTGTCGAGGGTGTCGAGACGGTCCTGCAGGGTGTGGGTGGTGATGATCTGGCCGTAGAACTCGGGCGAGGTGTCGATGTTGTGGTTGTAGTAGTCGAGGCCGGCGTCCTTCAGCTTCTCGGCCTGGCCGTCCTTGAGCATGCCCAGGGTGACGCAGGTTTCGAGGCCGAGCTTCTTGACCTCGCGGACCATGTCGAGCACCGGGGTGAGGTCTTTTTCTTTCGGGCCGCGCCAGGCGGCGCCCATGCAGAAGCGCGAGGCGCCCTTGGCCTTGGCGGCGCGGGCGTTCTCGAGCACTTCGTCGAGGGGCAGCAGGGCTTCCTTTTCGAGGCCGGTGTCGTAGCGCGACGACTGGGAGCAGTAGCCGCAGTCTTCGGAGCAGCCGCCGGTCTTGATCGACAGCAGCGTGGAGCGCTGGACGGCGTTGGGATCGAAGTGCTCGCGGTGCACCTGCTGGGCGCGGAACAGGAGATCATTGAAGGGCAGCGCGAAGAGCGCTTCGACTTCGGCTACGCTCCAGCGCTTGCGGGCGGGCGCGGTGCTGCCCTGGGTCGTCGGGGCGCTCGATGCGCCGGAACACGTCTCTGCTTGGGCGAGGCTTGCGGTCATTGTCATGGACCCTTATTTTGGCTGTAATGCAAAATTACGAAGCCTTTTAGTTTCTCTGAAGGGGTCTGGACTTGTCAAATCAAGTGCTTGGCTGGCGTCGCTGGGCGGGTGGTGTTCTCAATGCCGTGTTGCCCCAGCAGTGTTTCGCCTGTGCCGCCGGAAGCAGCGGCGAGGTGCTTTGCGCTGACTGTCGCGCCGAGCTGCCGGGCCGGGGGCGGGCGCGCTGCCCAGTGTGCGCCATCGAGCAGCCCCAGGGCCTGGTCTGTGGTGCCTGCCTGGCTGCGCCGCCACCCTTCGAGGCCAGCCGTGCAGCGCTCGATTATGCGTTTCCCGTCGACCGGATGGTGCAGGCGCTCAAGTATGCGCATCGGCTTGCCTTGTCGAGGCTGTTCGTCGAGTTGATGGCAGAGGCGCCATGCCCGCAGGCGGATCTGGTGGTGCCGATGCCGCTGCACCCGGCACGTCTGCGTTCGCGGGGCTTCAACCAGGCGGCCGAGCTGGCGCGTCCGCTGGCGTCCGCGTGGGGTATTCCGCTGCGTCTCGACGGGATCGTGCGGGACGTGGATACGCACCCCCAGGCGGGTTTGCCCTGGAAGGCGCGGGCGGGCAACGTGCGCGGGGCTTTTCGGGTGCGGGGCTCGGTGGAAGGGCTGCGGGTGGTGGTGGTCGACGACGTGATGACCACTGGCGAGACGCTGGCCGAGCTGGCGCGGACGCTGAAGGCGGTGGGTGCGGCAAGCGTCGAGAACCGCATCGTGGCCCGCACGCCAGCGCCGGGTTGATCGCCGGGGGCGGGGCAGGCACAATCCGCGCCCATGTTCCATGTCGTCCTTCATCAGCCGGAAATCCCCCCGAACACCGGCAACATCATGCGCATGTGTGCCAACTCGGGCGCGCGTCTGCACCTCGTCAAACCGCTGGGTTTCACGCTCGAAGAGAAGCAGCTCGTGCGCGCCGGCCTCGATTACCGGGACATGGCGGTGGTGACCGTGCATGACGACTGGCCGAGCTGCCGGGCTGGCTTTGCCGGGCAGCGCATCTTCGCGCTGACGAGCCACGGCGGGCGTAGCTATGCGGAGGTGGCCTTCGAGCCCGGTGACGTTTTCGTGTTTGGCTCGGAATCCCGCGGCCTGCCACCTGAGCTGCACGCGGAGTTCGGCGACGATCGCCGCCTGCGCATCCCGATGCGGCCCGGCAATCGCAGCCTCAACCTGTCGAACGCCGCAGCCGTGGTGGTTTATGAGGCCTGGCGCCAGGCCGGGTTTGCCGGCGGCGCGTGATGGCCTGCTGAATCGCCGCTGAATTGACGCCGTGCGGCGTCACTCCTGCTTCGGGTCGCGGGCGAGGAGCTGTTCGACCGCCTCGCGGGCGGCGAGCCTGCCGCGCAGCACGCCATCGACGGCGTTGGTGATCGGCATGTCGACACCCAGGCGTGCCGCCAGGGTGGCGACTTCGTGGGTGGTGCTGACACCTTCGGCCACGTGGCCGAGGGCGGCGAGGATGTCCGGCAGGGTCTTGCCCTCGGCGAGCAGCAGCCCGACGCGGCGGTTGCGGGACAGGTCGCCGGTGCAGGTGAGCACCAGGTCGCCCAGCCCGGCGAGGCCCATGAAGGTGTCGCGACGGCCACCCAGGGCGACGCCCAGACGGGTGATTTCGGCGAGGCCGCGGGTGATCAGCGCGGCCCGGGCGTTGAGGCCGAAGCCCATGCCGTCGGCGACGCCGGCGGCGATCGCCATGACGTTCTTGACCGCGCCGCCAACCTCGGCGCCGACGAGGTCGTCGTTGGCGTAGAGGCGCAGCCGGTTGTTGTGCAGCGCATGCACCCAATAGCGGGCGAATTCGAGGTCGTGGGCGGCGATGGTGACGGCCGCGGGCAGACCCTGGGCGACTTCGGCGGCGAAGCTCGGGCCGGTGAGCACGCCGCAGCGGGCGTCAGGGCCCAGCTCTTCGGCGACGATCTGGTGGGGCAGCTTGGCGGTGCCTGCTTCGAGGCCCTTGCAGGCCCACAGCAGCGGCGTGCCGGGCGCGGCGGCCTGCAGGGCGCGGGCGGTGCTGCGCAGGCCGGCGAGGGGCGTGACGACCAGGTGCAGGTCGGCCCGGGCGGCCTCGCCCAGGGTGGCGCTGAGCTGCAGTTCGGCGGGCAGGGGGATGCCCGGGAGGTAGCGCCGGTTCTCGCGGTCGGCCGCGAGGGCGGCGATCTCGTCGGCTTCGCGGCTCCACAGGACCACGTCGTGGTTGCGGCTGAAGGCGAGGGCGAGGGCGGTGCCCCAGGCGCCGGCTCCGAAAACGGCGATACGCATGGCGCTTAGAGGCCCCAGATCTGGTTGATGCGGATGTAGCCTGCGCTGCCGTCCCGATGCTTCACCCTGACCCAGCCGTCGGCGGGCTTGTCGGTGAGCTCGAGGACGACGTCCTTGACGGCTTCGAAGGCCAGCGGCGCGGTGGCGTCGGGCTTCTGGCGGATGTCGGCGCGGGCGGCGGTGATGATGGCGGTGCGCTTTTCGGCGAGCACCCGGCGTTCGACCCACAGCAGGCTGCCGGCGGGTTCGCGCACCTTGGTCCAGCGGTCGATGTTGACGACGACTTCGACCGGGGTGTGGCGCTGGATCACGAAAAGGGGCTTGCCTTGCTTCGAGGGCGCATCGTAGAGGATGGCCGGTTCGGCGAGGGAGCGGAAATCCGATGGGCCGAGGCCCGCCGCCGCGCAAGCGAACGGCAGGCCGAACAGCGCCGCGGCGATGAGGCGGCGCATGTTCATTACTGGATCGGAACGTCGGTGCCGGGCTGGGCGGCCTGCTGGCGGTTCTGGGCGTACATGGCCTCGAAGTTGACCGGGGCGAGCACCACGGGCTGGAAGCCGGCGCGGGCGACGGCGTCGGAGACGGCTTCGCGGGCGTAGGGGAAGAGGATGTTGGCGCAGCCGATCATCATGATGGGCTCGAGGTCTTCCTGGGGCACATTGCGGATCTGGAAGATGCCGGCCTGGGCCACTTCGACCAGGAAGACGGTCTTGTCTTCGGGCAGCTGGGCGGTGACGGTGACGGTGAGGGCGACCTCGAAGACGCCTTCGTCGATGCCGCTGCTCTCGGTGCGCAGCTGGACGTTGATCTGCGGGGTTTCGCGCTCGAGGAAGATCTGCGGGGCGTTGGGCACCTCGATGGAGAGATCCTTGACGTAGAGCTTTTCGATGGAGAAGACGGGTTGCGCGGTTTCGGACATGGTGGTGGTTCCGGTTGAAAAATCGGTGTGGGGCAGGGTTCAGGCGGCTTCGCCGCGCAGCAGCGGGTCGAGCTTGCCCGCATGGTCGAGGGCGAAGAGGTCGTCGCAGCCGCCCACGTGGAAGTCGCCGATGTAGATCTGCGGCACGGTGCGGCGCCCGGTGCGCTCCATCATCTCGTCGCGCCTTGCGGGGTCGGTGTCGATGCGGACCTTCTCGATCTCGGTGATGCCCTTGCGGCGCAGCAGCCCTTCGGCGCGCACGCAGTAGGGGCAGACGGCGGTGGAATACATCAGGATCTTCGGTTGCATGCTTATTTCCTCTTGCGGCTGATCGGCATGCCGGCTTGCTCCCAGGCGGCAATGCCGCCCTCGAGGTTGTGCACCCGGGCGAAACCGGCCTTGCTCAGGATGGAACAGGCCGACGCCGAGCGGGCACCGCTCTGGCAGTTGAGGATGACCGGCTTGTCCTTGAACTTTTCGAGTTCGGCGGTGCGCTTGGCGAGCTCGCCCAGGGGGATGTGGCGGGCGTCGAGGAGATGGCCGGCGTTGTATTCGCCGGCTTCGCGCACGTCGATCACGACGGCGTCTTCGCGGTTGATCAGGTGGGTGGCCTGGGCCGGCGAAACGCCGCGCCCGCCGCCGCGAAGGGAGGTGACCAGGAGCAGCGTGCCGCTGACGGCGGCAAGTGTTGCCCAGGCCCAGTTCCAGTCTTGCTGGATGAATTCCATGAAACGAACTCCAGATTGGGGGAGAGGACAGAGAGGTTTAAGGCAGGGGGCTAGTCGTCCCGGCAGAACACTTCACGCATCATGGCGATCAGCTGCAGGGTGCGCGGGTCTCCGACACGATAGAAGACGCGGTTGGCGTCCTTGCGGGTAAGGAGGACTTCCTTGTCGCGGAGGATGGCCAGGTGCTGGGAGATGTTGCTTTGCGACGTGCCGACGGCGTCGACGATGTCTTGCACGCAGGCTTCCTCGGCGCCGATCACGCAGAGGATCTTGAGGCGCAGCGGATGGGAGATTGCCTTCAGCGCGCGGGCGGCAGTCTCGATGTGTTCCTGCTTGGCGAGGAGGTCGACGGTATTGATATCCACGAAATAAGCGGGCTTCGCTACACACTAATATTATAAAATACCATCTTTTGAACGTCCGTGTGCCCAAGCGGTTCCAAATGGCTGTGGTGGATGTCTCACCCGAACGCCATGCCGTGGCGTGGCGGAGGGCCGTGCAGCGTGGACATACACGCGCTTCCCGGGCCTGGGTGGCGCTAGCAGCGGCTTCTGCAGGCCTGCAGGGGGCCACGGAGGCTTTCCGGTTTATACTCGTTCCGCTTTTCAGATCGGCCCGATTCCGGGCCTGTGATGGCGCAGGCAGCGGATGCCCGCCGTGACGGAGACAATATGCGCAGTAAACTTCAACAGGCCGGCCTGGTGTTCACGGGCTTGTGCGCCGGGGTTCTCATCAGCCTCAATTTTTCGGCCAACGCGGACAAGTCGCCGCTGGCCCCGCTGCCGGTGGAGGAGTTGCGCAATCTTGCCGACGTTTTCAATGCCATCAAGCAGGGCTACGTCGAGCCGGTGGAAGACAAGAAGCTGATCACCCACGCGATCAGCGGCATGCTCTCAAATCTCGATCCTCACTCCGCCTATCTCGACGCCGAGGCCTTCAAGGAACTCCAGGTGGGCACCCAGGGTGAGTTCGGTGGCCTCGGCATCGAGGTCGGCTCCGAGGACGGTTTCGTCAAGGTGATCTCGCCGATCGAGGACACGCCGGCGTTCCGGGCAGGCATCAAGGCCGGCGACCTGATCATCAAGCTCGACGACACGTCGGTGAAGGGCATGCCCCTCAACGACGCCGTGAAGCGCATGCGCGGCAAGCCCAAGACGACCATCGTGCTGACGATCGCCCGCAAGGGCGAGAGCAAGCCCATCGTCGTCACGTTGACCCGTGAAGTCATCAAGGTCCAGAGCGTCAAGTCCAAGCTCGTCGAGCCGGGCTTCGGCTACGTGCGGGTGGTGCAGTTCCAGGAGCAGACCGCGGCGTCCCTCGTCCAGCATCTCGACAAGCTGGTCAAGCAGGGCGACATGAAGGGCCTGGTGCTCGACCTGCGCAACGACCCGGGCGGCCTGCTGCATGGCGCCGTGGGCGTGTCGGCGGCCTTCCTGCCGCCCAAGGCGCTGGTGGTGTCCACCGACGGGCGTGCCGACGACTCGAAGCGCAAGTATCTGGCGACGCCCGAGGATTACCTGCGCGGGTCCCGCGACGACTACATCCGCAACGTGCCGGCCTCCATCAAGACGGTGCCGATGGTGGTGCTGGTGAATGGCGGTTCGGCGTCGGCCTCCGAGATCGTCGCCGGTGCGCTCCAGGACCACAAACGGGCGGTCGTGATGGGCACCCAGAGCTTCGGCAAGGGCTCGGTCCAGACCATCCTGCCGCTCAACAGCAACGCCGCCATCAAGCTCACGACGGCCCGCTACTTCACGCCCAACGGGCGCTCGATCCAGGCCAAGGGCATCGTCCCCGACATCGTCGTCGAAGAGACCCCGGGCGGCGCTTCCCGCGACCGTCTGCGCGAGGCCGACCTCGATCGGCACCTCGGCAACGGCAAGGAACTCGAGGCGCCGAAGCCGGCCGAAGCGACGCCTGTGCCGCCAAAGAAAGACGGCGCGCCCAAGGGCAAGGACAAAGACAAGCCGAAGGACGAGGCCGAAGAGGCCAAGCCGCCCTTCGAGCTCGCCGGCAAGGACGATTATCAGCTGGCCCAGGCGGTGAATTTGCTCAAGGGCCTGCAGATCCTCCAGAATAACGCCAAGTAAACCCGGACTGCGGAGGAGGCCCTGCATGCGACGTGAGACTGCCTACAAGCTGGCTGGACGCAAGCACGACAACGGGGCGCATCATGCGGCGAGCGGTGTGGCCAAGACGCGGGAGATCCGCTTCAAGGACTTCCCGCCCGGGCAGGCTGCCCAGGCCTGGCGCTCCCTGGCGGCGCTGCGTGGGGTGCGGGTGGAGGCCGGGCACGACGAGCTCACCCTGGTGGTGCACTACAACGTGCTCGACTTCACTCTGCAGCTGCTCGACGAGGCCCTCGTGAATGCGGGCTTTCACCTCGACCGGAGCCTGCTCATCCGCCTGCACCGGGCGCTGATCTACTACGTCGAGGACACCCAGGTGCACAACCTGCGGTCCCCGGAGCGCTTGATCAAGCAGTCCCACGAGGTCTACATACAGGCCTATGCCCATCACCCCCACGGCGACCGGGACGAGACTCCGCCCGAACTCCGGGAGTTCAAGTAGCCCGCTGCCCCTTCCCGGGGCAGTTTCATTTTCATCTGCCGCACTGCCATGAACGACGATCAGCTCCTGCGCTATTCGCGCCACATCCTGTTGCCCCAGATCGGTATCGAGGGCCAGGAGGCCATCGTTGCCGCCCGCGTGCTGGTGGTCGGGGCCGGTGGCCTCGGTTCCCCGGCCGCGATGTATCTGGCGGCGGCGGGGGTCGGCACCCTGGTGCTGGCCGATGGCGACACGGTCGATCTGACCAATCTGCAGCGGCAGATCCTGCACAGCCAGGAGGGCGTCGGGCGGCTCAAGGTGGATTCGGGGCGCGACGCGCTGGCCCGGCTGAATCCGGAGGTCCGCGTTTTGCCGGTGGCCCATCGGCTCGAGGGCGCAGCCCTGGGGGCCGAGGTGGCTGCGGCCGACCTGGTGCTGGATTGTTCCGACAACTTCGCCACCCGACATGCCATCAACCGGGCCTGCGTGGCAGCCCGCAAGCCGCTGGTGTCGGGGGCCGCGGTGCGTTTCGACGGCCAGGTATCGGTGTTCGACCTGCGCAGGGACGACTGCCCGTGCTACCACTGCCTGTTTCCAGAGGCGGAGGACGTTGAAGAGGTGCGCTGCGCGGTGATGGGGGTCTTTGCGCCGATCACCGGCATCGTCGGCGCGGTGCAGGCTGCGGAGGCGCTCAAGCTGCTGGCCGGCTGCGGCGAGACCCTCACCGGCCGCCTGCTCCTGCTGGACGCCCTGGCGATGGACTGGCGAACCGTGCGCCTCGGGCGCGACCCGGCCTGCGCGGTGTGCGCGTCACGCTGAAGGCTGCTTTCCGGCCCGGGGGCCAAGTGCCTGCCAGAGCAGCATGAGGCCGAGCTTCTGCTGGGCCCAGAAGTCGTCGCGGGCCTTGATTTCCTGTTCGGTGGTCTCGTGGATGCCCGTCGGAGGCAGATCCCGCGCGAGGTAAAGCGTGCCGAACAGGATGTCCCAGACGGGAAGCAGGATCGCGAAATTGCAGCCGCAGGCAAAGCGCGGCTCGGCCGGCAGGTCGAGGGCGTGGTGCCAGCGGTGATAGCGGGGGCCGACGACGAGGTAGTCGCCCAGTGGCCCGAAGCTCAGCCGGGTGTTGGCGTGCGACAGGTTTTCCACCAGGCGCAGCACGATCAGGAGGCCGATGAACTGGCCCGGCGGCACGCCGATCACCAATGACAGGGACGCAAACCAGACGCCGGCGATGAGGTCGTCGAGCAGGTGGTTGCGGGAGTCCGTCCAGAATGACATCTGCCGCTGGGAGTGGTGGATGCCATGCAGCGCCCACCACCAGCGGAAGGTGTGGGACAGCCGGTGGCGCCAGTACTCGGCGAAATCGAGGATCACCAGGTAGATCACGAAGCTCGCCAGCGGGTGGTAATCAAGCGCCGGCAGCCAGTCTTCGAGCTGGCGCGGGATGATGTCGTGGAAGCGCAGCCACCCGTCCACGCCGAGAAACAAGGGCGCGAGCAGGGCAAAAACCGCCAGCGGCACGACGCCGAGCCGGTTGAGCACGGTGTAGATCACATCCACCCGCACGGCCCGGCGCTGGTCCCAGCTTTCGGCGGGCCACCAGGCTTCTAGGGGGCGCATCAGCGTGTAGGCGATGGCGAGTTCGATGAGGCCGAGGAGGACGAATTCGATGCCCTCGAAGCCCATTTCGACATAGCCTCCGAGGCCGAGCCCGAACAGCAGCGGTTGCACGAAGCTGTCGAACAGCCAGCCCTGGGCACCTACGAAAAGATCGGTGAGATGTTGCATCACCGGCTCCCGCGTCCGGCGGCGGCTAGCGTGGCAAAGCACAGCCCCCGTGCCTTGAGCCCGGCGATGAGCGGGTCGAGCATCGGAGCGAAGGGGGCCTTGCGGGACCAGATGCCCAGGTGTGCCATCAGGATATCGCCGTCGCGGATGTCGGTGAGGGCGCGCCGGAGCAGGGCCTCGTTGGGATAGGGCCCGGAGGGTAGCTCGTCGCCCAGGAAGCCGGCGGGCGCCCAGTGCACGTGGCGGTAGCCGCAGGTTTCGGCGGCTTTCAGGGTGTTGGGGGTGCTGCGCCCGCCGGGGGCGCGCCACAGGGGGTCGAGCGCGCGGCCGGTGAGTTCGGCGAAGCGGGTGTCGGGCTCACGCAGCTCGGCACAGACTTCGGCCGGGCTGAGGGCGAGCTGGTGGCCGTCCATCAGGCGGTAGGCCACCTTGCCGTCGGGCAGGTCGCAGCGGAACGAACCGTGGCGCCAGGTGTGGCTGCCAAAGGCGTGGCCCTCGGCGACGCGGGCCTTCCAGTAGCCCGCCCAGGCCGGATCGAGGGCGTGGTCGCCACGCCAGGTTTTCTCCTGGGCGACGAAGAAGGTGGCCTTGACCTGATGTTTGGCGAGGATGTCGGCGATCAGCACGGCGTGGCGCATGTTGCCGGTGTCGAGGGTCAGGTACACGTAGCCGTTGCAGGCTTGCGACGCGGATTGGGCGGCGGCGGGGAGGGCAACGAGAGCCATGCCCAGCGCCCAGGCCAAGCGGATGGCGTGACGCATCACTGCCTCGGGGCGTGGCTGATGAAGGAGACGCCGTGGGGCGAGCGGCCGACCGGGATCGAGTGCGACAGCTTTTTCTGCTCCAGGTTGACGACCTGCACCTTGCGGGCAAAGCGGGCGGTGGCCCAGAGTTCCTTGCCGTCGGCGCGGATCTCCATGTCGTCGGGGCCGCCGGGGACGTCGTATTTCTCGATCTCGGTGAGGGTCTGCATGTCCACCAGCGAGATGCTGCCCTTCACGCTGCGGTTCGACACGAAGACATGGCGCCCGTCGCCCTTGGGCAGAAAGTTGTGGGCGGCCTTGTCGGTGATGATCTTCTTCACCGTCTTGCGGGCGCGCCAGTCGATCACCTCGACGTAATTGGCGCCCATGATGCCCACCAGCAGGTGTTTGTCGTCGGGCGTCATGTGGATGCCGGCGGGGGTCGGGCCGACCGGCAGCTTCCAGGCGGCCTCGCGGGTCTTGAGGTCGATGGCGAGGACTTCGTTGGAGTCCTGCAGCGTGATGAAGACGAAGCGGCTGGCCTTGTCGAAGGCCATGTGGGAGGGCGTTTGGGCGGCCGGAATGCGGGCGACCAGCGAGAAGTCGGCGGCCTTGTAGAGATCGACCCGGTCGAGGCGCAGCGAGTTGGCGACGAACCACTTGTTGTCGGGCGAGAAGCCGAGCTGGTAGGGGTCGGAGATGTTTTTGATGCGCTTCTGCTCCTTGCCCGTGCGGGGGTCGAAGAAGACCAGCTCGTTGGAGATTGCGCAGGCGACGATGACGGAGCTGTCGTCGGGGGTCGCCATCAGGTGGTGAGGTTCCTTGCAGGCCGGGGCGCGCCCGGTCTCCTTGTAGGTGCGGGTGTCCACAAAGCTGACGTTCTCGTCCACCGAGTTGAGGACG
>Ga0075163_10005775_pt1 | contig 16425 bp, 18 predicted proteins | sample JI1023141ADNA_FD_71478 | JGI IMG/M metagenome (GOLD analysis project Ga0075163, IMG submission 71478) | Wastewater effluent complex algal communities from Wisconsin, to seasonally profile nutrient transformation and Carbon sequestration -... | ecosystem: Engineered > WWTP > Effluent > Algae...
GTCGAGCTGCGCGCCGTCGAGTACCGCTACCCGGGCGCGACCGCGCCGGTGCTGTCCGAGGTGTCGCTGATCGCGCGCCCCGGCGAGGTCACGGCGATCATCGGCGCCACCGGCGCCGGCAAGACCACGCTGCTCGAGCTGATCCCGCGGCTGGCCGATCCCACGGCGGGCGCGGTCCACGTCGACGGCGTCGACGTCCGCGAGCGCGATCCCGACGAGCTGCGCGCGCGGATCGCGGTGGTGCCGCAGCGCGCGTTCCTGTTCTCCGGCACGGTCGCGTCGAACCTGCGCCTGGGCGACCCCGCCGCCACCGACGCCGCGCTGTGGGCCGCGCTGGCGATCGCCCAGGCCGACGACTTCGTGCGCGCGATGCCGGGGCAGCTCGACGCGCCGATCGCCCAGGGCGGGACCAACGTCTCCGGCGGCCAGCGCCAGCGGCTGGCCATCGCGCGCGCGCTGCTCCGCGCCCCCGCGGTGATCCTGTTCGACGACGCCTTCGCCGCCCTCGACCTCGCCACCGAGGCCCGGCTGCGCGCCGCCCTGGCGCCGCGGCTCGCCGGCGCCACGACGATCATCGTGGCCCAGCGGGTGGCCAGCATCCGCCACGCGGCGCAGATCGTCGTGCTCGACGGCGGCCGGGTCGTGGGGTGCGGCCCGCACGACGCGCTGGTCGCGCGCTGCCCCACCTACGCCGAGATCGTCAGCTCGCAGCTCGAGGAAGGCGAGGCCGCGTGACCCGCCCCGCCCCGCCGCCGCCGGCGCCGCGCGGCGCCGCCGCGATCCCGATCCGCGGCCCGTTCGGCCAGGCCGGCCCGCCGCAGAAGGCGCGCCGGTTCGGCCCGTCGGCGCGGCGGGTGCTCGGCCTGCTGGCGCCGCGGCGCCGCACGATCGCGGCGGTGCTCGCGCTGGCGATCGCCAGCGTCGCGCTGTCGGTCAGCGGCCCGCGCCTGCTGGGCCGCGCCACCGATCTCATCTTCCGCGGCTACCTCGGCCAGCGCCTGCCGGCCGGGACGCAGGCCGAGGCGGTGGCCCAGCTGCGCGCCGCCGGCAACGACCGCACCGCCGAGCTGGTCGCGACGATGGACGTCGAGCCCGGCCGCGGCGTCGACCTCACCGCGCTGGCCCACGTGCTGGCCTGGGTGCTGGCGATCTACGCGCTGGCGTCGCTGCTCCTGTGGCTGCAGGGCGAGCTGCTCAACCGCGCGGTGCAGGGCACGGTGCGGCGGCTGCGCGCCGACGTCGACGCCAAGCTGATGCGGGTGCCGCTGGCCTACTTCGATCGCCAGCCGCACGGCGAGGTGCTGAGCCGGGTCACCAACGACATCGACAACGTCGCGATGGCGCTGCAGCAGGTGCTGTCGCAGCTGCTGGTCGCGGCGCTGACCGCGCTCGGCGTGCTGGCGATGCTGGTGTGGATCTCGCCGCTCCTGGCGCTGATCGCGCTGGTCACGGTGCCGCTGTCGGTGGTCGTGACCGCGCGGATCGGCCGGCGCGCGCAGCAGGGCTTCGTCGCGCAGTGGCGCCACGTCGGCGCGCTCAACGGCCAGGTCGAGGAGGCGTTCGCCGGCCACGCGCTGGTCACCGCGTTCGGTCGGCGCCCCGAGGTCGAGGCGCGGTTCGCGGCCGAGAACGCCGCGCTCTACGCCGCCGGCACCCGCGCGCAGTTCGTGTCGAGCCTGCTGATGCCGGCGATCCAGTTCCTCGGCAACCTGACCTACGTCGCGATCGCGGTGGTCGGCGGCCTGCGGGTCGCCGCCGGCGCGATGCTGCTGGGCAGCGTCCAGGCCTTCATCCAGTACGCGCGGCAGTTCACCCAGAACCTGTCGCAGCTGGCCCAGGTCGCCAACGTGCTGCAGTCGGGCGTGGCCTCGGCCGAGCGGGTGTTCGAGCTGCTGGACGAGCCCGACCAGTCGGCCGATCCCGCCGGCGCCGTCGCGGCCGCGCTGCCGACGCCGGTGCGCGGCGAGGTGCGGTTCGAGGACGTCCGCTTCCGCTACCGCGCCGACCAGCCGCTGATCGACGGGCTGTCCTTCACCGCCGCGCCCGGCCAGACCATCGCGATCGTCGGCCCGACCGGCGCCGGCAAGACCACCGTCGTCAACCTGCTGATGCGGTTCTACGACCTGGCCGGCGGGCGGATCCTCGTCGATGGCGTCGACCTGGCGACGCTGCCGCGGGCGGCGGCGCGGCGGCCGTTCGGCATGGTGCTGCAGGACACCTGGCTGTTCGGCGGCACGATCATGGACAACCTCCGCTACGGCGATCCCACCGCCACCGACGCCCAGGTGCTGGCCGCGGCCCAGGCCACCTACGTCGATCGCTTCGTCCGCGCCCTGCCCGCCGGCTACGCCACGGCGATCGACGCCGACCGCGGCGACCTGTCGGCCGGCGAGCGCCAGCTGATCACGATCGCCCGCGCCTTCCTCGCCGACCCGGCGATCCTGATCCTCGACGAGGCCACCTCGTCGGTCGACACCCGCACCGAGGCGCTGGTGCAGCGCGCGATGGCGCGGCTGCGCGCCGGCCGCACCAGCTTCGTCATCGCCCACCGGCTGTCGACCATCCGCGACGCCGATCGGATCGTCGTCCTCGACCACGGCGCGATCGTCGAGCAGGGCACCCACGCCGAGCTGCTGGCCGCCGGCGGCGCCTACCACGCGCTCTACCACGCGCAGTTCGCCGCCCCGACCGCGTAGCGATCAGTCGCGGCGGCCCTGCAGGCGCAACAGCTCGGCCATGTCCTTGTGGCCGGCCGGCCCGTCGATCAGCCACACCGCGCCGTCGCCGCGATCGGTCTCCTCGAGCACCACCTCGAGCGCGCGGCGGGCGCCGATCACGCCGGTGGCGCGGCCGGGCGCCTCGAGCGCGAAGTCGCGCACGCCGGCGGCGGCCACCACCTCGCGCATCCACCGCAGGTCGTCGCGCAGCGCGGTGTCGCGGTAGCCGCTCGACGCGCCCAGCCCGAACAGGAACAGCCGCTTGAACGGCAGGCGCCGGCCCGGCGGCAGCATCAGCGTCTCGCCGCGGGTGCCGACCAGCCGGCCGGCCTTGCACAGCCGGGTCAGCCGCCCGCACAGCCGCCAGTCGCTCAGGCCCGCGGCGCCGCGCAGCGGTCGCTCGTCGCTGAACACCGGCAGGATCAGGGCCTCGCGGGGCAGCTCGTCCCACTTGCCCAGATCCAGCGGCAACAGCGACAGCTTCACGTCGCCTCGGGCTCGCTCGCCGGCTCGCCGTCGGCGCGCCGCCCCAGGTTGGCGGCGATGCGATCGAGCACGCCGTTGACGAACGCCGACGACTCGGCGGTGCCGAACCGCTTGGCCAGCTCGACCGCCTCGTTGATGACCACCCGCACCGGCGTCTCGGGCGCGTGGATCAGCTCGCCGACCGCCAGCCGCAGGATGTTGCGATCGACCCGGGCCATGCGCTCGAGCCGCCAGTTGCGCGAGCCGGCGACGATCGCGTCGTCGACGCCGCCGCGCCGGTTGTGCGCGACCACCAGCGCGACCAGCCCGGTGGCCAGCTCGCGGACGGTCTGATCGGCCGGCAGCTCGAAGCGATCGGCCCAGGCCGCGACCGCGCCGGCGGCGTCGCCGTCGGCGAGCCCGTCGTCGAGGCCGAACAGCACCTGCAGCGCCAGCGCGCGCGCGGCCCGGCGGGCGGTCAGCGACTCGCTCACGCCGACGTCCCGAGCGCGCGGAACAGCTGCGCCATCTCGATCGCCGCCATCGCCGCGTCGAAGCCCTTGTTGCCGGCCTTGGTGCCGGCCCGCTCGAGCGCCTGCTCGATGGTGTCGGTGGTCAGCACGCCGAACACCACCGGCATCGCCGCGCTGGCCGCCGCGCCGGCGACGCCCTTGGCCGCCTCGCCGGCGACGTAGTCGAAGTGCGGGGTCGACCCGCGGATCACCGCGCCCAGCGCGATCACCGCGTCGACGCCGCCGCGCGCCACCACCTGCCGCACCACCTGCGGCAGCTCGAACGCGCCCGGGCACTTGACGATCGTGATCGCGTCGGCGCTGCCGCCGGTGCGGGTGATGGCGTCGACCGCGCCGGCGATCAGCGGCTCGACGATGAGCCCGTTGAAGCGGCTGGCGACGATGGCGAAGCGCAGGCCGGCAGCGGTCAGCTGGCCTTCGAGGACGGTCGGCATGGCGCGCAATCTACCTCACCTCGGCGCCGGCGGCGGTCGCGGCGCTCCGATCTGCGCGCGGCGCGCGGCTGGCCAGCGCGACGCGCTCGACCACCTCGATGCCGAAGCCCTCGATGCCGACGATCTTGCGATCGCTGTTGGACAACAGCCGGATCTGCGACAGGCCGAGATCGGCGAGCACCTGCGCGCCCAGGCCGAAGTCGCGCAGCGCCTCGCTCGACGCCTCGGGCGAGCGCACGCCGGCCCGCGGCGCGCCCTCGGTGAGCTTGCCGAAGGCCCGCTCGACGCTGGTCCGGGTGCGGCTGTAGACGTACAGGAACACCCCGCAGCCGGCCTCGTCGATCTGCCGCAGCGCGATCTCGACGTCGGGCTTGAGCGCCAGCGGATCGACGACCGGATCGAGCACCGCCACCCGCGCCAGCACCGGGCCGGTCGCCGCCTCGGGGGCGCCGCGCACCAGCGCCAGGTACTCGGTGTCCTCGACCTCGGTGTCGTAGACGTAGGCGCGCCACGGCTCGCCCGGCCCGAGGAAGCCCGGGCGCATGCCGTGCTCGCGGCGGCGACGGACGATGCGCTCGCGCTCGAGCCGGTAGGCGATGAGGTCGGCCACCGAGCAGATCACCAGGCCGTGCTGATCGGCGAACGCCTCGAGCTCGGGCATCCGCGCCATCTCGCCATCGTCCTTCATGATCTCGCAGATCACGCCGGCGGGCTTGCACCCGGCCAGCCGCGCCAGGTCGACCGAGCCCTCGGTCTGGCCGGTGCGCACCAGCACCCCGCCCTTGCGCGCGCGCAGCGGGAAGACGTGGCCCGGCGACACCAGGTCGTGGGGCCGAGCGTCGTCGGCGATCGCCGCCCGCACCGTCGTCGCGCGGTCCTTGGCGGAGATGCCGGTCGACACGCCGTGGCGGGCCTCGACCGACACCGTGAACGCGGTGCCGAGGCTGGCCTGGTTGTCGCGCACCATCGGCGCCAGCTCGAGCTTGTCGATCAGCGACCCGTCCATCGCCAGGCAGATCAGCCCGCGGGCGTGGGTGGCCATGAAGTTGATCGCCTCGGGCGTCACCTTGTCGGCGGCCAGCACCAGATCGCCCTCGTTCTCGCGATCCTCGTCGTCGACCATGATCACCATCTGGCCGGCGCGGATGGCGGCCAGCGCGGCTTCGACGCGAGCGGACGGGGTGGCGAGGCGCATCACGGCTTCTCCTGGTACGGCGCGACCAACCTCTCGACGTACTTGCCGATGAGGTCGACCTCGAGGTTGACGCGGGCGCCGGGCCGACGCTGGCCCAGGTGGGTGGCGCCCACGGTGTGGGGGATGATCGCGACCGCGAAGGTCGCCTCGTCGACGGCGTTGACCGTCAGGCTGACGCCGTCGATGGCGATCGAGCCCTTGACGATGACGTAGCGCAGGAGCGGCGCCGGCGGCCGATAGGTCAAGACCAGGTTGGCGCCGCGATCGACGCGGCTGACCAGCTCGCCGACGCCGTCGACGTGGCCGGCCACCAGGTGGCCACCGAGCCGGTCGCCCAGCGCCAGCGCGCGCTCGAGGTGCAGCTTGTCGCCGACGCGGCGCTCGCCCAGCGTGGTCTTGGCCAGGGTCTCGGCGCCGGCCAGCACCTCGTAGCTGTCGCCGTGAGTGGCGGTCACGGTCAGGCACACGCCGTCGTGGGCGATCGACTCGCCCAGCCCCAGCCCGGCCACCGCGATCGCCGCGGGCCGCACCGTCATCACCAGCGCGTCGGAGCGGCGGTCGGCGCGGACGAGCGCGCCGAGGTCTTCGATCAGGCCGGTGAACACGGGCGTCATCTAGCACGAGCCCGGCGCCGAACGACAGCGCGGCGTGCCGGTCACATGCCGGCGCGCTCGGCGGCCGGGGTCCGGGCCCGCACCACCCGGTGCACGACCGACAGCCCGAAGTAGCCGAACGCGACGATCAACCCGAGGATCAGCCCGGGCGCGAGCACCGCGGTGAACCCGCCCACCGCCCACACCAGCGTGTAGACGTCGCGGCGCCCGAACGAGCGCAGCACGGCCAGCGGCGTCAGCTTGTGCTCGAACCGATCGGCCAGGTCGGCCTCGGCGCGATCGAAGAACCAGCGGAACGCCAGCACGTCGCCGGGCTTGCCGATGCGCGCGACGGCGCGGAAGATCATCGCCGCGCACGACGCGCGGGCCACCGCGCTGGCGATCGCCACCGGCCACCACCAGCCGCCGACCGCCCAGCCCAGCGCCAGCGTCATGCCGATGTCGATCACGTCGTCGGAGACGTTGTCGAGCATCCGCCCGAAGCTCGAGTACAGGTGGCGGACCCGGGCCAGCTCGCCGTCGCACGAGTCGAGCACGACCTGCAGGAAGATCGCCGCGCCGCCGGCGGCTAGCGCCGCGCGGCCGCCGCCGTGGCCGCCCCACGCGAACAGCGCGCAGGCCAGCGCGCCGACGACAGTGTTGGCCACGGTGATCTGGTTGGGCGTCAGGCCGGCGCGGGCGAACCACGGCGTCAGCCGCAGCGACACCGGCCGGATCACGTAGGTGTCGCCGAGGCCGTCGTAGCTGCGCCGGCACGCCTGCAGGAGCGCGCGCTCGGCGCGGCGCCGCGTCGCCGCGTCGGCGATCGTGACGCCGGCCACCACGTCGCCGGCGATCGCCCGCGCGTCGGCCGGGGCGTCGCCGTCGGTGAACTCGACCGCCAGCGCCAGCGCCGGCAGCGGCGGCCGGGCCGCGGCCGCCAGCCGCACCACCGCGCGCGTGGCGCCGGCCTGGGCCGCCTCGCGCAGCACCCGCTCGACGATCGTCATCCCGCCCAGCCGCATCGCCGCCACGGCGTCGCGGCCGGCGTAGTCGACGAACACCGTGGCCACGGCCGCGTGATGCCACAGCCGCGCGATCGCAGCAAGCGGGCTCGCGCCGGCCGGCGCGATCCTCTATCGTCCCGCGCCGTGAAGGCCATCATCCTCGCCGCTGGCATGGGCTCGCGCCTGGCCCCGCTCACCAACGATCGTCCCAAGGTGCTGGTGCCGGTCGCCGGTCGCCCGATCCTGTTCCGCCAGCTCGATCACCTGACCGCCGCCGGCTTCGACCTGGCCGACGTCGTGATCGTCGGCGGCTACCGGGTCGACACGCTGCGCGCCGAGCTCGCCGCCAACGGCTTCGGCGCGTGCGCGGTGATCTTCAACGACATGTACGAGCCGTGGAACAACTTCTGGTCGCTCGCGGTCGCCGAGCCGGCCGTGCGCGGCCACGCCGTGCTGCAGTTCGACGGCGACGTCATCCTCGACCCGGCGCTGTTGCCGGCGATGCTGGCGGCGCCCGGCGACGCGCTGCTCGCGGTCGACGTGCGCGACGAGCTCGACGACGAGACCATGAAGGCGCAGGTCGACGCCGCCGGCGACGTCACCGGCCTGTCCAAGCAGCTCGATCCCGCGACCTGCGCCGGCGAGTACATCGGCATCTCGCGGCTGTCGGCCGACGCCGCCGCCAAGGTGTTCCGCGAGCTGCACGCGCTCAAGGACGAGGGCAAGACCAACGAGTACTACGAGGGCGCGTACCTGCGCCTCATCCGGCGCGGCGAGGTCCGGTTCGGCGTCGTCGACGTCCACGCCTGCATGGTCACCGAGATCGACAACATCGACGACCTCGCCCGCGCCGACGCCCTGGTCCGCGCCCGCGAGGCGTGAGCCGCACCAGCGGGCGCCGCCGACGCGCGGGCCGCCCGAAAACGCGAATCGGGATCCCGCGGATGCAGGATCCCGATCCAGGGTCGTTGCGAAAGACCCTCTCGGTATCTCAGCTCTTGAGGCCGTCGAGGCCCTTCTGGAAGCGGCCGGCGTGCGAGCGCTCGGCGCGCGCCAGGGTCTCGAACCACTCGGCGATCTCCTCGAAGCCCTCCTCGCGGGCGGTCTTGGCGAACGCCGGGTACATCTGGGTGTACTCGTAGGTCTCGCCGGCGATCGACGCCTTGAGGTTGAGCTCGGTCGAGCCGATCGGCTCGCCGGTCGCCGGATCGCCGACGCGCTTGAGGTAGTCGAGGTGGCCGTGGGCGTGGCCGGTCTCGCCCTCGGCGGTGTCGCGGAACAGGCCGGCCACGTCGGGGTAACCCTCGACGTCGGCGACCTTGGCGAAGTACAGGTAGCGGCGGTTGGCCTGCGACTCGCCGGCGAAGGCGTCCTTCAGGTTTGCGTGGGTCTTGCTGCCCTTGAGGTCTGCCATGGGATCTCTCCTGCTATCGCGCTCCAACCGAAGATCGGGCGCGGCGTGGTGTGCGCCTTAGGTAGCACGCTCCGCGACGATGCGGCAACGCGCCGCAGCCCACAGAACACCGGCGTGGCCGCGATCGGCGCGATCACGGCGTCGCGTACGCCAGCGCGTAGCTCGCGACGAGCTCTTGCAGGTGCTTCGCGTCGGCGCGCGTGCCCGGCGGCAGCTCGTTGATCAGCACCACGAACGCCAGCGGGCGCAGGCCGTCGACGCCGACCAGCCCGGCGAGGCTCGACACCGCGGCCAGCGTGCCGGTCTTGCCGCGCACCCGGCCGCGCACCGCCGGCCCGCCGAAGCGCCGCCGCAGCGTGCCGTCGACGCCGCCGATCGCCAGCGCGCCGGCCAGCTCGGGGCCGATCCGGAAGTCGCGCCACGCCGCCACCAGCACCTTGGCCACCACCGACGCCGGCACGCTGGTGGCGTCGAACAGCCCCGAGCCGTTCTCGACGCGGACCGTCCCCGGCGCGACGCCGAGGTCGGCGAGCATCGCCTGCACCACCGCGACCCCGTCGGCCCAGGTGCCGGGGCCGCCGCCGGCCGCGGCCCGGGCCTCGGCGCCCATCGTCTTCAGCACGGTCTCGGCGAGGTAGTTGTCGCTCGACTTCACCATGTCGCGCACGACCTCGGCCAACGGCGGGCTGTCGTGCTCGGCCAGCACGACGACCTTGTCGGTCGGCGCGATCGCGCGGCGCTTGATGCCCTTGCCGCGCACCCGGATGCCGGCGTCGGCCAGCGCCGCGCGCAGCGCCTCGCCGAACTGCGCCACCGGGTCGTCGACGCGGCGGCGCGCGAAGTAGACGCCGTCGGCGGCCGCGATCTGCCCGGTCACGCGCAGCTCGAGGTGGTCCTTCTTGACCTCGGTCGCGATCGCGATCCGGGTGCGGCCGGTGTCGACGGTGACGACGTCGTCCTCGACCAGCCGGACCCGATCGTTGGCCGGCGGATCGAGCGACACCGCCGCCAGCCCGAGGCCGATGCGGTCGGGCGCGACGATCACCGTGACCGCGTTCTTCTCGAGCGACGCCGCGCCGATCGGCGCGCGGAAGCCGGCCCGCTCCTTGGGCTGATCGGCGTAGCGCGGCGGCTCGTCGACGTCGTCGAAGTAGCTGCCGTCGAAGACCAGGTCGCCGGTGACGTACGCGACGCCGCGCCAGCGCAGATCGCGCACCAGGCCGGCGAGGTCGCGGTTGGTCAGCGTCGGATCGCCGCGGCCGCGCACGATCAGATCGCCGTCGACGGTCCCGGTCGCGGCGTCGAACTCCTCGCCGTAGATCGTCGTGCGCCAGCGGAACGCCGGCCCCAGCGTCCGCAGGGCCGCGGCGGTGGTGAGCACCTTCTGCACCGACGCCAGGCTGAGCGCGCGATCGGCGTCGTGGGCCCACAGCACCTCGCCGGTCGCGACGTCGACCACGGTCGCGCCGATCGCCGCCCGGGCCAGCGCTGGTGTCGCGATCAGCGCCTGCTCGAGCGCGGTGGCGATCCACGCCTTGCGCGCGGCGGGATCGGCCGGCGCCACCGGCAGCGCCACGCCGCCGTCGTCGCCCTCGTCGTCGTCGTCGCTGGCCGGCGGTGGCGCGGCGCCGGCGTCGGCCGCCGGATCGGCCGCGGGCGGCGCGGGCGGCGGCGCGGCGGGATCAGGCGCTTGCGAGCGCGCGCCGGGCGTGACGATACTCGTGGCGCCGAGCGCGAGCACGGCCGCCACCAGCGCGCGGCGACCACCCGATGACTGCACGCCTCCACCTTACCACGGCGCTCGCGCTGGCGACCGCGGCCGCCTGCTCGGCGCGCACCCACCGCACGCCCGACGACACGCTGGTGGTGCTGGTCGATCAGGCGATGACCTCGGCCGACCCGCGGTCGACCGTGCGCGAGTCCGATCTCAAGCTGTCGCGGCTGGTGTGCCCGGGGCTGGTGGTGATGGACGCGCTCGACTCCGAGCCGCAGCTCGGCCTGGCCGCGGCGATCGATCGGGTCGACGATCTGACCTGGGACGTCACGCTCAAGCCCGACGTGACGTTCTCCGACGGCACGCCGGTCACGTCCGACGACGTGGCCTGGACCTACGAGTCGGCGATCGCCGACGGCTCGAAGGTGCTGGCCGAGCGGTTCGAGCGCTTCGAGCGGCTCGACGCGCGCCGGGTCCGCATCCACCTGAAGAAGCCGCTGGCGACGCTCATCACCGACCTCGACATCGGCATCGCGGCCCGCCACGCCGCCGACGCCAAGGGCAAGTTCCCCGGCGGGCTGGCGATCGGCGCCGGGCCGTACCGCGTCGACTCGATCACCCCCGATCGGGTGCGGCTGTCGGTCAACCCGCACTGGGCCGGGCCGCCGCCGGCGTTGCCCAAGATCGACTTCAAGGTGGTGCGCGACGCCGCCGCGCGGATCGTCATGCTGGCCGGCGGCTCGGCCGACCTGGTGCAGAACGGCATCCGCTACGACCTGGTCGACGACGTGCTGGCGCGGCCGCGGCTGGTCGAGCAGCGCGGTGCGTCGACCAAGCTCACCTACCTGATGTTCAACAACCGCGACCCGGTGCTGGCCGACGCGCGGGTGCGCCGCGCGCTGGCGATGGCGATCGATCGGCCGACGATCGTCGCCAAGAAGTTCGGCGGCCGGGCGGTGGTGGCGACCGGGCTGGTGCCGCCGGGCCACTGGGCCTACCGCGCGCCGGCGCAGCCGCTGGTCGAGGACCTCGCCGCCGCGGGGCGGCTGCTCGACGCCGCCGGCTACCCCGATCCCGACGGGCCCGGCGGCAAGCCGCGGCTGGCGCTGGTGTACAAGGCCTCGAGCGATCAGTTCCGGGTCGCGGTGGCGCGGGTCATCGCCGCGCAGCTGGCGCGCCTCGACATCGCGATCGAGGTGCGGCCGTTCGAGTTCGGCACGTTCTTCGCCGACGTGAAGAAGGGCGCCTTCCAGCTGGCGTCGATGCAGACCGGCGACATCACCGAGCCCGACATGTACTACGCGTATTTCCACTCCTCGCGGATCCCCGACAAGGATCACCCCGACGACACCAACCGCTGGCGCTACGCCAACCCCGAGGTCGATCGGCTGCTCACCGCCGGGCGCAGCGAGCTCGACCGCGCCAAGCGGGTCGAGCTGTACGCCCAGGCCCAGGCGATCTTGCTCGACGAGATGCCGATCGTGCCGCTGTGGCACGAGGACAACGTCGCGGTGGTCAACCGCGCGGTGACCGGGTTCCAGGTGCTGCCGTCGGCGCGGTGGTCGTCGTTCCCCCGGGCGGCGAAGCGATGAGCGCGTTCACGATCCGCGAGCACATCCGCGCCGACAGCTCGGTCGAGACCACCGCGCTGGCCCGCCGCGGCGACGAGCTGGCGCTGGTGATCGACGGCGTCGATCGCGGCCGGCTCACCGATCTCGCGGTGGTCGTCGTGCTGCGCCGCTACGGCCGCGCGCTCGAGCCCGAGGTCGCGACGCTCCTGGCCGAGGCGCCGCGGCTGGCGCTGCGCGATGGCCGCGCGTTGTGCCGGCTGCACTGGCGGGCCGCGGTCGACGCCGGGGCCCGCGACTGGCTGGTGCTGTGCGAGCCCGGCGCCGAGCCGCTGGCCGCGCTGTCGCCGACGATCGGCGCGGCGCTCGCCCACCTGGCCGGCGTCAAGCCGACGTAGCGGTCACGGCGTCGTCGCCGGCTCGGTGGCGGCGCCCTGCGGCAGGTCGGACAGCTCGGGCGGCAGCTCGTCGACCGCGTCGGGATCGTCGACGATCGGCTCGCTGCGGCACAGCGGCGCCGCGGTCGGCGGCAGCGTGTCGAGGGCCAGCCCGGCGCGCTCGCCGAGCTTGCCGGCCTCGCGCCCGGCCGCGGCGTCGAAGATCCGCAGCCCGCCCGAGCCGTCCTCGTAGATCAGCCGATCGTCGTCGATCCACCGCGCGCGGAAGCGGCTGTCGGCGGTGAGCACGTGCTTGTAGGCGCCGGTCTTGGCGTCGCCGACGTAGAGCGACGGCTTGGCCGCGGCGTCGCCGGTGGCGCACGGATCGGTGGCGCCGGCGAACGCGATCCGCGCCTTGCTCGGCGACACCGCCAGCGCCGCGAGCGTCGGCGTCGCGCCCAGCGCCGCGCGCAGCTTGTCGGCGATCGCCGGGTCGAGATCGGCGGGCCACGCGGCGGCGCCGTCGACGATCACGTCCTCGAGCGTCATCGCCAGCGCGGGCGGCGCCAGCGTCACCGCCGGCGCCTTGGTCAGCTTGCCGGTGCCGCGATCGACCACGAACGTCGTCGCCGGCCCGGTGCTCCAGCGCCCGGTGGCCGGCGCGGTCGCGACCAGGATCTGCTCGCCGGGGCCGTAGCCGACGGTGACCAGCCGCGCCTTGGCGATCTTGGCGGCCGGGCTGGTCTCGGTGAAGTCGGTCGGGCTCCACGCGCTGACCCAGCTCCGGGTCAGCGTCGGCGCCGCGGTCTTGGGCGCCTTGGCCGGGTCCGGCACCTCGGCCTGCGAGAAGCCGACCAGCAGCAGCTCACCCGACGGGCCGCGCAGGTAGCCGGCGAGGCTGTGATCGGTGTGGGTCACGCGCAGGTAGCGCTTGGCCGCGACGTCGTACGCGTACAGCTCGCCGCGGGTCGCGGCGTAGCCGGTGCCGGGCTTGGGCGCCTTCCAGCCCGAGCGCCGCGCCAGCAGCAGCGGCTGCTTGGCCAGCGCGTCGGCGACCTGCCCGCGCAGCGTCGTCGACAGCGCCTTCAGCGCGGCGCCCGGCGGCGTCGCCAGGAACGCGGCCAGGTCGGCGTCGGTCTCGAGCCCCGGCCCCCAGCGCAGCCAGTCGCCCGCCAGGGCCGCGGCCAGCGCGGTCGCCGCGCCGGCGCCGTCGCCGGTCTGGGCCAGCGCCACGCCGAGCCACCAGCGCGCGTCGAGGTGATCGGCGTCCTTGGCCAGCGTCGCCTCGCACGCGGCCTTGATCGCCGCCCAGTCGCGGGGCTTGGCCTTGAGCGCGGCCGCGACCTTGTCGTAGTCCTTCTGGGCCGGGCCGTAGACGTAGTTGAACCGCTTGACCGCGTCGACGCCGAGCGGCGGCACCGGCAGCGGCGCGGCCGCCGCGCTCCCGGTCCCGCTGCCCGTCCCGGCGCCCGCCGGGCCCTCGGCCTTCTTGTCGCCGCACGCGCCCGCGACCGCGAGCGCCAGCGCACCGATGATCAGCTTGTTCTTCACGGAGCCTCCGCGCGGACTGTAACCGCGCCGCGATCGAACGCGCGCGCGTCGACCGCGATTCGCGTGGCTTGCGCGCGGCCGCGGCGCAGGTAGGCTTGGCGACCATGCGCACCCTGTCGTTCGTCGTCTCGTGCTCGCTGGCCGCGTTCGCCATGACCGGCGCCGCGTGCTCCAAGGACAAGGCCAAGCCGGCCGCCAAGGCCGAGCCGTCGACGGTGTCGGTCGACGAGCTGGCCAAGCAGCTCGACGCCAAGGCCGCGCGGCCGGTCGACGCCAACGGTGACAAGACGCGCAAGGACATCGGCTTCATCCCCGGCGCGGTGCTCCTGACCGACTACGAGACCTACGCCGCGACCGAGCTGCCCGCCGACAAGGCCCAGCCGCTGGTGTTCTACTGCGCCAACGAGCAGTGCGGCGCCTCGCACGAGGCCGCCGCCAAGGCGATGTCGATGGGCTACAAGGACGTCCGGGTGCTGACGGCCGGGATCATGGGCTGGACCCAGGCCGGCCAGCGCGTCGAGAAGCTGTGAACCTGCTGCTCGTCGACGAGGCCGAGCTCGTCGACGGCTGCGCGCGGCTCACCGATCGCCGCGCCGACCACCTGCGGCAGGTCCTCGACGTCCGCGTCGGCCAGCGGCTGCGCGCCGGCATCGCCGGCGGCGCGATCGGCGCGGCCGAGGTGCTGGCCCGCGACGACGCCGCGGTGACCGTGCGGTTGTGCGACCTGGCGCCCCCGCCGCCGCCGACGCCGATCGCGCTGGTGCTGGCGATCCCGCGGCCCAAGGTGCTGGCGCGCACCCTCGAGACCGCCGCCGCCTTCGCCGTCGCGCGCATCGAGCTGGTCAACGCGTGGCGCGTCGACAAGTCGTACTTCGGCTCGCCGCGGCTGGCCGCCGACGAGCTCGCCGCCCACGTCCGGCTGGGCGCCGAGCAAGGCGGCACCAGCCACCTGCCGCCGGTCCGCGTGCACCCGCGGCTGATGGCGTTCCTCGACGAGCACCACCCGCCCGGCGCGGCGCCCGCGCGCGCCCTGTGCGCCCACGCCCGCGGCGGCGTCCCGATCGAGGCCGCGCCCTTCCCCGCCAGCGCGCCGACCACGCTGGCCATCGGCCCCGAGGGCGGCTGGATCGAGCGCGAGGTCGACACCTTCGCCGCCCGCGGCTTCACCATCGTCTCGCTGGGCGACGCCATCCTGCGCACTGAGGCCGCCGTCGCCGGCGCCCTCGCCCAGCTCGCCCTCCTCCGCCGCCTGTGATCCCGTGCCCGTGCCCGTGCCCCTGCCCGTGCCAGTCTCCGTCTCCCTCTCTGTCTCCGCCGTCCCAACCGGTTGACAGCGCCCCCCCTTCTCCCAATACTGCGCGGCACTTTCAAGGAGCCACTGCCATGGGTCGTCGAGACAGCCGCCGTTCGTTGAAGATGCGCCGCCGCAAGAGCCAGGTGAAGCTCAAGGCGCGCATCGCCAAGAGGGTCGCCGCCGCCAAGGCCGCGAAGAAGCCCGCCCCCGCGCCGACCAAGAAGAAGTAGCTCCATGACCGGCACGCCGACGGCGTCGCGCTGCGTGATGACGCAGATCGTGATGCCGACGCACACCAACGGCGCCGCCGGGGTGATGTTCGGCGGGGTCATGATGCAGTGGATCGACGTCTGCGCGGGCGTGGCCGCGATGCGCCACGCCGCCGGACGGGTCCTGACCGCGTCGATCGATCGCCTCGACTTCGTGCACCCGGTGCACGTCGGCGACGTGGTCGTGCTGCACGCCCAGGTCAACTACGCCGGCCGCACCTCGATGGAGGTCGGCTGCCGCGTCGAGACCGAGGACATGGCGACCGGCTCGCGCCGGAACACCACCAAGGCGTACCTGACCTTCGTCGCGGTCGACGCCGCGGGGCACCCGCGCGAGATCCCGCCGCTGGTGCTCGAGTCCGACGACGATCGCCGCCGGCACGCCGACGCGCTGGCGCGACGCGCCGAGCGGCTGCGCGCCGCCGGCCGCCAGCCGTAGCGTCTGCCGCGGCGCGGCGCGTCTGCTACGTTGCCGCCATGCTGGTCGACTTCTCGTCGTGGGGCCACCTCGCCGTCACCGGCGGCGATCGCCTGCGCTTCCTGCACGGCCTCACCACCATCAACGTCACCGCGCTGCCCATCGGCGGCCACGCCTGGGGCTCGATCCTGTCGCCCAAGGGCCGCGTGCTGGCGGTCGTCGAGCTGACCGTCGAGGCCGAGCGCGTGCTGGTCCACGTCGAGCCGGCGCTGGTCGATCCGACGCTGGCGCTGCTCGACAAGTACGCCGTCATGGATGACGTCGTGTCGACCGCCGTGACGCTGGCCGCGCACAAGCGCTGGGCCTCGGCGGCCGACGCCTGGCGCGCGCCGTTCGTCTTCGCCCCGCCGCCCGGCCCGTGCGCCACCGCGGCCGAGGTCGAGATCGCCCGCGTCGAGGCGGGCCTGCTCCGCTACGGCGTCGACGTCGACGACGGCTGCTTCCCGTTCGAGACCCCGCTCGCGCAGTTCCTCGACTACGGCAAGGGCTGCTACGTCGGCCAGGAGCCGGTGTTCCGGGTCCACGCCCAGGGCCAGACCGCGCGCCACCTGCGTGGCCTCCTGGTCGAGGGCGACGGCCCGGTCGCCGGCGGCGCCACCGTCGCGCACCCGGCCAAGGCCAACGCCGGCGCCGTGACCTCGGCGGTGGTGTCGCCGCGGCTGGGCTCGCTGGCGCTGGCGTACCTGCACCGCAGCGCCGGCGCGATCGGCGATCGGGTCACCGTCGACGGACGCCCGGCCACGGTGGTCGAGCTGCCGACCACCGCGGCGTGGTAGCGTCGGCGCGTGGCGCGCTGGCTGGCCCTGCCCGCGGTGC
>Ga0075163_10005776_pt1 | contig 16425 bp, 7 predicted proteins | sample JI1023141ADNA_FD_71478 | JGI IMG/M metagenome (GOLD analysis project Ga0075163, IMG submission 71478) | Wastewater effluent complex algal communities from Wisconsin, to seasonally profile nutrient transformation and Carbon sequestration -... | ecosystem: Engineered > WWTP > Effluent > Algae...
GAAGATCTTCGGGGAGGGTGGCCAAGAGCGAGCCCAGGTTGAACAACGCGTGCTGCACCCGACGCAAATCGGCTGCGAGATCAAGCAGTTGCAAGGCGAGGCACTCCAGACGCGCCTGCCCGATGTGGGCATTGAGCTCGTCCACGGTGCCGTAGCACTCGATCCGCAGGGCGTGCTTGGCGACCTTCTGCCCGCCGACGAGGCGGGTGGTGCCGCCGTCACCCGTCCGGGTATAGACCCGGTTGATGACGAGGCTGGGGTCTTCGAAGCGGGTGTCCGCCTTGGGTTCGCTCAACTCAGGTGGAGCTGAGGCGGCCGTTGCGCTTCAGCTTGAGCACCTTGGCCCCGCGAAGGCGCACCTTGCGCAGCTTGGCCTTGTGGGCTGCCTTGCGGCGGGCGGTATTGCGGCGATCCTTGTTGGTCTTCATGGAGGTCTCCTCAGTTCGGGCCGCGCATTTTGGACAGGAATGACCGGGCGGTCAAGTGCCCCCTGCGCTTTGGGCCGACAAAGTGGCGATAGGGAGGAGAGGTGAGCCCCGAACAGGCGGGTTGGGGCCCCCAAGCGTCCGTCAGCGGCCCAGGTGGGCCGCTCCGTTGTTGGGAGACTCAGGAGGAAAGAAGGCAGGACCTGAAGCCGCTTAGAGGGGCCGCAGCGTCACCGTCAGGGTGCCCGGGCCACCGCGGCCCACCCCGAAGCCATCCACAAACACGAAGTAGACGCCGGGCTCCAGGCGCGGCAGGTTGACCAGCGACAGGAGGCCCGCGCCCCCGTCGTCGTCGCAGGCCAGCTGGCTCATCGCGTCGTCGCAGGTCGAGCGCACGTGCAGCACGCTGTCGAAGGCGCCCTGAGTGATCTCGAAGGTGGCGGCCGAGGGGACGGTGACCACCACCGCCACCGGCTGGTCGTTGCCCTGGGCGCTGCCGCCGCAGGTGGACTGGTAGCCGTCGGCTCGGGCCGTGGTGTCGAAGGGCACCGCCAGGGGCAGGTCGCCCGGCGAGACGACAATTACGTCGTCCACGCCAGCGCAGAGCAGCAGCTCGCTGAGGCCACCCGCGGCCGGGCACTCGCCGTCGTTGGGCCAGTCGATGGCCCCGTCGCCGTCGTTGTCGACCCCGTCGCTGCACTCGGGCGCCTCGGCCGGATCCACCTCATCGTCATCACCCGCCCCCGTGCAGCCGGGATCGGCCAGGTCCACGAGGCCATCACCATCGTTGTCGGCCCCGTCGTTGCAGAGGCGCTCGTTGTTCTCATCCGCGTCGTCGGGCCCGTCGCAGCCGGGGTCGGCGGCGTCGATGCGGCCATCGCCGTCGTCGTCGAGGCGGTTGGAGCAGAGGGGCAGCGGATCGTTGAACTCGTCCTGGTCGTCGGGGCCGTCGCAGCCGGGATCGTCGAGGTCGATGAGCGAGTCGACGTCGTCGTCGAGGCGGTTGGAGCAGGCGGGCAGCGGCTCGTTGAACTCGGAGTCGTCGGTGGCATCGTCGCAGCCGGGATCGGCCAGATCGATGAGGCCGTCGGCATCGTTGTCCCGCGCGTCAGCACAGGCCGCAGGCGCCGCATCGAGGTCAAAGACCAGGGTGCCCGGCCCAGAGTTGGTGTTGGAGAAGCCGTCGGCGATCACGTAGTAGACGCCCGCCTCCAGGCGCTGGAAGGTCAGGCGGGACAGCAGCCCCACGTCCGCCCCGTCGTCGTCGCACGCCACCTGAGAGGCAGCGTCGTCGCAGAGGCGGCGGATGTGGAGCACCGAATCACCAGCAAAATTGGTGACTTCGATGGTACCGGTGACCGCCACGGGCACCACCATGGCGAAGGGCTGGTCGGGGCTGCGAGCGGTGGAGCCGCAAGTCGACTCGAAGAGGTTGGGGCGGCCCGTGGTGTCGTAGGCCAGCTGCTGGACTTCGCCGGGCACCACCACCACCTCAATCACGTCGTCGGTGGATGCGCAGACGAGCGACTCGTCGGTGTCGCCGGCCGCCGCGCACCCGAAATCATTGGGGAAATCCATGAGGCCGTCGCCGTCATCATCGAGGCCGTTGAAGCAGGCCGGCACGTCGGCGGGATCCGCCTCGTCGTCGTCGGCGCCCGAGGTGCAGCCAGGATCGCTGAGGTCGGTGAGGCCATCGCCGTCGCTGTCCACGCCGTCGTTGCAATGGGTGACGGTGCTCTGCACGGTGACCACCGCGGTGAGGGGCTCCACGCGGGTGAAGGCCGACCGCTCCACAAAGAAGTAGTAGGTCCCCGGCCCCACGTCGCGCAGCGTCAACAGCCCGCCCGCGCTCTGGCACGCGAGCTCAGCGGCGGGGTTGATGCAGTCTCGACGGGCGTAGAGCGCCACCGAGGCCGCGCTGTCCCCATCACGCACCGCCACCGAGATCGTGGAGGGCTCATCCACGGTGACCGCGAGCACCTGCTCGCGCGCCCCACCAGCGCTGCACGAGCCGGCCGCCGCCCCCGCGCCATCCCGCAGGAGGAACACGAGCTGGCCGCCCGACCCGTCAAACTCGGCCACATCCAAGTCCACCCCGGGGCAGCGACGCCCCTCGAGGGCCGCGCCGGCGTAGCGGCACTCGGGATCGGCGGGGTAGTCCACCTGGCCGTCGCCGTCGTCATCCTCGCCGTTGTCGCAGGCGGGCGGCACACCCAGATCGGTCTCGTCGTTGTCGAAGGCGTCGCGGCAGCCGGGATCGAAAGCGTCGTTGAGCCCATCGCCGTCGTCGTCTTCGCCGTTGTTGCACGCCGCGATGGCGGGGGTGATGGCAAAGGTGGCGACCACGGGCGCCGGGGCATCCAGGTCGGGCTCCACAAAGATGAAGTAGGTGCCCGGGTTGGCCCCGAACAAGAACAGCGCGTTGGTGGAGGCGGGGGTCTCGCATTGCGCCTCGCTGGCGCGATCGTCGCAGATGGTGCGCAGGTAGCGGCGCACGCGACCCTGGAAGGTCACCTGGACGTGGGAGGTCTCCTCGAGGGTCAAGACGATGAGCGTCTCGCTGCCAAACTCCTGGTTGAACCCGCAGCTCGCCGTCACCTGGCCGGGGGCGGCCTGGGGCAGGAAGGCCAGCTGTCCGCCGGCCTGGCCCATGTAGAGGGTGGGCACATTCACCTCGCCGCAGACGATGTCCTCGCGAGGTGCACCGGCGGCCACGCAGCCGTCGTCGGCGGGGAAGTCGATCAGGCCGTCCCCGTCGTTGTCGAGGCCGTCGGCACAGGCCGGCGCCTCCGCCGGATCCGTCTCATCGTCGTCGAGCGGGTTGGAGCAGCCCGGGTCCGCCAGGTCGAGGAGGCCATCGTCGTCGTTGTCGGCGTCGTCGTCGCAAGCCGCGGGATTGACCTCGCTGGGATCACCCGCGGCGAAGCAGCCAGGATCATTGGGGAAATCAATCAGACCGTCGGCATCGTCGTCGCGGCCGTTGGCACACGCGGGCGCCGCGGCAGGGTCAGCTTCATCACCATCGGCAGCAAAGGCACAGCCCGGATCGTTGGGGAAATCGGTGCGGTTGTCGCCATCGTCGTCGACGCCGTTGCTGCATGCAGACGCCACCGCCGGATCCGCCTCGGTGAGGTCGCCGATGAACGCGCACCCCGGATCAAACGGGAAGTCCGTGCGCCCATCACCATCGTCATCCACGCCATTGTGGCAGGCCGCCGGCTGGGCGGGATCCACCTCGGAGGTGTCGCCGAGGCCGCTGCACCCGGGATCGGCGAGGTCGACCAGGCGATCGCCGTCGTCGTCCGCGCCGTTGTTGCAGGCGGTGGGATCCACGGGGTTCTCTTCACGGTTGTCGCCGGCAGCGGCGCACCCGGGATCGGCCGGGAAGTCGACGAGCATGTCGCCGTCGTTGTCGATGCCGTCCCCGCACTGGGGCGCCACCGCCGGGTTGGCTTCGTCGTTGTCGCCGCGACCGCCGCAGCCCGGATCGAGCGGGTAGTCGGCCAGGCCATCGCCATCATCGTCAGCGCCGTTGTTGCAGGCGGCCACGGGGGCGTCGGGATCGTTGTCCTCGTTGTCGTCGGCAACCCCCTCGCAGCCCAGGTCGTCGCCGTCGATGGCGCCATCCTGGTCGTTGTCGAGGCCATCGGCGCAGGCGGCGCCCAGCGGCTCGATGGCCACATCCAGGCCCACGGGGCCCGTGCCCGCCCCAAAGCCATCCACAAACACGTAGTAGTCGCCCGCGTTGACCTGCCGCAGGCTCACCAACGACAGCAGGCCCGTGCCGCCGTCATCATCGCAGCCCAGCTCCTGCCCCATGTCACAGCTCTGTGAGCGCACATAGAGGAGGGTATCGTGGGTCTCACCATTGGGCCCCGGCACCACCTCGGCGCGCAGGCGGGAGGCCTGGCGCACGCGGACCAGGACCACCTCTTCCGGCGCATTGGCGCCACCGCAACCACCGGTGTAGACGCTGGCGCCCTGAGGATTGAGCTCCAGGTGAGCGTTGACGTTGTCCACGATGGTCAGGTTGGCGAAGCCCATGCAGCCCACCTGGGCCTCACTGTCATCGGCCGCCGACTCGCAGTCGGGATCGAGCGGGAAGTCGATGGCCTCGTCCCCGTCGTTGTCGATGCCATCGCCGCACGCCGGCACCGGATCGGGGTCGGTTTCGTCATCCCCATTGGCATCCATGCAGCCGGGATCATTGGGGAAATCCACGTCACCGTCGCCATCGTTGTCGAGCTGATCGTCGCAGACAGGCAAGGCCTCCTCAGTGGCGGTCAGGCGGAAGGCGCCCGGGCCGATCATCCGGCTGGATGTGTCGACGACCACGACGTAGGTGCCCGGCTCGGGGCGCTCCAAGATCGCCTCGGTGCCCGGCACGTCGGCCGAGCCACGGTTGCAGGCGAGGTCCTCGGCCGCCTCGCAGGTCTGCCGGACATAGAGCACCGTCGGGGCGACGGTCTCCGGGTGCACGGTGCTGAACACCACGCGCGCCAGCCGCTCCTCCACGCGGTAGAAGAACATGGCCTCGCCGCCGGCATCCCCGCCGCAAGCGCCCCGCTGCGTGGCGAGCGCTCCAGCAGTCGTGCCCTCGGCATAGCCGTCGTTGGCCATGGCCGCGTTCAGGTCGCCCAGCTCGTGGCCGGTGACGCACAGCAGCCGCTCGTCGTGATCACCCGCCGAGGCACAGCCCAGGTCGGCGGGGTAGTCGATGGTGCCATCGCCGTCGTCGTCGAGGGTGTTGCCGCAGGCCGGCAAGACCGCGGGATCCGCCTCGCTGGTATCGCCGGGGCCGCCGCAGCCCGGATCATTGGGGAAGTCGATCAGCCCGTCGTTGTCGTCGTCGTCGCCGTTGCCACAGGCCGCCGGCAGCGCCGGATCCTCTTCGTCGGCATCGCCCGCGCCCTGGCAGCCGGGATCGGCCAGATCGATCAGGCCGTCCGCGTCGTCGTCGCGGCCGTTGGCACACGCCGGGCGCCGCGCCGGATCCTCCTCAGTGAAGTCCTGATCGGACTCGCAGCCCGGATCATCCAGATCGATGAAGCCATCGCCGTCGTCATCCACCCCGTTGCCACAGAGGCGGGGCGGATCGGTCTCATCGTCGTCGTCAGGCCCGGTGCAGCCGGGATCGGCGTCGTCGATCACCCCATCGGCGTCGTTGTCGGCGCCATCGGAGCAGGCCGGCAGTGCCGGGCCGAGGTCGGGCTGCACCGCCATGTCCGCCACCACGGCGTCCACCACGCCCCGGTCGGGCATGCCACCCGTGTCGGGCCGATTGGGGCCCTCATCGGGCATCGGCGGCATCATGTCGATGCTGCCGTCCGCGCGGGGCACAGCGTCCACATTCGAGTTGGATTGTTTGTCGGCGTCATCGCAGCCCGCTGAAGACAGCAGGCCGACCAACAGGCACAGAGTGAGCGTTTTTCCCATGAGTGCGTTGTAGGCGGCGAGCCGGTCTTGGGTCAATCGCGCCGCCCAACCCTGCTCTGTGGCACCGAACCCGGCTGATCTTACGGCACTTTTCCGGTCGCCGTGTGCCTCGCAGGCTGCTATGTTGCCGGCACTTCGACCCCCCCAGGAGGCCTCATCCATGCGTGCCCTATCGATTGTGCTGGCGCTCGGCGCCCTGCTGCCCGCGTGCAAGGGCAGCGACACTTCCAACCCCCCCGCTGCGCCCCAGGGCCGCGATGGCGCGCCCGCGGTGGATGAAACGCGGGCCTTCGACAAGGCCCAGAGCATCGCCTCGGTGCTGCCCGCCGACACCGTCGGCCTGGCGGTGTCCGCAGATCCCGCCGATCTGTTCAAGCGCATGGGGCGCGATGCGGTGGTTAAGGCCATCCCCGAGCTCTACAACCAGGCCGCCAGCGAGGTGCGCAAGGAGCTGGGCTTCGACCTGCTCGACCCGGCCAACTGGGGCGAGATCGGGATCGATCCACACGGGCCGGGCGGCTTCTTCGTGGTGGGTTCCGAGATCGGCTTGGGCGCCTTTGCTACCTTGACCGACGGCGCCAAGCTTGTGGCTTTCCTCAAGAAAGTCACCGAGGACCACATGGTCGTCAAGACCGTGGGCGACGCCCAGGTGCTCAGCGTTGGCCGCAACGAACCGGCGCTGGTGGTGCGTGGCAAGCTGGTGATGCTGGTGACGAGCCGCCGCTCAGCGTGGACCGCTGCCTGGGCCGCCGAGCTGGCGACCGTGACCCCCGACAAGTCGCTGCATGCCAACCCGGAATACACGACGGCCCTGGGTGCCTTGAAGTTTGGCCGCGAAGGGGGCGGCTACCTCCATGTGCCGCGCCTGGTGGACGTTGTGCTCGCTGAGGAGATGGGCCTGTCCGACACACCGCGGCTGGAGCGCTTCATCGATGCGGCGCGCCAGCGCGGTGATACCGAGTTGATGGCGAGCCTGGAGAGCCTGCGCGGCAACGGGCGCGACCCCTCATCGGAAGAGAAGATCGCCGTCGCAGCCATCAAGGGCCTCCTGTTCGGCGGTCTGGGTCCCATGGTGGGCGGCCTGCGGGTGGAAGATGACGTGGTTCGTTTGCGGCTCAAGATGCCGATGGGCGAGGGCGCGCTCCTGCGGCGCGTGGCGGCACAAGGCGGTGCGGCCAACCCCATCGCCACCCTCGCTGGCACGAACTTCATGTTCCTGCTGGGCGGCAATGTCCGCGTGGACGTGTTGATGGCCACCCTGCGGGCCGTTGCGCTGGCGGTGGGTGAGGCGGACGATTTTGAGCGCGATCTCAACCAGGTACGCGAAAACCTGGGCATCGCCCTGGAGGACGACCTCCTCAAGACCCTCTCGGGTGAGGCCGGCTTCGCCCTCCTCGACCAGGATCCCGTCGCCAAGAACGCCGAGCGCATGGGTTTGACCGGGTTCGTGGGGGTCTCGGACGAGGCCCGGCTCAAGAACACCTTCGCCACGCTGGCGAAGCACCCCCTGCTGGCGAGCCTGATCACCGTGTCGGACACGGGCTACACCGTCAAGACCGATTGGCGCCCGCTCACCGTGGTGACCGGACCGCGCCTGCTGGTGACCACCGACGCCGCCGCCGTGAAGCGGATGCCGGGTACCCAGGCACCCGAGGGCCTGGCGCCCGCGCTCGCAGAGCTGCTGCACGCGCAGGGCAACGTCGCCGTGTTTGCCCTCGATGTGGCCCGCACGGCCCTCCTCACCTTGTTGAGCCGCTCGGACTACGAGCCGCCCGCGCCCTCCACGCGCACGCAGTCCCCCGAGATCGAGGCCAAGATCAAGGAGTGGACGGCCGTGCAGGCCGAAATGACGCGCACCAGCGCCGCCCGCGAGGCCCGCCAGACGGCCGGTGTCCAGCGGATGCTGCACCCCCTCGGCCACCTCGCCGCCACCATGAAGCTCACGCCCGAAGGGGTGGAGATCGAGGCCGGCCAGTTCATCCGCGGCACCACGGTCGTGCAGGCCGTCGCCACTCTCGCGAAGGAGGCCGCGACGCTCAACCAGCAGAACCGCGACGAGTGGTCCAAGTCGGAGGATCTCTACCGCAAGCTGAGCGAAATCCGTACGCAGATCGAGCAGTTGGATGAAGGCGCCATGCCCGTGCCGGTGGCGCCGCCCGGCGAGGCGCCCCAGCCCGGTGAGCTGGTCCCGGCCCAGCCCGAAGACGACGACAGCAAGATGGGCGATGACAACGTCGAGGTGCCCAAGGTGGTGCCCGACGACGGCAAGATGGAGTAGGCCGCACCCGACGGCCTGCGGGTGGCCGGCCTCCCGGCTGCCCCCCCCTCCCCGCTTAGTCCTCCGCCAACACCGCCTCAAAGTGCGCCGGCTCAAAGGCCGTGCGATCGTGCCGCCGGATCCAGGTAGCCAAGGCGCGGCGCCCCATGACGCGCCCCAGGCCCATCACCGCGGGTTGGGAGGTGCCCCCAGTGAAGACCTCCACCCCTGCCGCGACCTGGGCGGTCAACATCCGCGCGTAAGCCAGCTTGAGCAGGCCCTGCCCCTGCAGGTCGGGGTGGAGGACCACCCCCATCCCCGCCTTGCGGCCCCACAGCGCATTGTCCAGGCTGATGCCGGTGGCCCAGTGCCCCACCACCGCCCCCGCGCGCAGCACCACCTCCACCGCCCCGGTGGGGTTCGCCGCGCTGCGCTCGAGATCCGCCCTCAACTTCTCGAGCCAGATCGGGTGGGCGCCGAACCAACACCACCGAGGGTGGGCCGAAAAGACCGCGCGGAAGAGGTCCACCACGGCCCCCACGTGGCGCGGGGCCACCGGTTCAAGGCTCAAGGAGGGTAGCAGCGGTCGGGGCGCTGGCAGCCGCGCAAGGGCCTCAGCGGACCGACCCAGCAGCGTCACCGAGTCGATACCCAGGCCGCGCAGGAGCAGGTGCTGGCGCACTTCGACGAGGCGCGCATCGAGGTGCAGGTCGAAGTCGGCGGTCGGTGGACCCAGGGTGTCCAGGGCCGCACAGGCGCGCGCCGCCGCCTCCTGGTCACCGGGCAGGTGGTCCACCACCACATGGTCGGCGGGGCTGCCGTGCCAGGCCTGGGGCTGGCGCCAGGCCAACACGGTCAAGCGCAGCGGGCCCTGCTCAGGCCACAGCACCTCAAAGCCCTGCCCCTCCAAGCGCGCGGCCCAGCCCGGCTGGAGAAACTCCGCGATGGCCTTGCGGGCCGCCGCATCCACCCGCGCCCCCGGCAGCTGGCCATGCATCGCCAGCCGCAGATCCACCATGCGTTCGAGGGCGCTCATCGACTCCATCGACTCCATCGGGCCTTCAGGGGGCAGGGGCCAGCCCGAGGGAGCGCCGCTGCATGAGGTAGGGCTCGGCCACTGTCCAGCGAATCAGGTCAGGGAGGCCCGGGACGCGGGCCAGAGGCACGTCGCCCGCGATGCGGCGCAGCGCATTGATGGCGGGCAATACACCCCCACATACCAGCAGCGCCGCGCGGTGCGCACCCACCAGGAACCCCGCGCGGGCAGCGGCCATGTCCAGGCCGGGCAGCAGCCGGCGCAGCCGCTCAAGGGCCGTGTCCAACGCGGGATCCGTGACCTGGCCGATGCGCAGCGCCAGGGCCGAAGCCCGCGTCGCGATCTGGTCGGGGCTGAGGGCAACGCCCGCCACCCGGTGGCCCCCCACCGCCGCCAGGGCCTCCAGCAGACCCCGCAGCGCCGTGGGCGCCCAACGCGTGACCGCCGTCAGCCCGCGCCGATTGAGCTCCAGCTGCGTGCCCAGGACAAACGCCTGCTCGCCGCTGCTGAGCTGCTCCAACGCATCGCTCACCACCAGGCCACCGCCCACCACCGGCAAGCTCTGATCGAGGCCGCGACCGTCGAGCCGCAGATCGGGCAGCGTCAGGCCCAGGGCCTCCGCCACGCGCTCGGCCACATCCACCGTCTCCCGCGCCGCGGGTCGAGTGCGGCCGCCACTGGGCGCAAACACGTCGGGCAGGAGCGCCCCCAGGGTGGCCATCACCTCCGCCAGACCAGGCGGCTCGGACGGGGCCCGCACCGCGCGGCGCTCCACCTCTTCCAGCGGGCGCACCGGCCACCGCCGAACGCCGCCGTGCCACCGCTGGATGGCTTCGGCGTCGGCTTCGGTGCTCTGCTCCAGCCCATTGAGGAGGCGCGCCAGCTCGTAGGCCGCATCAAGACGGTTGGCCCGAGAGCTCAACCGCCTGAGTTCCCTCAGGTTTTCGATGTCGAGCGGCGAGCGCAGCGCCAGCCAGCGCCGGCTCTGGAGGGCTGCCCCCAGGTGCTGCGCCGACCGGCTCGCGAGGTGGGCATGGGTCTCGCGCAACCCGACGTCGTCGGGCGCGGCGGCGATGGCCTCCTCGAGATCGGTGAGCGCCTCCACCACCGTGCCACCCGCCGCCAGCGTCTGTTCGGCCAACAACCGCCGCAAGCGATTGGCCGTGGTGGGCAGATCCGCCACGGCCTCGATGGCGCGGCGCAACACCACGCGGAGCCGGGCGGGATGGCCCAGGCGCACACACACCATCGCCAGCAGCTCGGCGAGCTCGAAGTCGTCGGGCACCGCGGCCACGGCCGGCTCCAGCAACACGAGCGCATCTTCGAGGTGCCCGCTCTCCACCTCCAACCGCGCCAGCCGGCCGCGCAGGGGCGCCTCGCGCACCGGATCGCCTGTGAGATCAATGGCTTCGCGCAACAGCGTGCGAGCGGTGTCAGGGCGGCCGGTCTCGATGGCGAGGCGAGCAAGGCGGGCCCGCGCCTCCACTTCGCGGGGGTGCTCCTCCAGAATCAGGCGGAGGCACTCGGCGGCTCGGACCGGATCGGCCAGCTTCTCCTGGTAGATGGCCGCCAGCCGGTAGACCACCGCACGCCGGAGCGAATCATCGGTGGAGCGCGCGCAGAGCGTCACGTACACGTCCGCGGCCTGCCGCCAGGCGCCCAACTCGGTGTAGAGGTCGGCCAGCCGCCGCAGGATGTCGGGGCTGGCATCCTCGCGGTCACCGGAGCGATCGAGCGTGGCGATGGCGGCGTCGGGCTGGCCCAACCGCGAGGCCCGCAGCCGCGCGACCTCCAGCAGGCGCTCGGTGCGGTCGCGTGCGCCCTGCAGGGCACGCTCCTCCAACGCCTCGGCCAACAGCTCCCACTTGCGTGTGTCCTCGCAGATGCGTCGCACGGCGGCCGCGGCGGCTTGATCCTCGGGGTTGCGCGCCAGGGCCTCCAGGTAGTCGGCCAGGGCGCCCTCCCGGTCGCGCTCTGCGGCCTCGCGGGTGATGCCCGCCTCCACCAACAACGTAGCGGCGGTCCGCGGATCGAGGCTGCGACGGCCCTCGGCCTCGGCCAGCCGCAGCGCCCTTTCGTCCTCGCCCAGCGCCTCGCAGACCTCGCGCAGTGAACGCAGCGCCACCACAGCATCGGGATCCAGCTCGAGAACCGCCTCGTAGCACTGCGCGGCCTCCTGGAGCCGCCCAGCGCGTCGCAGGACGTCCGCGGCCCGGCTCAGGACCATCTGGCGCTCGTGGGGTGCATCGGAGATGGCCAGCCGGCGCTCCAGCACCCGGGCCAGCTGCTCCACATCCCCCGTCTCAGCGGCGCGCGCCTCCACCCAAACCAGCGCCTCGCGGTGCTCTGCGCTCAGCTCGAGGATGGCGAGGTAGTCGCGGCGAGCGCCCTCCTCATCCCCCAGGTGCAGGGCCAACAGGCGGGCCCGCCGGGAGAGCATGTCCACCCGGCTGGCGGGCGCCACCACCGTGGCCAGGAGGTGATCGTACACCCGCGTGAGCTGGGCCACCTCGCCCTGGGCCAGGTAGAGGCGCTCCAGCGCCAGCAGGGCGCTCAAGTGGCCCGGGGCCAGACGCAGCACCGTTTCCAGCGCCTCCACCGCCTCGATGCGGCTGCCGAGGTGCTCCTCGGCGATGCGGGCCACTTCGAGCCACAGGGTCACCGCCTCCTCGACCGTGCCCGCCATGGCGGCCAGCCGGCGGTGCGTCTCCACCACGGCGCGGAAGTCGCCCGCGGTGGACTGGGCGTCGGCGAGGCCCCAAAGCGCCTCCCGGAAGTCGGGCTGGGCCTCCACCGCCTTCTGCCACGCCGCCGCCGCCTGGTCGGGTTGATCCACGGCGGTATACAGGCGCCCCAGGCGGTCAAACAGCATGGCGCGCGCGTGGCCATCGCGGGCCAGATCCACCTCCGCGGCCACCACCTCGGCCTCGCGCACCGGATCACCCTTCAGCGCATACAGGCGCTGGAGGGCACGCAGCGTGGGGAGGTGATCGGGGGCCAGATCAAGGGCCGCTTCAAAGGCCCCGATGGCCCCGTCCACGTCGTCGAGGCGATCGCGGAGGAGCTCACCGCGCTTGGAATACAGGCCCACCTTCTCGCGCCGCGACTCGGTGAGATCAGCCTCAATGGCATACAAATCACAGAGTTCCGCCCAGCGGCGGGTGCGTCCAGCGATGCGGCCCATGGCCTGGAGGGCGGGCAGGAAGCGCCCATCCATGGCCAGCGCCTGCTCCAAATACCCGCGCGCCCGCGGGAGGTCACCCAGGGCCCGCTCGGCCAACTCGGCACTGCGCACCAACAGGTTGAGGCGGGCGGCCTCGGAGTCGAGCAGGGTCAACTCCCGCTCATTGACCTCCAGCAGCTCGGCAAAGCGACCCGTGCGGGCGCACAGGCGCGCCAGGTTGCGCACCGCCTCCAGGTGGGTGGGCGCCAGCTCCAGCACCCGCCGCCAGGCCTGGATGGCGCGGTCGGTATCATCCAGGTTGAGGGCACAGACCTCCGCGATGCGGCTCCACGCATACACGAGGTCCTGGGGCTCCTCGGCCCGGGCCGCCTCGGCCTCCAGCAACGCCACGTAGCCCGCCCAGTCGCCGAGGCGGATGAGCATTCGGCCCAGCGCCTTGCCCGCCAGCAGGAAGTCGGGATCGGCCTCAACAGCGCGGCGATAGGCCACCGCCGCGGCTGCCGGATCATCGCGCTGGAGCTCGTGAATCTCACCGATTTTAAAGGACTTTGCGGCGACCGAGCGCTCGTCGGAGAGCGCGAGCATCTCCCCTTCGTGCAGCGCCACCAGGCCGGCCCAGTCCCGCCGATCGGCCAGAATCCGACCCAGCGCAGCCACCGCAGGGGGCCAGCCGGGCGACTCCGCCAGCAAGCGACGCAGCACCTGGGCGGCCCCGTCCTCGTCGGTCAACCGGTCCAGACGCACCACCGCCAACTGCCAGCGCAGCTCCACCCGCGCCAGGGGATCGGCGGTCAGTGCCACCATGTGCTCGAGGGCGTCGGCCGCCGCGGCCCACTCGCCGTTGCGCCCCCGCAACTCCACCAGCAACTCGAGGGCCATCGGCGCCCGCGCATCGGCCTGGATGGCCTGATCCAGCAGACCCAACGCCCCGATCAAGTCGCCCTGCTCGTCGGCGCACACCCGCGCCAAATCGGTGAGCATGCGGGCACGCACAAACGGGGGCCGGCTGGCGGCGAGGCGCTGCGTGACCTCCATGAACGCCGCGAAGCGCCCCGCCGAGCGATAGACGCGGGCCAGCAATGCCAACACCTCGGCGTCGGGCTGCTCCTCCGCGCTGCGCGACTCCAACAGCGCCGCCGCCCCGTCGGGCTCGCCCCCGGCCAGGTGAGCCTGGGCCGCTTCCAGCGCCAGGCTGCGCGCGAGAGCGGGCTCCTTCTCATGGCGGGCCGCACGCGCGAGCGCTTCGCGCCGGAGCGCGTGATCACCCGCCGCCAGCGCCGCGTGCGCAAGGCTGCGTGCCAAATCACCATCGTCAGGCGCCAACTCCAGCGCCCGCCGATAGCAGCTCACCGCATCCGCGGGCCGCTTGAACCGCGTGAGGTAGATGTCGCCCTGAGAGCGCAGCAACTGCACCTTGCGCGCCGCCGACGGGTGGACCCGCGCTTCAGCTTCGGAGAGGCGCAGCACCATGGGCCAGCGGCCTGCCCGCGCGAAGATGCGCTGGCCCGCCTGCAAAGTGGGCAAGTGGGTCGGATCGTACTGAAACGCTCGCTGATAAAAACGCACAGCGCGGCGGTGCTCACCCAATTCGCGCTCTTGAATTCTGCCAATTTCATAGCACAAAATGGCACGGCGGCGGGGATCAATGCTGGCCGCCACCTCACGCTCATAGGTCTCAAGCGTCAGCCGAACCTGCTCCAACCGCTCGGCCGACAACGGCGCCCCCATGAGGGAGGCCGGCAACACTGTGGGTTCCTTGGGGATCTCGGAACCGAACCACCCTCGGTCCACCCCATCGTCTGCGTCATCCTGCATCAGAACCACCGACCTGCTTCACCGCCCGGATGGGTGCGCGCCTACGCCGCAACGGGGTAGGGAAGTATCCTACATGTTGTCTACCCGCAAGGTGTCCCGGCGCCGCACCAGCACTGGTAGCCGGCGCCTTCGACCACCTCAATGGATGGTAGGCTCGTTGGGCTCTGACCCTCCAGCACCGCGGGGTGGGTCGTCGCTCGACCGCGCCCCAGGCCCACCCGCGCCCCAAGCGCCCGGCCGCGGTACCACCTCGATGTCGCCCACGAGGGCCACGCGCTCCTCGGCCTGCAAACGCTCGATGCGCTGGAGCCGCTGCCGCCGCCGCCGCCGCCAGCCCAGGATCATCAGCAGTGTCGCCACCGCCCACAGCGTGGTGGAGCCGAAGATGATCGGCACCCACCCCCACCACACCTTCAAGCTCTGCCGCCAGGTCTGCTCCAGCACCGGCAGCCCCTCCCCCAGCTCGGCCTCGATGGCCGCGCCGAGCGTCTCCCCGGCCCCCACCCGAGCCAGCAGGCGCCGGAAGCCCTCGGGACCGGCGCGGTTGGCCAACCACCCCACGAAGTGCACCGATTGTGCATAGGCCACGCCCACCCGCTGGCCGCCCACGGGATAGCCGCGGTCGAGCTCATCCAGCCCCAGCAAGCCATCCACCACCGCCGCCTCGGTCAGCAGCCGCACCCGCTCAAAAGCAAACCCCTCCGACTGCCGGATGGCCAGGCCTTCCTGGAACCAAATCGGTAATTGATTCGCATGCTTGAAGTGGCCCACCGCGACGTGGCTGATCTCGTGCTGGAAGGTCTCGTTGAGGCCGTCGGGCCCGCGGGCCACGTGCAGGAAGATCTCCCGTGTCTCGGGGTACGCCAGGCCATCGGCCCAGTGGGGCGGCGGCCGACCGCCGTGCCGGGCGCCCGCCTCGGCCAGCATCTGCTCTTCGTCGCGCAGCACCGTCACCGTGGTAGGCGCCGTCGCCACCACCCCCAGCTCGCCATAAATGCGGGCGTGGTGGGCCTCGACGCCCTCCATGAGCGACTGCCCATAGCCGGCGAGGCCAGGGCTCCACTCGAACCGATAGTGGGTGGTTTGGCCCGTCTCAAACTGGGCATGAGCGGGCGCGCTGGCGCCCACAATCATCAAGAAAATCAGGGCGATGGCGCCGTAGACATGCTGGAGACGCCCGCCGAGCCAGGTCAGGGCGTGGGCGGTCGGGTGTCGGCCTCGTCCCGCTCCCCGTGCACCTCCGTCACGTCCGCCTCGTCGCGCTCCGGGGGCCGCTTCTTGCGACTGCCCGGCGCCTGGGGCACCGCCACCGCTCGCCGCGCCTGTACGCGGGCCTCCTCCGCCCGCGACGCCTCGCGATCCAGCTCCTCGTGGGTCTCCACCAGCCGCCGATGGGCCTCCAAAATCCCGCCCAGCTCGCCCAGCAGCCGGGCCTTCTGGCGCCGCAGCACGTGGTACTGCTCCGTCAAGGCCACCACCCGCTCGCGGCTGGAGGCCACGATCTTGTCGGCGTGCAGCTCGGCCTCCGCCCGGATCAGCTCGGCCTCCTTGCGGGCGCTCTCCTTGATCTCCTCGGTCATGCGCCCCGCGCTGACCAGGGCCTCCCGCAGGCGCGACTCGTTCTGCCGGTACTCCCGCAGGGCTTCGTCGCGCCGCCGCAGCTCCTCCTCGAGGTTCTTGTTCTCCCGCACCAGATCCTCCAGCTCCCGGGAGACCTGCGACAGGAAGGTGTTGACCTCGTTGGGGTCGTAGCCCCGCAACACCATGCGAAACTGCTTCTGATCGACATCCAGCGGGGTGATGCTCACGCCCCCTCCAGTTCCACCGATCGGGCGGTCGCTGCGAGCACCGCCTCGAGGAGAGCGGTCCGTAGACCACCCCGTTCCAGGGCACGCAGCCCTTGCATTGTCGTTCCACCGGGCGATGCCACCGCGTCCTTGAGGAGTGCGGGGTGGATGCCCTCACGTGCCGCCAGGGTGCCCGTGCCCGCCACAACCCGCGCGGCCAGGCGCAAGGCCTGAGCCCGCGGCAGGCCCGCGGCCACCGCCCCATCAGCCAGCGCCTCGATCACCAGCGCCACAAAGCCCGGCCCGCTGCCCACCAGGGCGGTACCCACATGAAAAAGAGCTTCCTTTTCAAGCACTTCCACGTGGCCAACCGCCTCAAAGAGCACCCGAGCGCGCTCGACGCTGGCCCCCTGGCCAAAGAGCAGCGTGGCCCCCTGCCCCACTCGGCACGCCACATTGGGCATGGCGCGCACCACCTCCGCCGG
>Ga0075163_10005777_pt1 | contig 16425 bp, 9 predicted proteins | sample JI1023141ADNA_FD_71478 | JGI IMG/M metagenome (GOLD analysis project Ga0075163, IMG submission 71478) | Wastewater effluent complex algal communities from Wisconsin, to seasonally profile nutrient transformation and Carbon sequestration -... | ecosystem: Engineered > WWTP > Effluent > Algae...
GCCCGGACGTCTGCCAGAGGCTAAGGAATGCCTCAAAAAGGCCACGCAACTCGCTCCGAATGATTCGGTGGCATGGCTGGGATATGGAGAGGTCTGTGAAAAGCTGGAGTCGTGGGATGAAGCCAGTGCAGCCTTCCAGAAATGCAGGAGCCTGAATCCTCCCGAAGTCCTCGCCGATAAAGCAGAACAAGGCATCAACCGTCTCACCAGCCGTAGCCTTCGTCCCAAGACCGAGAGCGGCCAGGAAATGCTCAGGATGGACGCCGTGATGTATATGCAGGAGGCGCTACCCCTGTTCGCCAAAATGACACCGGAGCAGTTGAAACAGGCCGCCCTTGAACTTGCGATGGCCGGTCAACAAGGTCTCGACCTCAAAGACCCGACACCGAAGCACACCTTGAAATCCTTCCCCGGTGCCTTCAGTGGGATGAAAATCGTCAGCTACATGTATGCCGCCTTCCAGCAGGTTATGCCCGATGCGGACGTGGGCATTGATCTGTCGAAGGAGTATGCGGCGGTGAAGGGTCGGTGATCCAACTTTACACCCTTTTGGCCCAGACCACGGCTTCACGCACATGCGGCACCTCAGCTTTCACGTCGGCGGTGATGCGGGCGTGGACTTTGCGGTAGTCGTTGAGAACACGCAGGGCGTCTTCGCCCATCTCCTGTCCGGCGAAGAGTTCCGGAGCGGTGCCGGCGAAGTTGAGGCCCAACTGCACGCCTTTGCCATGGACCTCGGCACCGAGTTCGTAGTTGGTCAGCAGCAGTCGGCGCTTAGGACTGGTGGTTGCACCGCAGGAATCAAGAAACCAGGTGGGTGAACCCGAGGAGTCGGCATGGAGCAACACCAAGAGCTTCTTCTCGATGTGCCAGAGATCCCGCAGCATTTCTTCGGTGATCGAGAGGGTGCGCAGATGCACCACCGTCTGGAGGAAGGCGAGATAGGCCTCCGAATAGCCCGCACCGTCGAAGGTCGGCAACTCAAAGCGCGATTGCAGGCCGGAGACATAAACCGTGGACCGGTTCAGGGCTTTGGCGAGATCGGCGAAGGTTTGCATTAGGGATTTATGTGCCAAGTGGGTGACCAGCTTTCACCATCCCTGTGAAAGCAGTTCCTTCACACTGATTGGATTCAAGACTGACGCACAAGTCTCCCAGTCGGCATCTTCCACCTTGCTGTATTTCACATCGAAGGGGTTTCGGGTGGCTGTGGTTCGGTCGATGAGTTGGTTGGCTGCTTGCTCATCGTTGAGGGCGACTTGGACCCAAACGTCTTCCAGTGTGTCGGGGATCTGGCCGAAGAGGCCATGAATGGCTTCGAGCCGGTCTGCTAACACTTGATGCACCCTGTCTTCGACGGAGTCGCGGTAGCGGAGATTGGCAATCCAGATTTCACTTCTTGCTTGGCCGATTCGTTGGATACGGCCTTTGCGCTGCTCTAGTCGGGTTGGATTCCAGGGAAGGTCAATATTGATCAGCGTGCCGAGGCGCTGGAGGTTAAGGCCTTCGGATGCGGCGTCGGTGCCGAGCAATAGCTTGAGGTCGCCATTTCGCACACGGCCCTTGAGGACGTTACGGTCGCAGCGCTGGAACTTACCATCACGCCAGAAACCGGAACGATTGCTGCCTGCATAGAGACCGATGTCCATGCCTGCAAACTCGGCACGCTTTGCTATTTCATCTCCGACCCAACGGACGGTATCGTAATACTGCGAGAAGAGGATGCACCCCAGGCCAAGCCAGTCCTGACTGGCAGATGGATGCGTGCCACGCAGATAGCTTATCAGTGCTTCGAGTTTTGGATCGTTGGTGCCGCCTTGCTTGAGAAGGTCGAGACATCGGCGTAGCGATTTCAATTCGGCATCTGTGAAGTTCTTGAAGTCGCTCGCTCCCTGCGGCGGTCTGCCGACTTGTGGCGGCTCTTCCTCATCGGCGTCGTCGTCATCTTCATCTTCTGGTGTGTCTGGTTCTTCTCCCAGCAGCTTCCTGATGGTGCGGCGTCCCGCCTCCATGGAGCTTCCCATACGGCGAAGGAGAAGCGTTTTGAAGAAGCCTGCACCCTTCACCCGTTGCTGGAGTAGCAAGGAGAACGCCTCGGCTTCCAGGTAGGCTTCTCGGAGGTAGCCACCGAGAACGAGCGCCCCTTCATGCTCCTCGCCAAAGAGCTTCACGGCTACTTTCGGCAGGAAGTAGCTGCCCGTGGCGGGGTTAATGGTTGCTTCAAGATAGCCACGCGTGCGTCGCACGATGCAGCGCAGCAGCGGGTTAAACTTTGCGCCGTAGTGAGGCAGCAGCGCGTTCTCAAGCTGAACGCGGCGGATAGCGGGAGACATTTTCTCCAGGCTTTCAGGTCTGAACTGCCAGCATGTGTCCGCTGCCTCTAGATTGTTTCGGATGCGAGCAAAGGCTTGATCCTCAAACCGCGACGGCAGCGGATCACGGACGTATTGCCAGCCATCCCGCACGTCATTTGTAGGCACTGCCTCATCCCCCATCGCGATCTCTAGGCAGCGGCTTGGGCGATACCACGGACTGGTCTGCGTCCAGCCACCGAGCACCCCTTCGTTACCGTGTGAGAGAATGTGCAGGAGATCCCATGCTTCCACCGGGTGGAGCTGCACGGGCGTGGCAGTGGCTAGCAGCATGCTCTTCGTTTTCGGGCCAATCTGGCGAAGGAAAGCCATGAGCTTGTTCGGCTCAGCCTTCTCGTCGATCTCATCTGCATCAGCGTCCACTTTGGGAACTTTACGGCGGCGGGCGCGGTGTGACTCGTCCACGATGACACAGGTGTAGCTGCGGCTTAGAAGCTGGTTCACTGCTTCAGACAACCCACGCACCACCAAACCTTGCGACACCAGACCGATGCGACGCGGGCACTTGCCGAGCGACTTGGCTCCTTCCGATGGGTATTCTAGCTCGTTCTCATCCACCCAAGCTTTTCCATTCCAGCGGGCGGAAGGCAAAAGGAGGAGTTCCATCAGTTCATCCTGCCATTGCTGAAGGAGCGGTTTCGGAGCGAGCACGAGAATTGGCCCACCATCTGGGTCATCAATCGCCATCAGCAGCGCAGCCATGGCGAGCTGGATAGTCTTCCCCAGACCCACTTGGTCAGCCAATACGAGGCGAGCACCTCCGAGTCTGTGCCGCTCCAGTGCGAGCTGGGCAAAATACTTCTGATGCGGCCACAAACCCTGTTCGCGCCGATAGACCGGCGTTTCCACTGCCACGGCAGCCGCAGCGGCGGTGGGATCAGCGGTAGCTTTGAGTTCTTCCGGCTCGATTACTCTGCGCCCGATGATTCGCTGCACGTCTTGGGCAATGAAAGGACAGCAGGCGAGATCCACGGCCCGCGCATCATTCCACAGCGCATCAAACTCCTCCTGCACCCAGGTGATCGTTTCTGGATCATGGTCCTCCCACAGTAGCTCGTAGTTCACCTTCCAGGCCGAGGCGCTTTCATTGACACTGCCGAGGAAAGCCGTGGCTGTGCCGTCCGCTTTCCTAACGACTCCAGCTTTGCCATGGATCAGGCCAAAGGCGGAGTCTGGTAGCACACGCACTTCGATCTTTTTATTCATCAACGCATCGTAAAGAGCGCGGTAGCGTGGCAGGGCGATTGGCGGCGCTTCTTCGGGCAAGCCCGCGCACCAGCTCCGGCGTAGTGCGGCCTGGGCAGCAGCGGCAGTCGTGAGGTCTTGCGGGTCGAGGTCTGAATTGCAAATGATACGCACAGGTCCTGTCACCTTCGCCAGGGCTTCACCCGCGACTTCAAAGAGACTGGAGCGGAAATAGCCTGCGATGCGGTCATATGACACCGCGCCGTCCAGACGCTGATTCAGCACCGTGCAGTCGAGCCGTTGCCGACGGCTGGAATGGCGTTGGAGCATTAGGCGGTGGCCTCCCTCAGCAGCAGCTCTGCCGGGATTCTCAGTCCGCGATGCAGCGCCCGGATCATGCCGATGCTCAGCGGGCGTTTGTGATTGAGCACTTCGGACACCCGGTTCTTACCGGGGAAATACTTCACCAAGTCTTTTTGCTGAAGCCCCTCCTGCTCCATGCGGAATTTGACCGCCTTCACCGGCAGGGACCAGAGTTCCAGTTCCCCCTCCTTAGAAGAGCCGGGCTTAGCGTCCATCAGCCCTTCCAACCGGGCTAGAGCCGCAGTGTATTTCTCTTCAATTTTGATGATCTTCGGTTTCATGGTCGGTGGTGAGTTCCGGTATTCTTGGGATAATCCGGGCTGTCTTCCGCGACGCGGGATGACGCTTCGGTGACAACGCAACAATCAGGCAGATTCCGTTCAATTTCCGCCAAAAACCGGGACTTCCGTTGAGCGGCCCGGTTTTCTCTGTCCCAAGGCATGAACTTGGTCTGAGGCCAAGTCAGATAAAGCAGCCGCTTTGAACGTGTCACCGCGACAAAGGCATCGTTCTTTTCCTCAGTCAGCGCGGAGGCACCGGCTTTCACTGCACGATAATCGGGGAAACCGCCTTCGACCCAGCCCATGATGAACACGATGTCGTATTCCAATCCCTTGACTGCATGCACGGTGGCGAGCGTCACGCCCTTGCTTTCGACATTGGGAACGGTTTCGCCGGTCGCCATCTGATTCCTGAATTGCGCGAGGCTGCGGCTGTCCTTAGCCGAGCGGCGGGTGTAGTTGGCCCAGACGGTGCGGAGAAAACTCAGATCGGCGAGCGCAAGCAAACGCGCCTCGGTTTGCCCGTCTTCTCCAAGGCCCCATTGATTCACACTGGCATGCAGGTCGTCCAACGCTTTGGTGAACTTGTTCACATCGGTGTGGAGCAGTTCCCACGCTTCGAGCAAAGGCGCAGTGAAGGACCGTGAGGATTGCGAAGCTGCCTCGCAGGCACCGCGAAGCAAAGCGAGAGGATTCTCCGAATACATCGCCGAAGACTCGGAAACCCCGATCCGCCGCCGCAGTTCCTCGTAGTGCAGGCGGTTCTTCGGGTTCACTAGCATCCGGATGCCGAGATCGAAAAGCCGCCCGAGATCGGATTCCAAAGGCGCGCCACCGCCGGGCAGCCTGAGATGATACTCGATTTCGTGCTTTTCTAACTCCTCTTGCAAGGGGCCGAATACGTAGCGGTTGCGGGCCAGCACCGCGATGCGGTCGGGAGTGATGACTCCTTCAATGTCTGGATGGGTGGTATCGGCCAGAAGCTGCGCGATCCTACCCCGGACCCAGATGGCTTCCGCCCCTTCTTCGGCGCAGGCCAAGATTTCGAGATCCCCCTCAAGGGCTGCGTTTTCTAGCTCAATGCTCATGGGATAGAGCGCGTTCGCCACCCGAATCACCGCCTTCGAAGAGCGGAAATTCTCGCGCAACTCTACTTTCTTAGCCGTGAAATCCTTCGGGAACTCCTCCAGCATGAAGCGTTTACTCGAGCCGTTGAAGCCGTAGATCGCTTGATTCGGATCCCCGACCAACAGTATGGAGGCCGCTTGTTCGCCGAGGGTGCGGATGATGGCATACTGCACGGAGTTCAGATCCTGCGATTCATCGACGAATAGGTAGCGGTAGGTGCGGTGGTAGATGGCTGCAATGGCCGCCCTCTCGGAAAGGATGCGGTAGGCCAGCAACAAGATGTCATCAAAATCGATCACTCCCTGGCTCGTGAGGTGGCGTTGATACTCGAGAAACACCTGTGCCTCTTCGGGGCTGTTCCACTCTCCGTGGCTGATCGCTTGGAAACTTTTCCAATCCCGTTTGCCAAGGCTGATCTTTTCGAGAACGCCGTAGAGATACGCTTTTTTTTCCTTGGGCGTTTGATGCCGCCGCAGGTATCCGCCGAGTTCGGCGCTTTGGGTGAACACTTCCTCTAGCATGGCGATGCGGTCGCTCTCGCGCTCGAGGATAGCGGGCATCTTCGGGTAGCCAATGGCGGCTCCATGGGCTTCGATGATGGTTTGGCAGAAGCTGTGGATGGTTCCAATGAAGGTGCGTTCCGAAAGATCGGAAACATCCTGTAGGCGCTGCCGCATTTCCTCGGCCGCCTTGTTGGTGAAAGTGAGGGCCAGGATTCGCGAGCGGGTTTCCCGGACTTCCAGCAAGTGGCGCACCCGCTCCGTCAGGACTCGGGTCTTGCCGCTGCCCGCCGAGGCGACCACCAGAAGGTGGCCGTCGGGTCCTTCGACGATGCTACGCTGTGCATTGGAAAGGTTGATACTCATGGGCTCGTCTCCAGAGGGCTGGGGCTGATCTGTTGATCGATTCGCTGTAGGATGTCCCGGATCGCGGCTGGAATAGCGCGTTCGCCTTCGAGATTGAGGATTGCTGCGGCCCAATGCGATGCCATTGCGGTCTTGTTGCTTCTCAGGAATGCTTCGAGGACTTCGTCGGCCCAAGCGATGATCTCAGTGCGTTTTGCCTGTTCATGTTGCTCGCTGTGAAAAGGCTTCTGGAACTCGACAACTGCAAGTTTGAGTTCGTTCTGGTAACCTTGGTCGAGAAGATACCCCTCGATCGCTTTGTCGTTTGGAAGGGTGACCACGCTTGGGTGAGCGGCTTCCAACTCCACTCGTTCCAATGCTGAACGCACCGAGTTGCGGGCGTTCAGCTCCCCATCGCTGAAGATGAACCAAGGGATTTCTATGGCTTCAAACATCCTCAAAAAGGGAGCATAGTTCCCTTCCCCTCCCACGCCGACAAAAACCACCCCGCGTTCGAATGGGTGTTGATTCCAAAAGCGGCGAGCAAACATCGGCAGTGCCTGTTCCTCGGTCTCGCCTTCGAAGAGGACGACGGCTGAAGCAAAGAGCAGTTCTCCGCGTGTGCGCATGATCTCCCGCCGGATTTTCCTGATCTCATCCGCAGAGAGATCCGACACCGGCAACTTTCGCACACGGGTAGTCCCGCTGGTTTTCGTGAAATGCAAGATGCCGCTCAGGTCCGCCTGTCCGGCAACGTAGGGGGAATGTGTGCTGACGATGCGCTGGCCCCTTCCTTGGCAGAGTTGACCGTAAACCGATCTTTGCGCGTTCGGATGCAGGTGCGCCTCCGGCTCTTCCAGGAATAGAACTGGGTGAAAGGGCAGCCCCTCCCGTTCTGCGAGTTTTCCCGTCCACGAAATGTAAGCATCGAAGCTGAGCAGGGATGCCCAGCTCCGAGTGCCCATGCCGTGAGAATCCAGCGGGAAGGACGAGCCCGCCCCGTCGGCAAACTGCACCCCTACGCCCTTCATGAGGTCACGCATTTTTTTGCTGACCGGGCTGATTTCCACTCCATCGCCAAAGGAGGTCACAGTTCGATTGAGCCCGGCCAGCACTTCCCGGATGTGACTGAGGACTTCACTTTGGGAGACGATGTCGTCGTTGAGCACGCGGAGCCGCTCTTCGAGTTCGGCGACGGCCTCTTCCGGAATCTCGATTTTCGAAAGCAGCCTGCCCATGTAGGAGGAACGGGCTCGGAGATCACCCACCACGTCACGTTGGGCATCGATGAAAAACGAGGCCAACTGCTCGAACCGGGGCACCCGCGCCTTGGCCTGAGCCTCCTGCCATGTCGCGAACTCCGGCCACGCCGCTAAGGATTTGCGTTCGAGGATGAAATCGTTTTTCACCACATCGCGGGTGATTTGTGTGCGGAAGGCGACAAATTCCCGGTCCTCGGAGCCTACGGTGATGAGATTGTTGCCACCAAGATCATTGTCAATCCAGCGCTGAGCGAAGGATTGTGCGCGGACTCCACCGGCATCCACGGGCACGATCCGGACATCGATCAGGATGCTTTCCGCCTCGCTGCCATCTGCATCAATGAAAAAATCGTCGGGCGAAATAGTTCGGCGATCCGCTCCAAGTGCAAGGTGCATGGCCTTGAGAAATGAGGTCTTCCCAGTGTTGTTCATGCCCACCAGGAGCGTGATGGCACCCAGCTCCACTTCGATGTTCTCCAAGGATCTGAAACGGGCGATCCGCACGGCATCGACGCGGATGCCGCTGTGTGAGGGTGGAGATGGAACGGGTTCAGGCATAGGACGGATCAGGCGTGATCGTTTCGGAGTCTTCCAGCCAAGATACGAGCGGCTTCCGAATCGCTGATCCATTCGCTCATGCCTTGGGCATTTCCTAGCGCGGCCAGCCATTCCAGCAGACCAATAAAACCTTCACGCTGGCCCCAGTAGCCTTGGCCGAAGGTGTCGCGCAGGTATTGGCGGCCCGGTTCGGGGCTATTTTCAGCGGCGGTGGTTTCACGGATGGCGAAGAGCAGGTGACGCAGGGCGGAGGCGGCAAAGGGATGCGGTGCCCCTGCGCCTACGCGGCCACGGCGGGCAGGCATGGCTTCCGTGCTGCTGCCACTGAGCGGAGACAGCCCGCTGGCTGCGAAGCCGCTCGGCGTGAGCATCCGCGCACCGTTGGCTTTGTCCGACTTGAGCAGCGGGCTGATGTCGGTGACGCCGAAACCACGAGCCAGCTCTTCATACATGCCTTTGCGGCGCTCCCCGCGACTCTCGATGTCCAAGGCGCGGAGGTAATAGCGCTCCACCAAACTCAGATCACGCCAAGTGGCGTCCAGTCCGCGAGGAACGAGGAAATCACAGGCTATGCCGAGGGCACGCTCGATGACGGCTTCGAAATCACTCTTCTCATTTCTTGCTCGCACGGCGAAGACTTCGTGCTCGACGTCCCGCCCGTCCAGATTGCCGTATTGGGTCAGCACCTTGAGCGCGGCGGCGTAGGCGGCAAGTTGGTAGTCCGCATCGTTGAAGTTCGGCTCACCATCTTCATCTAGTGCCTGCATGGACTCGATCTGGCGCTTCACCTCATCTTCGACCAGCGGATAGACTTCATCTAGGAAACCGGGCTCGTTGGCGGCTCGTTTCCGCAGCACGAGGCAGACGGTGCCCTGCACGTAGTTGCCCTTCTTGATGCCCACTGCCTCCGTCTCGGTGCTGATGGTCCAAGCAGCGGTGGCAGCGAGTCCAGCGGCCCAGAGGATCATGCCCAGGTCCGCCCACACCGCCGGGTCTTGATGGGTGAACATGACCATTTGCAGGCCATTGTCCGGCATGTGGCGGGCGAGGTTCCGGTAAACCTCCACCATACTGCGGCGGAAATCTTCCCCATCCCCGCGCACGGCCAGTTCCGCCCGCGAATCTGGCGTCCATTCGGGGAAAGCCTTAGCGAGCTGCTTGTCATACCATGCGAGGAAAAAGTCGGCGAGTTCGTGATAGTTCACCGCGTCTGCATAAGGCGGATCGGTGATCCAAAAGTCGCAGACTTCACGGAGATCACGAGCATCGGAGGTGACGATGCGTCCATGGCTGCCGAAGGCGTCATCGTTGGTGCCGTTCAGGATTGAAAAAGTCTCCTCCAGCTTGGTGAAGCCTCGTCCTGCATAGTTGAAGTGGCAGTTGAGCGCTTGATTGTAGAAGACCTGATTTCCCTTTTCATTGCCCTTGTGAAACATCCAAGCGCTTAGCCGCGCATCCCAATCCGCCATCCGACCTAGTCCGAGCAAACACGCAGATTTGGCGGCATTGGTTGAGGCAAGGCGCGAAGCGATTTCCGCTAACATGCCATGCGTCAACAATTGCCGTGGCGTGAAGAGGTGATGCCAATGGGTCCAACCGCGCTCTCGAATTGGCTGCTCTGTGTTGTAGCCTGTTACAATTGGCCTTGAAGGAATGAAGCCCTCATGTTGCCATTCAGAAAAGCGTTCACGCAAGAGTTCCTGGACTTTGCTTTCGCGTTCGAGGTCGGCTGGCTCTGGTGCCGCATAGCGGCGGATTTCCTGCGTGCGGCCATCAGGGAGGATCACTGTCTTCACCCAGCGGATGCAGTAGAGACGCTCCTGAAATACATCGCCGGGACGTGGCAGCACATCTTCGTTGGTCCAGCGCCGAAGTCCTTCAGCGCCACGGAGAGCTTCGACCGACCATGAACGATTGGCGTCGAATGGGTCCATGACGCGGCTGTTTTCCAATGTGCCTCCCTTTCCAAGCTTGTAGGTGTTTAACTCGGCATCGGAGATCATTACGATCTCCGGCTGGAGCCGGTCTGAACCGGGAACTCGGTGCCAGTGGGCAGCGACTTTGGACTTCTCACCGATCAGCCAACTCCCAGCCAACGGAATGAAGTAATCACAGCCCTCTGGTTTCACCTCCACGCAGTAGAGATAAGCATCTGCTCGTTCGCCCGCTGCATTGTGCTCGATGCCCCATTCCGCGATCTGACGATTGGCTGCGGCTAGGGCGCTTCGCTGCACGCGCATGACTTCTTCCTGCACTTCTTCACCTCCGCCGAGAAGATTGAAGCTGGCCCAGGTGAGCAGGCACGCGACGGGGTTGAGATCAGAGGCAAAGGCATCACAACCGATCCGAGCCGCCTCAAAGGGAATGGAACCACCGCCACAGAAACTATCCCCGACGCGTGGTGTATGGCCGAAAGTGCGCTGCCCAAGCTGTTCGACGAGCTCCTGAAGTGATGTAGCCGAGGTGCCGAGATGGGAGTTGATTTGTGCCCAGGTGGTATCCGTGGGGCCGCTGATGTTTTCTGGCCGATCACAGCGGGCGATTCGTTCGGGATACGGGAGTCTGTAGAAGCAGCGGGTTTGCAGTGCCTCCATGTATTCCTCCAGTTCTTCTCCCTGGGTATTCACGGCGTCCACCGCTACCTCGATAGCCTGACGAGCGGCGGCTTTGGCGGCTGCATCTCCTTTGGCGATGCCTTTGGATGCAATTCGGAGGGACTCCACTTTGGCTCGCAGCATCTCCAGCCGACCATCCAGCTCATTCCAGCGCTCACGCTCGGACCGGGAGGCTAGGACGCCGAGTTCAGCGATGCTGAATCGCTCGCCAGCCTTCCAGCGCTGGAACGCACCGTCATCATCCATGGTGAGGATTTTCAGGAAAATCTCACGGTCCTTCTTCGGATCAGCCGAGGCGGGCATCAACATGCCCAGGATGGAGGCGCGGACGAGGATGAGCGGCTTCCGCCCCCACCATTTGCCAAGACGAGTCAGGGTCTGCCCATTGTTGGCCTTGCGCTCCTTATAAGACTCCGCCGAGAGGCGGGCGATTGGGAACTGGGTCTCGATGAACGCGGGCATGGGAAAAGCAGGAACTTAGAGGGAAAGGGAAAGCTGAGAATGCCCGAGCAACTCGCGGCGGGCCTTGGGGGATAGGCCTTCGCCTTTGACGAAGGGATTGTCGGCGATAGCGGCTCGGAGGGCCTTGCGCCAACCAAGGCCTTTCTGCATGGCCTGCCCGGTGGTGGCAACGGTCATGGTGTAGAGCCACCAGCGCTCCTCGGGGGCGAGGGCCTCCCAATTCCGCAGAGCATTCGGGATGTCATCAGGTGGCGCGTCTTCAACTGCCCAGCAAAGGATGCAGAGTTCCTTCCCGAGAGAGGGATGCACAGGAACCGGCTTGCCTGGGTTCTTGGGGAACTTGGCAATCGAAAGGCCATTGGCACGCAGACGGCGGTTGGCCTCCTCCCAAAAAGCCGGGGCCAGAGCCAGCCAGCGGGTGCGGTCGATAACGACCCGCAGGGCGGGATCGCTGGGGGAAGGCGTGTCGCTGCTGCGCTCGCCGAGTGAATTGAGGTCATTGCCCCTGTGCTCCGTGATGCAGATCAGGTCACCACCGCCGCTGCCTTTGGGAACGGTCACCAGAAAACCATGACGCGCCTCATCTGGCAGGAAGCCAAGACCGACGATCTTACGGGCAGAAGATGATGATGCGCGTCTCATACGGCTTGAATGACTTTAGCGAGATTGAAGGGTTGATTGGTGGCCTTCAGCCAGTCCAGCAAGAGTTGCCCGGTGGGGAAGTGCAGGGAGCCAACCGTCATGCGCAAAGTACCACCACCGACGATGTCCTGAAGCTTCTCTGCCACAGCCTTCACGGCGGCGGCATCGTAGCCAGCTCCGAGCGTGCCGGAGTATTCCACGTTTTGAAGGCGGTCACTGCTCTCGGCTGTCAGGCTGATGTCGAAGGCTGTAACACCAGCGGCATTTTCCAAACGCTGCATCCATTCCCAAACGGCTGTGGAATCATCCAGCTTCGTCTGCTGCATCCAGCGTGCAGGGAGAGTGGGATCAAGGCTGCGTTCCTCCTGGCCCTTCTGAGGAATCGGAATGCGGATCGTTTCAGAGTTCAGGTCGTAGGCAGTAGCCACGGCCATGGCGCAGACAATGCGGCAACCCGTGGGAACGCGGAACGGCCCATCATACGTCGCTGAACCAGCGCTGGTAGGAGACGAACCATCTGTGGTGTAGCGGATGGCGATGCCATTGGCCTTTGGCAGGGCCAGCAACTCAACCTCGTAATGGTCGCCGCGATTGTGAAGATGGTATTTGAGTCGGATCTTGGCCGTCCATTCCTTCACGGCACTCACGCGAATGAGATCAGCCGGATCAAAGGCAAGGAAGCGGTAACGCAGGCCGGTGGCCTCAAAGCGTGCCGGAGTGGGCACGGGAGTCGAGGCGCTGGTGGGGTCACTGTCACCGGTCTCGTAAACAACCGAAGGAGCGTGCAAAGGCTCGATCTTCAGGAAGGTGTGTCCGTCACCATCCTCCTGCATGGATAGTTCACGGATGGACACCTCTGGCACTGGCGGTGGGAAGGGGCCACGGCGGACGTGATTCCCCTCTTCACGCCAAAGCCCACGGTGGAGGCATGAGGCTTTGAGATCATCCAACGCCGAGAGTTTGTGCAACGGCCAGTTGGTATTCACCGCAGCCGCCCGCTTGAAGTCGGACCAAAGGACGGTCTTCGTTTCGGCAGAGCCGAAGAGGCGGGCCTCCGCACGGGTGCGGAAGCTGTCGTCGTCGATCTTGGTCGAGAATTTCTGCGCCCCTTCAAGAGTTTTACGAATGGTGGCCTCACCGCTTTGATTGCCCGCAAAAGCTAGGTCCGTGCCGGTGCTCCGCAGCGCAGCATTGATGGATGGATAGACAATCTGATCGAAGGCCTCCTTCAGCGCAGCAGTGAACTGAAGGCCCACGCGGTCACGCAGAGAATCAAGGGCACGCCATTGAGGATCATCCGAGGGTGTATTCTCCGAGCGGAGTTCATCTTCGATGCTCTGCAAGGCGCGGGTCTGGCGGGCGGAGTCGAGCACCTTTTGAAAAGTGTCGCGTGAACCCGTGAGGAAGAGGACACGGTTCTTGTATTGCTGTTGGCCCCACCACGCCTGCCAGTCGGCTGAGATGGGGAGCTGATTGGCCTGCCCGCCTGGGCGCACGATGATGAGCGTGGTCTTTTCCTGCTCGACCTGAACTTCATCCGGTGGCGGCAGCACTTTGACGGACTGATAGCAATCACGAAGAGACGCGGAGAAGTAGTCCTCCAAATGCTCGCGCAACATGCGGTCCACCGTTTCCGAGTGAAGCGAAAGTGCGGTGGCGCGGAGCTTGGCAGCGAGGTTCTGCTGGTTCTTGAAGAAGAGTCGTCCGTCAGCGGAATTGTGCAGATACCAAGCGCGAGTGGCGAGCTTGTCGAGGACGTTGGCCTTGAACGTGGAAAGGTCACGGCCTGGACGCTGGAGGCAATCCACGAGCTGGTATTCCCTCAGACCGTGAATGGCACCAGGAGTGGTGGAAAGGGATGCCACGAGAATGAGTCGGGCAGCATCGGAGGCGTCGGAGTTGCCATTGGCGGCGTCAATCTGTTCCACCTCGGCATCTCCACCGTGAGCGATGTCGTGGGCGATGGCCTCGCTGAGGGAGGGATTGATCGTGCGAATCTCAGAAGCGATCTCGTCGAGGTTCAAATCAAGATCGTAAGGATGGATGAGGTCTATGTCAGCGGCGCGGTTGGATTTCCAAAGATTGGAAACCACCATCTGCATGAGTCGGATGACACCGCGAGTCTGCTGGAAGCCGTCGTTCTCCTTGAACTTGCCCACGAGTTCCCGGAGGTCCGGGTGAAACGGATAAGCATCAACGACACGCGTAAAGAGCGCCTCGGGTGAAGTGGTGGTGAGGTTCATCTTCCCCGCTTCACGCAGGGCCTCGCGATAAGCCGCTGCCACCTTTTGAATCTCGGCATCCGAGGCAATGTTTTCAAAGAGCCGCTTCCGCAAGATGTGATAAAGCTCGTCACCATTCGGATTCACCGGTGTGATCGGGACCGCAATACGCCGTGACTCTGAAGTGACACCCTGAACCGCACGGTTGTAGGCGCTTTGCAGGTTGTCGTGGCCTTTTGAGTAGTTCGACCCAGAGAGGTCCGAAAGGACGAGGCAGACATTGTTCATCTCTGCCACAGCGACGAACAAGTTCGCCAGCGCGGTGGTGGTGACGACGCCAAGGTCCGCATTGCCCACGGGCACAGCCACGGCATTTTCCAGGTATGGCGGAAGTTCATCCAGGAACAGAATGAGCGGCTCAGCCCCCAGCATTTGCTTCCAAGCCTCCGGCCCCGGAGCACTAAGAAGAGGCGAGACGTACTTCGTGAACTGATCCGCTTTGCCCAACTGCTCAGCGATTGATCCCCAAATCCCGCCAGGGGCATCCACGCTGCGTCCATTGAACCCGACGACTCGGCACTTACCCAGCGTTGGAGCAGGATTTTTGTCTCCCAGCACCTTTTTCCGAAGGTCGGGATCGCGAGCCATCAGCCCGAGCGCAATCATGCTGTGCGTCTTCCCTCCGCCCATCGCTTGGGAAAGCAGGAAAACCGATGATCCTGCGCCCGAACCACCGAGGTGACGAAACGCGCGGTCCACCAACGTGAGCATCCCATTCGTGAAGTAGTTCTCATCAAAGAACTCCGCCCCCTGAACCTCCCCCTTCAAGAACGTATCAAGGTTCAAAACCGTCGCCCGCCTGTCGGCAGCAAAGACGGATTTTCGAGGAGTGCAGAGAGATTGGAGGGGCATGTAATTGCGACGGGTTTGTGAACTTGACCTTACTGGTGGTTGTTACCCACTGCTCAAGGCAGAAGGTCCTAAGTCAAGGCGGGGTGCATAATTGATCAAACGGTCAATTCCTTCCCGGAATCGAGCGACCGCTACTGCCTGCCTCCCATGCTGGAATCCACGCATTCAGATCGAACCCGGCTGACTGGTTTTGGCGAGCTAAATCCTTCAACCAGCGGCCAGAGCGCTTTTCGATGGTGTCACGGTCCTTTTGGAAATAGACGTTTTCGGGTGGTCGGGCAGCGATGTCGGTGAGGGTGTTGAAGACGGCGTAGGCGTTGGGGCCGAGTTCTTTTTGGTAGCCGGTGAGACGTGTGGAGATGTCCAGAGACAGAGCCTTCAAGCCCGCAACTCGCGATTTCTTGTCTTCGGGCTTGGCTGCTGGGAGGCGGAGGACGGTGTTCAAGGCCAGCTTGGACTGGGCGGTGTCCATGCTGATGCTGCGGACGCTGGTGAGGAACTTGGAAAACTCGTCCCACATCTGCGGCAGGCTGCGAGAGGTGATCTCGATCTTTAACTGGGCCAGGGCTTCCTTGCTGTGGGAGGCTTTGATGGTGGCGACTTCTTCCTCGAAGATGACGCCGTTGGAGCAGTGCTTGCGCATGAACCCGATGTCGAAGCGGAGGGCGCGGGCACCGTTGAAGCTGTTGGTCACGCGGAGGAAGGGGGTGAAGGGATCGTCCTTGCCGATCTCGGTGCCCATATAGTTCAGCACATGGGTCCGGTGCATGAGGTCAATGAAGGCGTAACTGAGGGTGCGTGGTGCTGCGGCGCGCTTGGCTTCCCATTCGACCGATGAGAGTCCAGGAAAGGCTTTTTCGCAGACCTCTTGAGCCAGCTTCACCGCTTCCTTATTGGTGACGACGCGGTAATCACGACTGACGACACCGAGCACGAGGCCAGTGAGTTGATTCACCAGAGCTTTCTTGCCGGGGATGCTGATGCGGCGGGTGCTGCCGTTCGAGCCAATGACGGCTTCGATGGGAACCTGATCGACATCGAAAAGGAGGTCTTGAACGGAGGGTGTGTGTTTCATTGTAGTCATCCGAAATTTGACATTTTGCTCTCCAGTTGTGGATCGTAAGGCGGGCAGACAGTTCGTGGATTTAGATGTAGTGCTTGAACGGCAGGGGGGCGTTGACAGCTCCGGGGCCGCTAATGAGCACTTCGCCGACTGCATCCGCAAACTTGAGGGTGACGGGCAGGCCATCCGCGAAACGGCAGGAGTTGTAGTTCAGTTTCGTGAGGCCAAGGATGTCCTGAAGAACCTGCGTGATGTCTGCCTCTCCCTGGCAGATTTCGATCTCCAGCGGCTTCGGAACCTCCATTCCTGGATAGGTGCCCAGACGCGGGACATAACCACGAGTCATGAGCATGGCAGACCGTTCGGAAAGCTGCCAAGCAAGCCCTCTGAGAACTGGCATGCTGCTGGACTGCCGGTAGAGGCGAAAATTCTCTGCTTCGTAGATCCTCACTCCGACGAGGTTGGAAGCCGAACCGGCGGCTTCCTTGAACCCGTGCCATTCGGCCTCGGAGAAC
>Ga0075163_10005778_pt1 | contig 16422 bp, 9 predicted proteins | sample JI1023141ADNA_FD_71478 | JGI IMG/M metagenome (GOLD analysis project Ga0075163, IMG submission 71478) | Wastewater effluent complex algal communities from Wisconsin, to seasonally profile nutrient transformation and Carbon sequestration -... | ecosystem: Engineered > WWTP > Effluent > Algae...
CTGTCGCGTTTGCCGTGGTGGCCGCGCGTGTGGCAACACGTGCATCGCAGCCAGCCGGGCGTGCCATGTTCCCATTGGCTGTGCGTGTGATGGGTAAGCGACTGACCTGGTTGCGTCGTCGAAGCCCACAGACCGCGCCCCTGCTGGTCCGAGCTTGTCTGTTCGCTTGCTTTAAGCAACGGTCCGGGTCGCATGCCTTTCCAGCGCCGCATCGACGCCCCGCCCGAGACCATACCCGGTGACAGCTTCATCCTGCTCGAGAAGATCGGCGAGGGTGGGAACGGTGGCGACCTTGACGTTGCGCTCGCCCTGGTAGACCTTGGCGGCGTTCGGATCTTCGTCGGGGATGGCGAGAAGTGCCCGGCGGGGCCGCGGCGATCGCTACGTTCGACGAAATGGTCTAAATGGCTGCAGGAACGGCGTTACCGGGTGAAATACTGAGGATCGTGATCAAAGTTCGGGCTGACCGGCAGGTCCGCGAAGAAAAATCTCTATCCCTTGTAATGGTCCGGGGGTCTCGCCGGATATCCCTCCGAACGCCCATGCTCACCCGATCGAACTCCTCCCCCACCGCCACCGTCGACCTTCATCTCGGTCCAGGTGGTGAAATGCTGGTCCAGTGGACCGAGGCGCCCGGACACGTGCGGCGCCCGGTCGCCGCGTCGCAGGTCGCGCGGGTCCTGGCTGCGATGAAGGAGGTGTCGGCCGCCGAACAGTCGCAGAAGGCGCCCCGGATGCAGGCCGCCTGGCTCGCCGCGAGCCGGGAGCTGGTGGCCCTGATCGACGGTCCTGAGCGGGCGCTGCACCGCCGCGTGGAGCAAGCGGCGCAGGAGGGGCGCTCGCTGGTCGTCGTCGTGCGGGCGCTGGCCGAACAGCACGGCGCCCTCCGCGAGCACCCGGCCACACGCATGCACTGGCAGCTCCTGCCGCTGACCGACGCGACGGACCACGGCCACCGCAGGTTCCATGCGGTGCTGCAGCTCGGGCCGCGGGTGCCCGGGGTGGCGCAGGCGCTCCCCTACCGCGGCCTGCGGCTCCTCTGCATGGCGTTCGCACCGCAGGACGTGCAGCCCGTGCTGGACCACGAGGCCGAGGAGGAGCGTTACCTCGAGGTGCTCGCGCCGTTCATCAGCAAGGGGCAGGCGCATGTCCGCATCGTCGAGGACGGCACGCTCGAGGAGCTCGGGCGGGCGCTGCTGGTCGACCACTACGATATCCTGCTCCTCACCGGCCACGGGGTGATGACCGCCGCTGGCCCGCGCCTGGTGATGGAGGACGACACCGGGGTGCGTCGCCGCCGCGACGGGAAGGTGGTCGACGTCTCGCCCGCCGAGCTGGTCGATGTGCTCCGCCGGGCCTCGACTGTGCCCGCGCTGGTGGTCCTGTCGAACTGCCACAGCGCCGAGTCGCGGGACGCGATGCCGAGCTTCGCGGTCGAGCTCGTGGCCGCCGGCGTGCCCGCGGTGCTCGGATGGACCCGCCCAGTGCGCGACGACCACGCGACCGACGCGACCGGGGACATCTTCCAGCAGCTCGCCGCCGGCAAGCCGCTCGACCAGGCGGTAGAGCTGGCGCGAGAGGAGCTCCGCAAGCGCGATCAGGGGCCGCGCCCGGACGGCACGTGGGCGACGCTGGCGCTGGTGGCGAGCGACGCGGGCGGCCTGCGGGTCGACCGCCAAGCGCCGTCGTTGCCGGAGGTAGTCGACGCGGAGGCGGCCTACAAGTTCCTCGCCAGCGGGCAGATGAAGGTGCTGCGCCGCGGATTCGTCGGTCGGCGCCGCCCGCTGCAGCGGCTCGTGCGGATGCTGCGCGACGGCAAGTTCGCGGACCAGGACGGCGGCGAGCCGCGCGACGTGGCCGGCGTCGTCGTGTGGGGCATGAAGGGCGTGGGCAAGTCGTGCCTGGTCGGACGGGTCGTGGACCGGGCAGCGCAGCACGAGCCGGAGCTGGGCCTCGTCGTGCTGCACGGGGTGCTCGACGATTCGGCGGTACTCCACGCGTTCCAGCAGCTCGCGATCGATTGGTGGGGCGACGTCGACGCGGCCCGGCTGCTCGCCGACAAGGAGACGCCGGCCCTGCAGCGGGTGCGGCGGGTGCTGGCCCGCTGGCGCACGCGTCCGGTCGTGCTGATCCTCGACGACTTCGAGCAGAACCTCGAGGTCGACGACGCCGGCCCGGCCCAGCTGCGGCCCCACGCCGTGGAGCTCCTCGACGTGCTCTTGCCAGCGTGCAAGCTGGGGCGGCCCAAGTTGATGATCACCACGACGGCGATGTTCGCCGCGCCCGCGGCGCAGGCGGCGGCACTGGGGGAGCTGTGCCTCGGCACGCTCGAGACGGCGTCGGTGCGCAAGCTGTGGGTGCGCGGACCGTCGGCCGGCGCGCACATCCCCATCTCCCTCGTCCACTGGGAGGCCCTCGCCGCGCGTCTCGGCCGCAACGCGCGGACCCTCGGCTGGGCGCGCGACCTGCTCGCCGGCAAGACGTCGGACGAACTCGCGGAGATCGCAGCCCGGGCGGCCGTGGCGGTGCCGGTGTGGCAGCCGGGCGACGAGATGGCTCAGGAGGAGCACGACAGACTGGCGCAGATGTTCCTCCGGCACCTGGCCGACCAGGAGGTGCGGGCGAATGTCGGCGCGGACGCGCGGGAGTTCCTGCGGCGCGCGCGGGTCTTCGAGCATGCCGTGCCGATGGAGGCGTTCGCCGGGCTCACGGAGGGGCTTGCGATCGACCTGGATCGCGACCTCGTCCCACTGGCGAACCTCGCCCTGCTCGAGGTCGGCGAGCTCGACGGACAGCGTGCCTATCGCGTCAGCCCGCTCATCGAGCCGGCGTTCACGGCGGAGCGCCCGGAGCTGTGGCACGTGGCCGCGTCGCGCTTCTGGTGGTCGGTCCGCGAGACGGGCAAGGGCGGTGCGGAGGCGCTCGAGCGGACCACGCGGGCATGGCAGCACGCGCTCGCAGGGCGGCACGAGGAGCTGGCCGAGCGGGCGGGGCGGGTCATCGACTCAACCCTGTTCAGTAGCGGGCTCTACGGGGAGAACCGCCGCCAGGCCGAAGAACACCTCGCGGCGTTGCCGGGGGCGCCCTTCGCGTCACAATGGGCCGGTGAGGCAGAGTACTACGCGACCGGGCCCACGCCCCGGGCACGCAGACTCAATCAGGCAGCGTATCGCGCGTTCATTGAGAAGTACGGGACCGACAAGCATCCGGACGTGGCGGAGAGCCTGCACGCGGTGGGCGTCGTGTTGATGGCGCAGGGAGCCATGCAGGAAGCCCGAAACGCCATCGAGCGCTCGCTCGCTATCCAGTCCGAGGTACATGGGACCGACTTGCACCCGGAGGTGGCGGTGAACCTGCACACACTGGGCACCTTTCTTCAGGCGCAGGGAGAACTACAGGGGGCCCGCACCGCCATCGAGCGCTCGCTCGCCATCCAGGCCGAGGTGCACGGGACCGACATGCACCCGCATGTGGCGGCTAGCCTGTACTCGCTGGGCGTTGTGCTTCATCAGCAGGGAGAGCTGCAGGGGGCCCGCACCGCCATCGAGCGCTCGCTCGCCATTCGGGCAGAGGTGCACGGGACCAACGTGCACCCGCACGTGGCGGCGAGTCTTCACGCGCTGGGTCGTGTGCTTCATGAGCAGGGAGAGCTGCAGGGGGCCCGCACCGCCCTCGAGCGCGCACTCGCCATCTACGTGGAGGTGTACGGGACCGACATCCATCCGCACGTGGCGATGATTCGGCATGCGCTGGGCGGCATGCTTCAGGCGCAGGGAGACCTGCCGGGGGCCCGCACCGCTTTCGAACGCGCGCTCGCCATCTATGCCGAGGTGTATAGGACCGACATCCATCCGCACGTGGCGACGAGCCGGCACGCGTTGGGCGGCGTGCTTCAGGCGCAGGGAGACCTGCTGGGGGCTCGCACCGCTTTCGAACGCTCGCTCGCCATCTACGCCGAGGTGCACGGGACCGACAAGCACCCGGATGTGGCGGCGAGCTTGCACGCGATGGGCGGCGTGTTGATGGCGCAGGGAGACCTGCAGGGGGCCCGCACCGCCCTTGAGCGCGCGCTCGCCATCAAGGTCGAGGTGTACGGGACTGACAAGCACCTGTATGTGGCGGCGAGCCTGCACGTACTGGGCGGCGTGCTTCTGGCGCAGGGAGACCTGCAGGGGGCCCGCACCGCCCGCGAGCGCTCGCTCGCCATCCATGCAGAGGTGTACGAGACCGACCAGCACCCGGACGTGGCGGCGTGCCTCTATGCGCTGGGCGACGTACTTCTGGCGCAGGGAGACTTGCAGGGGGCCCGCACCGCCCTCGAGCGCTCGCTCGCCATCCAGGCCGAGCTGCACGGGACCGACAAGCACTCGGTGGTGGCGGCGAGCCTGCACGCGCTGGCCATGGTCTGTATCGCCGAGCAGAAGCCACGGGAGGCTGTGGCACTGTTTCGTCGCGCTCTGACGATCGAGGCTCACTGCTTCCGCAGTCAACTCGCGTCGCTGACGTCGCCGCAGTGATACCCTTCCCCGATGTCGTCGTCCGCCGAACGCCTCTTGCAAATCGCCATGCTCGCTCAATACCCCTCTGTCGACGACATCAGGCCGCTTCAGGCGGCGCTCTATCGTCGGCTCTATGCGCAGGGATGGCGACCCTCGATGCACACGACGCGCGCGATGCGTCCTCCGCAGCGCAGCGACGAACAGCTCCTCGCAGATTTCCTGGCAGGTGACGTCGAGGCATTCCAGGCCCTCTGTGATCGACACCTGCGGCGGCTCGTGGGCTACGCGCGTCGTCACGGCCCGCGCAGCGCGGACGCCGAGGATCTCGTGCAGGAGACGATCCTCGTCCTGTACGGCCGCGGCCGCGAGGTCTTGCAGCACCAGGAGCCCAACGTCGCCGCGTTCCTGTTCAGCACCCTGCGCAACAAGATCCGGCACGCGCTCGCCAAGGAGGCGCGAGTCCAGCTCGAGGCGGCACCCGAGCCCGACCCGATGAACACCCCGGACTCGCTGACAGCATGGGTTCAGCGCGCCGATTTCCTGCAGGTGCTCGAGCGCACCTGCGACCCGCTCGAGCAGGACATCGTGCTGCTCGCGCTCGACGGGCAGCAGAATACTGAAATCGCCGAACAGCTCGACCTCACGGCGAACAACGTCGGCGTGCAAAAGCACAGGGCCATCAAAAAGCTGCGGGTCGCGTGGCAGGAGGCGCCATGACGCCCGCGTCGCCCGCGAGACCGGCGTGCGTCGATCCCGTCCTCGGCGAGCGCTCGGCCGAATCCCTCGGCCGCCGGGTACCCCCGGACGTCGAGGCCCATCGTCAGGCCTGCCTCGCCTGCGAGCTCGAGCGGATCGCCTTCACCGCGCTCGATGAACACGCCACTTCGCCGTCGCCCGCACTCGCGGCGTGGGTGAGCGCGCTGGTGCGTCTCAACCCATGAGCCGACTCGACGAGTCACTGGATAACGTTCATGTTCATCACGAATCCTGAATCCATGCCCGCGTTGGAGGGAGGCTGGCACCTCGCCTCCGTGGATGTTCGGCTCGATCGCGCCGGCACGCTGACCATCGAGTGGCAGAGCCCCAAGGCCTCGCCCAGGAGGGCGTCCCCGGAGCAATTGCGAGGAGTTCAGGCTGCCATGGCGGTGCTTCACCTCGGGGAGCGGATGCACTCCGAGGAGCGCGCGCGTGCAGCTTTGATGATGATCAGCCGGAGCTTGTGGGAACTGCTCGATGGCCCCGGGTACGCGCTCATCCGGGCGATCGAGGCCGCGGAGCGTGCGGGTCGGCGATTGCTCGTCATTGTGCGGGCGCTCGCGGACGATCCGGACGACCTGCGCACCCATCCCGCCGCGCACATGGCGTGGCAGCTCCTGCCGCACTCCGCGGCCGAGAGCGGGCGCCGGTTCGCCGCCGTGTTACAGCTCGGTCCACGCGATCCGGGCGAGTCGTGGGTGCTCCCGTACGCGGGGTTGCGGGTCCTGGCCATGGCCTCCGCGCCGGAGGGGGTCCCCGCGCTGGACCACGAGCTCGAAGAGGAGCGTCTGCTCGCCGCGCTCTCACCGTTCGTCGCTGAGGACCGCGCGTCCGTGCGGATCGTCGAGGGCGGCACTCGCGAAGATCTGGCTCGCGCGGTGCTGCTCGCGGAATATGACGTCGTGCTCCTCTCGGGGCACGGGCTGCTCACGCCGAATGGTCCACGTCTTGTGATGGAGGACAGCGTCGGTCGACCATGTGAGGTGTCACCGCCGGAGCTGTTCGCAGTGTTCGACCGCGCCGCCGCGATGCCGCCGCTGGTCGTGCTGTCGAGTTGTAGCAGCGCCGAAGCGCTGGGGGCGCTGCCCAGCTTCGCCGCCGAGCTGGTCGCAGCAGGGGTATCGGCCGTGCTCGGCTGGACCCGGCCGATCCGCGACGACCTGGCGACCGCGGCGATCGGCGTCATCGTCGAGCAGCTCGCCGCCGGCAAGCCGAGCTTCGCGGCCGTCGAGGCGGCACGTAACGTCCTGCGTTCCGACCCGACATGCGACGCCTGGACGTCGCTCGTCCTCATGACGCGGGCCGCGGTCGGCTTTCGCGTCGATCTTCGCGGCTCCCCGCTCCCGCCGATGGCGCAGCCTGGAGAGCCGTACCGATTCCTCGGCAATGGTGGCATGACAGTGTTGCAGCACGGCTTCGTCGGCCGGCGGCGCCCGCTCCAGCGGATCGAGCGGATGATCCGCGACGGTGTGTTCACGGAGCGCGAGGACGTCGACCCGCGCGCAGTGGCGGGCCTCATGGTCTGGGGTATGAAGGGCGTGGGCAAGTCGTGCCTGGTCGCGCGAGCGCTCGAGCGGGTGGGCCAATACACCGCCGGCCTCCGCGTGATCGTCCTGCACGGGGCGTTCGACGATGGCGACGTCTTCGACGCGGTGCGAACCGCCGCGTTGCCAGAGGAGGAAGCGATCGTCGAGCAGATCCTGTCGCAGCACGAGATACCCCTGCTCGCCCGGCTGCAGCAGATCCTCGGGCGCTGGCGGCGGCAGCCGGTCGTATTTCTCCTCGACGACTTCGAACAGAACCTCGAGGCGCGGGACGACGACCCCTGGTTGTTGAGGCCCCGGATTGCCGCGTTGATGGAGGTGCTGCTCCGCGCCTGCAGGAATGGCCGCCCGAAGCTCTTGATCACGACGACCGCGATCTTCGAACCGCCGACGCCGTACGCCCAGGCGCTCGGCGAGCTCCGGCTGGGAGCGTTCGAGCTGTCTGCAGTGCGCAAGCTGTGGGTCCGCGGACCGTCGGCCGGGCCGCACGTCCCCATGACGTTGCGGCACTGGGAAGCCCTCGCCGCGCGATTCGGGCACAACGCGCGGATCCTGGGCTGGGCCCGCCTGCTGCTCGCAAGCAAGAACTTGGATGAACTCGCGGTGATCGCTAAGGAGGCGGAGGTAGCGATCCCAGCCTGGCAACCAGGCGACGAGCTGCGCGAGGCGAAGCACGCGGAGCTCGCCCACCTGTTCCTGTGGAAGCTGGCGCATACGGCCGCCCGTGCAAGCATGGGTCCCGACATCGAGTTGTTCCTACAGCGCGCGCGGGTCTACGAGGTCGCCGTACCCCTCGCGGCGTTCGTCGGGCTTGCCGAGGGGCTCTCCATCGATCTGGAGCGCGACCTGGTCAAGCTGGCGAACTTCGGCCTGCTCGAGGTTGGCAACGTTTCCGGTGAACGCGCGTATCGTGTGTCGCCACTCGTCGAGCCGCGGTTTGTCGCGTCGGAGCCGGAACGCTGGCACGCCGTCGCATCGACGTACTGGTGGAACATTTCACAGATCGCCGGGGTAGGATACCACGTGATCCATGTCCATCGCGCGTGGAGGCATGCGTGCGAGGGTCATCATCAGGGGCTCGCCGAGCAGGCAGGCCGTGTCCTCATTTCAGCGCTCACCCACCAGGGACGCCACGGCGACGGCAAGCTGCACGCCGACACGCACCTCTTTACATTCCCCGGCACACCGTTTGCGCTGTTCTGGGCGGGCGAAGCCGAGGCACGAGCGGTCGGCCCGAGCCCGCGAGCGGCTGCGCTGCTGAACGCGGCCATCGAGGTGCTCACCGTTCACGGTACGCGTCGGCAGTTGTGGGTCGCCTCCTGTCTCCAGGCTCTCAGCAAAGTGCTTCGCGATCAAGGCCGTTTACAGGAGGCCCGGCTGGCCATCGAAGAGGCGGTCTCGATCCAGGAAACGATGGAGGGCAACGATCCTGCGAATCGCGTCGCAACCTTGCAGGTTTATGCCGAGTTGCTCGAAGAACTGGGCGAGCTGCAACCCGCCGAACTCGTGTTTGAACGCGCTCTGGCAATCTGCGAGATGCTGGACCAGCCCGAGGCGATGGCCGGTCTCCTGCAGGCGCTCGGCGGACTGCACCATAATCAGGGACGACTGGAGAAGGCGCTCGCCGTCTACGAACGGGTGCTTGCCCTTCAGCGAGCAATCTACAAGAGCACCCTGCACCCGAGCATGGCGGCGACCTATCACCAGATGGGTCTGGTGCTCAGTTCCCTGGAGCGCTACGAGGAGGCCAGACGGTGCCTCGACGAGACGTTGCGGATCAAGGCGCTGGTCGGCGAACCGGAATTTCATCCGGGCTACGCCAAGACGCTGCAGGTCTACAGCACGGTTCTGGCCGCCCAGGGCGACCTGAATGGGGCACTTGATGCTCTCGATCGTGCGCTCCGGATCACCCGGCAAACACTTAAGGATGAAGCCCACCCAAACATCGCCGCGATCCTGCATTCGCGGTGCGGGCGGCTGCTGGACATGCGGCGGTTGGACGAGGCGCTCGATGCGGCGGAGCGCTGTCTCGCCATCGAGCGTCGGGTTTATCCCGAGCCGCATCCGCGGATCGCCGGGTCTCTCATCATGCTGGGCGCCGCCAAATTGCATCGTGGCGATTTGGCCGGTGCCAGGGCGGTATTCGAACGTGCGCGTGAGATGTACGTCGAAATCCACGGCACCGAGGAGCATCCCGGGGTCGCCGGGGCGCTGCATAACCTCGCATACGTATGCTTGCAGGAGAAGAATCCACGGGAAGCAGTCGAGGTCCTGCGGCGCGCGCTGTTCATCCACGAGCGTTGTCACGGCGGGGGGGAGACAGCACGTACAGCCGCCACAGAGGTCTTCCTCGCCGCCGTTCTCTTGCAGTTAGGCCAGCGCGTGGAGGGAGAACGTCGGGCCAAACACGCACTGGGGCTCCTCGGTGCGGTGAACCCCCGTCATCCGTCGATCCGCCACCTCGCCATGCAGTGGCCCGACCTTCGGCTCCCAGGGACGAGTCGGCGTCGGCGGCGTGGGCACCGACCGAGCGTGGACGTCTAACTCGAGCCCACGCGACACCCGTAGCCGCCGCGATCTCGCGGCGACAGCTCTCTTGTCTGTTCTCTTCCTTTAAGCAACGGTCCGGGTCGTATGACCTCCAGCGCCGCGTCGACGCCCCCGCCCGAGACCATCCCCGGCGAGAGGTTCATCCTGCTCGAGAAGATCGGCGAGGGCGGGAACGCAGTCGTGTGGCGGGCCCAGGACCGCGAGATGCGGGCGAAGGTGGCGATCAAGATCCTCCGGTTGACGGATCCGGACCTCCAGGCTCGGTTCGCACAGGAGGTGCTGGTGCTGGCGAACCTCCACCATGCGAACGTGGTCCGCGCGCTGGCCCGCGGCGTCACCAACCGGGGCGCGCCGTACGTCGTCCTCGAGCTGGTCCCGGGGCTGAGCCTGCGTGCACGCCTTGAGGCAGGAGGGCCGCTGCCGTGGCGCGAGGTCGTGGCGATTGGCGTGCAGCTCGCGGGGGCGTTGTCCGCACTAAACGCCGGAGGGGTCGTCCACCGCGACGTGAAGCCCGACAACATCATGCTCACACCCGACGGGAACGGCGGCCAGGTCGTGAAGCTGATCGACTTCGGGGTCGCGCGGCTCGCCGACGGCTGGGACGCCGGCGCGAACGTCACCCCGACGCCGCGGCGGCGGACGAACCTCGGCGTCGTGGTGGGAACACCCGGCTACACACCACCGGAGGCCGGGTACGAGCTACCCTGCGAACGCTTCGACGTGTACGGCCTCGCCGCGACGCTGTGGGAGCTCGGGACCGGCGAACGCCCGGGCGGCTCGCGGCCGAACGCGGCGATGCTCCCCGAGGATCTGCGCACGGTCCTCGTCGCCGCGCTGGTGACGGACCCCGACGACCGCACGCAAACCGCGGCCGAGCTGGGCCGGGGCCTCGCGGCCGTGCAAGTCGCCCACCCCGAACGCGAGACCGTCGCGCTGTTCGATGGCCGCTACGAGCGGATCGCCGCGATCGGGACCGGCGCTCGCGGCGAGGTCTACCACGCATGTCACCGCGGCAGCGGCCATGAGGTCGCGCTCAAGCTTCTGCGCGCACGGGAGCCCGACGACGAGCGGCGGTTCGTCCGCGAGGCACGCCTGCTCGCGCGGCTCGATCACCCCTGCCTTCCGCGCTTCTACGACCACGCGCCCGGAGCATCACCGCCATACATCGCGATGGCACGGGCCCGCGGCGTGCCGGCGGTGGGGTTGTGCCCGACGGAGGCCGAGCGGGGTATGAGCGCCGTCGAGGTCGCGCAGGTCGGGCTACAGCTCGCGGAGACGCTCGTATATCTCCACACGTTTGGCATCCTCCACCGCGACCTCAACGCCAACAACGTGCTGATCGAGCTGCACCGCGCACCGCGGGTCACGCTGATCGACTTCGGCAGCGCGGCGCTCACGGAGAAATTCTATAGTCAGGTCACCCCACGCTACCTGACGCCCCCGGAGGCCCGCGTCGAGATCCCCGACGGAAGCATCGAGAAGTTGCCCTGGACGGCGCCCGAGGCTCGCGCCGGGCAGGGGTTCTCCGAAAAGAGCGACGTGTACTCGCTCGGGTTCCTGCTCTACCGGCTGCTGACCGGAAAGCGGCCGGCGACCGGGGACGACGGAAAGCTGACCTCCCCGCGCAAGTTCAGTCCCAAGTGCCCGCAGGACATCGCTCTGGCGATCCTCGGCGCGCTCCACTCGGACCCGCGCTCGCGTCTGGACGCCGCCCAGCTCGGCGAACGCCTGCGCGACGCGCTCGCCGAGGACGACGCGACGCCGTCCGCCGCTGCTCCGCTCGTCGACCAGGTTGCTGAACGCTTGGGCGACGCGCCCGTCGAAGCTCCGTTCGCGTCGCCCAGCCCATCCGCGGTCACCTCGGCTGCAAAGCCTGACCCATGGGGCAGGTCCACCCGAGGATGGACGCGATTCATGGCGGCGACGGAGCCCGGCACCGGGGCTGTCGCGCATCCGCCGCCCGGTCCTTTGGCGGCGAACCAGGAGCCGCTGGCGAAGGTCATCCCGCTGCATCCGCGCGACATCCTGGACCGCGCGACCAGCCTCGAGCCGGGCTTCCTGCCGCCCCCTCGCCCGCCTCGCCGGGCCTGGGGACGTCTCGCCGGACTGGTCGTCCTGGTGCTCACAGGGGCTGGAGTCCTGTGGTCGGTGGTCGATAACCCACAGGACGAGGCCGAGGCACGTCCAGATCCGGAATCGAAGCCCACCGAAGACGTCGCAGACGTGGCCCCCCAGCGCAGAGCAGAGCCGGCGATCTCGACGCCCGCCGACATGCTTACCCGCGCGAGGCCCCAACTTGCAGCCTGTGCGAAGCAATGCGGGGGACCCTTGTGGGTTGAGCTGGCAACGACCGCCGGTGTTAATCGCTTCACGTCGATCTCGGTCGTGTGCGACGGTGACACCGCCTGCGCCCGCGACGTGCTCGACGCGATTCGGTTCACCCCACCCGATGCTACACACACCCTGCTCGAGGAGATTCGGCCGTGACTGCTCCCCCGACGCTGCACCTGCTTCTCACCGCCTCGATGGCCTCGAGTCCCGCGGCGGATCCATCGGCCTGCGCGCCATCCGATCACCGCTGCACGGCCGACGCGAACATGGCCGCGTCACGCGCGGCCACCTCGGACAGCGAGCGAGCCCATCGCCTGTATCGCGCCCACCGGGCCTATCTGGCGCTCGCGCGGCAGGCCACCCCCAACGAGCGCGGCGGTCCGCTGTGCCGCGCGGCGGAGCTGTTGGATCAGGTCCGGGCGCTGCAGACCCCCGAATCACTGCGAAGGCCGCTGGCCGACACGGCGAAGGAGACCGCGGATGCGCTCGCGGGTGCGGGTATCGTCTGCGGGCCGAAGAAGCCGCGAAGGGCGGTGAGCCGGCGCGTCGTCACTCGGCCATCCTCGGCGACTACGACGGCGCCAGGGCAGGAGCCGGCCTCGACGAGCGGCTCGGTGCCCGCACTGCTCGAAGTTCGAGCAGATCGACCGGCTGCCCTGCATGAGGTTGACCGCAGATCTTCCCGTGAACCCGAGCCGGTCTCGGAACCACAGCGGGTTCCCGCACTCAGGCCCGCCGCGCAACCCTTGACCGTGTCGTCGGCGACATCGACGGCCATCGCCCCGACGGATCGCCGGTGGAAGATCGGCGGAGGCGTAGCGATCGCCGCCGGGATGGTCCTCGGCGGCACTGCGGCCTATCTCGGGGCACGCGCCTCGCGTGCCCGTCAGGCAGGCATCGATTTGGCGGCGACGGAGACTGGCGCCGCAGCCCGCGAGCAGGGCCTCGCGCTGCAGAACGAGTACCGAACCGCCGGCACGGTGGCGGTCGCCGTGGGGATCGTTGGCGGCGCTGCGATCCTGGCCGGATTGGCCACGCTCGTCGTGGGTCATCGACGCAGCGTTCGGGCTCGCGAGCGGGCAGTGACCCTGATGCCGGCCCGGTCGGGTCTGGTTTTCAGCGTGAATTTTTAGGTGTACATCGGAGGAGAAATGCTGCGCCGAACCGCACTCACCCTGTCCTTCGCCATGATGGCAAGTCTCGGCGCCTGCGTGCCGGACTGGCCGCTGCCGGGTCTGGGAGACTGCCCGGGGGACGACTGCACCGACTCCTCCGGTTCGGCCGCATCGGCCACGAGCGGCCCGACATCCGCTGACCCGCTGGCCACGACGGACGGTCCTACGACCGGAGGAGACGCCGGCACGGCTGGTGGCGATACGCAGGATGTGCCCGGAGGTGACGCAACGGCGACATCCGGCGAGCCCGAGCCCCCGCCGGCGATCGGCCCGCACGCCGTGACGCCGGACTACACCGAGGTGAACGCGCTGCTCATGGTGACGGCCACGGCGGAGCATGCGGACGGCGTGCGCATGCAGATCGACCAGGGCGAGTCGGTCGAGCTCGTGGAAGTCTACCCCAGCGAGTTCGCGGGCGAGATCCCGGCGTTCACGGGCGCCGACAACGATAAGCACGTCGCGCGACTCATCCCGTGGCGTGGCGACCTCGAGGGCGAGGCGGTGGAGGCCCCATACGTGATCGCGTTGCCCCCGCCGGGCTACGAGCGCTACTGGCAGGCGAGCGGCCCGAGTGGGCATGTGGCCGCGTTGGACGTCCTGCCCGACGGTCGGCCGGTCGCGTTCGGGACGTTCGACGAGATGGGAACCTCGCGCTGCTTCCTGCACCTGCGCGAGAAGGACGGGACGTCGGTCGAGTTCGTGCCGGTGCTGCCAACGTCCGAGTGCCGGGCGATCGACTTCTCGATCGACCGCGAGACAGGGTGGATGCACCTGCTCGTCGAGCGCAAGGGCGGGAACGGCTGGGTCTGGTGGGTCGGAGGGCTGGCCGCGTGGGGGCTGGGCCCTGTCCCGGTCGCCACGGGCGCAGTCGGCGAGACGGCACTTGCGTTGGCGCGGCACCCCGACATGATCGCGGTGTGCGGCTCACGAACAAACGCCGACTTCGATGGGCGCGACGCGCTCGCGGTGCTGCTCCGGCCCGGCGAGCCGCCCGAGCCGAGACATCTCGACTACTGGACCGACGGTCAGCAGGTCCACAGATTCGCGGAGACCGCCCGCGACTGCAAGTTCGCGGGCGACACGCTCGTCCTCGTCGGCGAGGCGTGGGGGTATCACAGCCTCGACATGGATGAGCCGTATCGTGAACGCCTCGCGGTGATCGAGGTCGACGTCATGGCCGATGATGAGGGCACCTGGACCGTCACTGGGCCGGGACCGAACGATCAGAGCCGGGCACTGGCGCTCGACATTGATGACGAGGGGCGCTACTACCTCGCCGGTTACACCTGCGACGACGACTGCGAGCCCGACGGCGAGGTCCGCATCTACGAGCCCGGTGGTGCTCTCTCGAAGCAGGTCCAGCTCGGGCCGCTCGGCTCGCTGTGGCTCGGGCTTCACGACATCGCATGGAGCCCGGCCGGATACGCCGTGATCGCGTTCGGCGAGCTGCAGGACCAGGACTTCATTTTCAAGGTCCAGGCGATCGCCCCGGAGAAGGGTGAGCCGCTGTGGACGTTCCGCCCGCAGGACCGGCAGGGCGAGCAACTCGGGCTTGCCGTTACAGTGGGTTCGTACGGCGAGGTCTACGCCGGTGGCATCGGCAAGGACGGCCGTCCGGCGTTCGCCATCATCGGCGGGTAGCCGCCGCGCGTCACCCTGGCGGCGGGACGAACTCCTCGCAGGCCATTTCGACGAGGCTGGCCGCCTCTGTGAACGCCTGCCCGTAGTCGGACTCGGCATGAGGAACGAGGCGATGATGCGTGAACATCTTCGTCAACTGACAGAGCCCGTCGTGATCTGCGCACGTTGTGCCGCCGATGTTGAGCACGACGACCGATCGCTCGTCGCCGTCCTTGGCGTCGAGCACGGCCTGTGCCCACTCGGTCGGCGTCCCTTCCGAGGCGAGTGGTCCTCCGCCACCAGAGTCCGCTGTGGTGGAGATGAACGTAATCATCAAGAGCGCGTCCTCGCGGAGGAAGTGCTCGTTGCAGCCGCCGTAGTCATTGATGGGCTTCTGCATGGCGGCCGCGAGCGCCTGCCCGAGCAGGCCGTACCCGAACGTGCCGACGGTGGCGATGCAGGCGAACGTCTCGGGGAGGTTTGTCTGCCCCTTGACGAGGTACCGGTGGTCACCGTCGATTGAGCAGGGCTTGTCCTCCGTGCCCACACCGGCGTTGAAAACCACGCCGGCACCCCAGGCCGTGTCACACGCTGTCACCTTGTCGACGGCCTCGCACGGGTAGTTCGGGTCCCGGCAGCACGGCTCGCCTTTCTCGCCCGGATACTTGCAGCATTCGTCGCCGATCTTGCAGGCGAGATCCGGGCAGACCTCGTTGCAGACTCTGTCGCCCCACCAACCCCCCGGCACACCGTCGCCGTCCGCGACCATGATGTGGTAGTCGAAGTCGACGAACTTCGATTCGATGGTCTCGATGAACTCCGGGAACGCGGCGGCGAGCTGAGCCTGGCGAGCCGTCATCAGTCCGTCCCGGGACACGAGGAAGAGGAAGTCGATCTTCCCCTTGCAGCCGGCCGGCGGCGGCACGAAGTCTGGCTGCACGCCAGCGTCAAACGTACCTGTCGAGCCTGGGGCCGAGCCGGTGGACACGTCGCCCTGGCCGCCGGAGCCGGAGGTGCTGGAGGACGTGCCCGTGTCGGAGCTGCCCTCGTTCGGGCCGCCGGTGCCGGGGCCCGACCCGCCCGAGAACGTAGACGAGGCGTCCCCACTGCGCGCGCACGCCGTCACCACGAGCATCGCGGTGGCGAGGTGGAAGGGGGAGCGGAGGCGCATGTCCGCCCGAGGGTATCGCAGGCCGGGTGGAGCAACCAGCCGCCCGGCCGCCCGGCGCGTGACCACCAAAGTCGATGCGCCCCGAGCGCGCCACGTGGGAACGCCTGTAGCTCCTGATGTCGCCCTCGCATGGGCTGCAGTCGTCGCCCGGGTGGTGGCCCATCCATGGGGGCGGCGGCGGCCACCTTTGTCGCCACAGCGTACGCCCCATTGTTGGCGATGACTGTAGCCCGCGGCGTGGCGACGACAGTCGCCACGAACGGCGCCCGCGCGATGGGCCCTACAGGCGTCGCCCGGCGGGCGCCTGTAGGGCGTAGGACGCGATTTGACGGCTGGATGGCGGCGCCTTCTGCCGCCACCTCGCCGGTGGTTGCCGGACTCCGGCGCCGGTATCCGGCCGCCGATGCCGCGTCGCCGACATGTCGCTCGCTCGTCTCGATGCCGACCACGGTGGGCATGCACAACCCTGCCGACGGATGCCACCCTGCGGGTGTCGAACGACGGGCTGCATCACCTGTCAAAGACGACCTCGCAGCAGCGCGGCGGCGGCCGTCGCCGAGTCACCGCCCGCACGGCGTGCCAGTCGCTGGCCGCGTGCTGCGGCCGTGCCGGAGGCCGGCGCGACGATGCGCGAGCCCTGCATCGCCAACCCCGGGGGTGCCGGCGGCCGAGCTGACGAGCAGATCTCGCAGATGCGCCAACCTGACCGCCAGGTTGGGACCACTTGGTACGACCTGCGATCTATGCCCTCCGTCGTCACCACGATTGGCGCCCCG
>Ga0075163_10005779_pt1 | contig 16419 bp, 15 predicted proteins | sample JI1023141ADNA_FD_71478 | JGI IMG/M metagenome (GOLD analysis project Ga0075163, IMG submission 71478) | Wastewater effluent complex algal communities from Wisconsin, to seasonally profile nutrient transformation and Carbon sequestration -... | ecosystem: Engineered > WWTP > Effluent > Algae...
CAAAGACAAGGGTATAGGCGTCGGGCTAAGGAAGAAGATACGTTATCGTCATTGCGAACCCACGGTTTGCGTGGGTGAAGCAATCCATAAAAAAAAAGAAAAGTACTGGATTGCTTCGTCGTAAAAAACACTCCTCGCAATGACGGCATTCCTTAGCCTGCCGTTTACGCCCACAAAAGGGGAGAGGTAAAACAAGAACTCCAGCGCTGTGGGAGAGGAAGAACCCTTCACTTGCTCTGTCATCTTTGAATCGAACGATGTACAATAAAATTCCCTGCAGCGAACTGCCGTGATATTTTTTCCTGACAAAGGTGCTTAATGACAACCGATCCTTCTTTGTGGAGTTTTATAGCCAATGCTGGTTTGGTGGTAAAATGCGTGATGTTGCTGTTGCTGATCGCTTCTGTTTTTTCGTGGACTTTTATTTTCCAGCGCGGTATTTTTCTAAAAACCGCTAAACAAGCCGTTGCGCATTTTGAAGATCAATTTTGGTCAGGAACTGACTTAAGCAAGCTTTATGAGGGATTGTCTCGACGAAACGAGGGTTTGCAAGGATTAGAAAGCATTTTTCACGCGGGTTTCAGGGAGTACACTCGCTTGAACAGAAGTCCTGGCGTTAACCCTGACACGATCATGGACGGCGTGGAACGCGCTATGCGCATTGCTGGAGCAAGGGAGATGGATCAGTTGGAACGCCATTTGTCTTTTTTGGCAACTGTGGGTTCAACCAGCCCTTATGTAGGGTTGTTTGGTACGGTTTGGGGCATTATGACGTCTTTTCAGGCATTGAGCGCCATGCAGCAGGCGACGCTTCCTATGGTTGCGCCTGGCATTTCTGAAGCGCTTATCGCTACCGCCATGGGTTTGTTTGCAGCTATTCCTGCCGTCATTGCGTATAATCGCTTTAGCAGTGATGCAGAACGTTTGGCGAATATTTACGACACGTTTCAGGAGGAATTTTCTAATATTTTGTATAGGCAGGCGCATTTGAAATCAGAACAACCGTTTCAAAAGTGAGCATTTTTTTAGCACACTACCGCGTCATACTGGCGAAAGCCGGTATCCAGATCAGAATCTACTGTGCATCACATCCTGCTACAACGTTTTTAGAATGCAACTAATTTTCGTAGTAAAATGCGAATTACGAGCTATGTGAGTAATTCCTTCTCCTCTTTGTGGGAGAAGGTGCCCGAAGAGCCTGCCTAGACCTAAGGAAGCGGCGGATGAGGGGGTAAAAAAATTGAATCATTGCTTCTTCGCCCCCTCACCCGCTGCGTAAAAGCAACGCAGCGACCTCTCCCACAAAGAGGAGAGGTATAAAAAACAATACTTTTAATCAAATTTTTAGCTCGTAATTCGAATTAAAGATGACTGTTTGCTGTAAATAATTTTCCTGGATACCAGCCTGCGCTGGTACGACAAAAACGTGTCGGCTTTCCTAGATTCCGGCTTTCGCCGGAATGACGACCTTTTCAAACGCGGGGAGTATACTCCTGCGCTAACAAATCAGAGAATGGGCAAAATGAAGCTTAAGAAAAAAAGAGGACGCCGTTCACAGTTAGCAGACATCAATGTTGTTCCTTATATTGATGTGATGTTGGTCTTGCTTGTGATATTTATGGTAACTACGCCTTTGTTGTCGCAAGGGGTTCATGTGGATTTGCCTCAGGCTTCTTCCAAACCCATCGCACCGCAAAAAGAAGAACCTATTATTGTGAGTATTGACGCGCAAGGTTTGTATTATTTAAATAGTTCGCCTACGCCCGATCAAGCCATAGATGCTACTGCGCTAACAGCACAGGTGAGCAGCGTTGTGCAGGCTGCTGAGGCAAAAAATGAAACGCGGCAGGTATTGGTAAAAGGCGATCAAAATGTAGATTATGGTAAGGTCATGCAAGCGATGGTTTTGCTGCAGCAGGCTGGTGTGCCCGGCGTGGGTCTAATTACTCAGCCTGTGGAGGAAAGTAAAGAAAAATAGTGTTTTATGAACTCATCGTCACATCGTACGCCTTTTATTTTAGCTATTGTTCTGCATGCACTGATACTGATTGTTTTGGTTGTGCATTTATCGTCACCCGACATGCGTAACCTACAGTTACAGCCCGATGTGGATATTATTAAAGCCGTTGCCGTCAATCCCACCGATGTGGCGTCTCAAATAACCCGCATTAAAGCAGAAGAACAAAAAAAACAGCAAAAAGCTCAAGAGGAAATTTTAAAACAGCAGCAGGAACAAGCGCGTGCGCAAGCCGAGCTAAAACGCCAGCAAGCTGAGAAAGCCGAAAAAGCCGCTGAAGCTGCCAAAGTAGCTGCTCAGAAAAAGGCGCAACAAGCTGCTGAAGCAGCCGCTTTACTGGCACAGCAGCAAGCCGAACAAAAATCGCTGCAAGAAAAACAGTCTGTACAAAAATCTACCCCCACAAAGCAATCTCAGTCTACTACTACCAAAGATAAAAAAGAAACGAATGAAAAAACGAAACCGGATGCGGCTGCCACTAAACAAACTTCTAAAGATTCGCAGAAAAAACAACAGCAGCAAAAAGCCGCACAGGAATTAAAATTAGCTCAGCAAAAAGAATTGGACAATCAAATTGCGGCTGAACAAAAGCAACTGGAAGCCGCTCGCACCCAAGAGCAACAAAGCGAAATTGATAAATATACGGCTTTGATTCTGCAAACTATGCGTCAAAATTGGATTGTGCCTGATGCTGTTAATCCTAACATATCTTGCCAACTTGCCATCCGCTTGAACAGCGACGGCACGGTGGTGAGCGTGACTCTTCTGCGCAGCAGCGGCAATGCTGCATTGGATAATTCAGCGCGCTTGGCTGTATTTAAATCTTCTCCTTTGCCTGTGCCGGTTGACGCTAAATTGTTTAATCAGGTGTTCCATCAATTTAATCTAACGGTTAGCCCTAAGGATATACAAGAATGAACGCTGCATTGGTAATTGCGGAACATGATGGTTCGCAGATTTATCCGTCCACTTTGTCGGTTGTTACAGCAGCGTTGGAGTTATCATCTGACGTTACGATTTTAGTAGTTGGCTGTGATTGCGAAAAGGCCGCTGAACAAGCGGCGCAAATAAAAGGTGTCCAAAAAATTTGGACGACTGACGCGCCTTGTTATGCGCATGGATTAGCTGAAAATATTAGTTCACTGATTGCCAGCCTTGCATCTGATTTTGGCTATGTGTTGGCGCCATCAACTGCTTTTGGTAAAAATATTTTACCTAGAGTGGCAGGGCTGCTAAACGTTGCACCTATATCAGACGTTATTCGCATTATTTCTCCCGACACGTTTGTCAGGCCTATTTACGCGGGAAATGCTTTAGCTACGGTACAATCACATGATGCCATTAAATTGCTTACTATTCGCACAACGGCTTATTCTGCTGCTGTTTTACATAATGAACAAGCGTCCATTGAAAGAATCGCATTAACGATAGAAAACACGCTGAGCGAGTGGGTGTCGCAGCAGCAAAATGCGCAGAGCCGTCCTGATTTAAGAACTGCCCGTGTTATTATTGCCGGCGGACGGGGTTTGGGAAGTGCAGAGAATTTTGGATTGCTTGAAAAAATAGCGGATAAGCTTGGCGCTGCGATTGGCGCTTCTCGCGCGGCGGTGGATGCAGGTTTTGCGCCTAACGATTGGCAAATTGGTCAAACAGGAAAAGTGGTTGCCCCTGATTTATATATTGCCGTGGGCATTTCAGGAGCTATTCAGCATGTTGCGGGAATGAAGGACAGTAAGGTCATTGTGGCTATTAACCAAGATCCCAATGCCAGCATTTTTCAGGTAGCTGATTACGGTCTGATTGGCGATTTGTTTGAAATTTTGCCTGAAATGGAAAGATTGTTGTCAAGAACTGTCATTCCGGCGAAAGCCGGAATCTAGGCTGGATTAGCTTTCACATTATTTGGACATTCCTTCTCCCCACTATGGGAGAAGGTGTCTGTAAGACGGATGGGGGGGATAGAAAAGGGTGTTTGCCCTTCCCCCCCCTCACCCGCCGCGTAAAACCACCGCGGCGGCCTCTCCCACAGGGGAGAGGCAAAAACAAAAACCTGTGGATTCCTCAGAACTTTCGCAGACACGACAAGGTAATAAAATGCGCGCCAGTCAGTTCTCTACAAAGGCTTCCAGGTTATGCCAAGCCCCACTTCATACTGATGCATGGACAATTCGATAGATTGTCCCGGTGAAAATGGATTGAGTCCGGAAACGCTACTGGTCGGTGAAACCATGAAGCTCCCATTTAATGCTAGCGTCTTTGTCAACTTATGCGTGAAACCCGCAGTAAGGTGATTCTGTGTCACAGCTGGCGCTAGAATACCAAACAACACATCATCGGGATTAACAGGCTGGGTAGAATAAGCATAACCAAATCGATACGTCCAGTCAGGGTTATACATCCATTGCAACCCAAGTTTATATACGTTTGTATTGGTCCAACCAAAACCTGCACCATCTGACGTTCCTAAGCAAGGAGAAGTATTAACACAGGTATTCGAATTTCCATAACCTGGAACAGAACCAAACCAGATTCGTTGCCAGTCAAACGTACTGACAACCTTTGGCGAAATATTCCATGCCAAACCTAACGTTCCGGTGGCTGGCACGTTTAAAGACCCATTATCTGGCAGAAGTCCTGAGTAATCATCAAATTTGCTCATGGAGATTTCTGGCTGATAGGATAACGCCATTGAAACTGTAGGCAAGACATGATACATCAAGCCAAAATTAACTCCTGCCCCCAAAGAGGAATCTGTTCCATTATTAGTCAAATTATCCGGCGAAACTGAAAAAGGCTTGAAATTATCCAGCCCTTTAACATTTAAAAGCTGATTGACGACAATGAGTCCAGCGCCGGCAGAGAAATTATCTGTTATTTTCCATGCGCCCGAAAAATTCGTGAATATCTGCATCAACAAAAGACCTGTTTCTCCACCACCATAGACACTTTGGTTATAATCCGTTCCCAAGCCGTTGGCATAAACAGAAACGCCAAGTGCGCCCTTATTATTTGCCACAGGACGACTATATCCAAAGCTAGGGATAATATACGCATTCGTTCCACTACCTACATAGCCCGGCAAAACAGGAAATCCGCCATTGCCTTCAGTCGCATTGTAGCTTCTGATGGGGCTTAACACATCAACGCCTACATCTAACTGTTGAGAGTCCAGGTAAACAAGGCCAGCAGGATTCACTGCACTCACCAGAGGACTTTGCGGATAAGCCGAACCAGCTCCCCCCATGCCTTGTCCTATGATATCATAGCCGTAGCTAAAGTTGCCGCTAGTAGCATAGACATTAGCCATAGAAAAAGCGGTTAATAGTAAAACATACTTACTTATTTGCCTCATTTGTTTTCTCCTGTCATACTTTGTAAAAGAAATATCGTCATTGCGCGGAGTGTTTTTTACGACGAAGCGCCCACCCCTCGTCATTGCGAGGAGTGTTTTTTACGACGAAGCAATCTCATGGTTTTAATGCATTATGGATTGCTTCGTCACAAACTGCGTTCCTCGCAATGACGATGCAGTGTCAAAACGTGGGTTCGCAATGACGACAGACAATTTTTTAATTGTTCCTTAACGTCAAAATCTTACTATAATAAAAAATAATCTTTTATACAACTTCTTTTTTTAGCTTCTGCATACCCGCTAATTTTTTAAAGAAATCCCGACTGCGCAACGGCTTATGGCCTAATAAAGCTCCGAGCGCCTGTCTGTGCAACCTTTTAGCAGACTGCAAATCTTCTGCTTCAAAAAGCGCATCTTGATGCAAGGATAATAGGGATTTGCCTTTAAAAACAGAGCTATCTGCATCATCTACACGGCAGCGGCTTAATCCTTTGCCGGGCATAAAGATATAGTATTGATCGGGCAAAATAGCCTGCCCCGTTGCGCTTTCTTTATCTAGAGAAAAACCATAGCCTAATTCCATTAATATTATTTTCTCTAATAAGCGCAAACTGCGTTCATGGAAAGCATCTTGCGACAATGAAACTTCTGCTTGATTTTGCTGATTTAACCATGCTGCCAAGGTATTCTGATAAGCGCTAAAGATATCAGGATACGCATCAAATCGCGGCAATAATTTTACTAATAACTCGTTGATGTAAAGACCGCTTAACAAAGCGTTTCCAACAAGATTTAAAGGCGTGCCAGCAAGCTCAATATGGCTTAGACTCATTAATTCCGTTTTGCCTGACCAACTGACTAATAGAGGAAGAAAAGGGCGCAAAAGACCTCGGTATTTTGCGTGCATCGTTCGCACTCCTTTTGCCAACAAAGGAACACGCCCACAAGACTGTGTGAATACGTCCGCAATCACGCTTGTTTCATTGAAAGGACGAGTATGCAGCACAAAACTGGGTTGTAGCGTGACTCTCATGTTTTACCAAGCTATTGCAGCGCCGTCATAACGTAGAAAATTGCCGGTATCTTTTAAGGAAAGTGTGCTCAGAACTTTTTTTATGCCTTGCACGCTTGTCTGAACATCCAGCAGCGCATTAGGCCCGCCCATGTCTGTTTGCACCCATCCAGGATGTAGAGATACTACCGTAACGCCATGCGGCTGCAAATCTAACGCCAAACTCTTAGTCACTGCATTTAGAGCAGCTTTGCTGCTACGATAGATATAGTTTTTACCCTCTGCATTTTCGGCAATGCTCCCCATGGCGCTGCTCATATTCGCTATTATTTTAACTCGACTGTTGGTTACGTTTTTAAGAAACGCTTCTGCGATTCGCAGCGGCGAAATCGCATTAATGTTGAAAACATTAAGCCACGCTGTCGCCACATTGCTGACCGAACCAAATGTTGCTTCTTGCGGCCCGTAAACGCCTGCATTGTTCATTAAAATATCTACAGGTGTATCTTTGATTTGCTGTGCCAATGCATGCACGCTTTTGTCATCCACAACATCTAGCTGAAAAATTTTCACTTGATTATTCGTTGAATGCGCTAATTCTTGCAAATTATTAACGTTTGAAATTTTGCGACAACAGGCTAATACTTGCCAACCGTCTTGAGAATATTGTTTTGCCATTTCCAACCCAATGCCTCGATTGGCTCCTGTAATTAAGATAGTATTCATTTTTTAGTCTCCTTGATGTATACTGCTTGTACTCGAAAGTGAGCGTTTTTTTGATGTTTCTTGAATTGCTTCGCACGTCATCATTCAGTCTTACTTTTAAGTTAAATCAGTGTACAATACTATGCTATTAACAACCATTAAACAATACTTAAAGCACCAGCCCCCGCAAAGCTTGTTAGCCTTGTCGCAACAATTTCAAGTGCAGGCGGATATTATGCGCGATATGCTAGCTATTCTGGTACGTAAAGGACAGGTTAAAAAATGCGCTAAGACAGCGCGCTGTGGCACAAAATGCCAGGCATGCACTGTATTAACAACAGAAATGTATGAGTGGAAGACAGGATAAGTCTTCGAACACAATGAAATTCATTTTTTCAACGCTATGCTTATTATTCCTCGCGCATGCCGTTTATGCGGCAGATGTCATGAATCCAAATCCTGCGCAGATTCAAACAACTATTCAAACCATCCAAAATGACTTAGCTCAGCAAAGAGATTTACGCACTCAACTTACGCAAAATCTGCAACAGTCGCAAGCTCAATTCAACCATATAACTCATCAATACCAAAAACTGCTTACGCAACAAAAAGCGCAGCTTGCCAATTTGAAAAATTTGCAACAACAGCAGCAAATCTATGAAGATGAATTAACAGCCAAACGTAAATGGTTAAATCAGCAGCTGCGCTTTATTTATCTTCTACAGGGGCAACAAACTTATTTACCCCTGTTGTTAAGCCAAGACCATCCTCCTGCCATGAGCCTTTACTTAGGCTATTCAGGCTATCTTATTCGCAATCAAGTAAGCAAAATGCGCGAATTAACTTACCTGATGCAAAAAACCGCCGCAAACAACCATACTATGCAGGAACAAGAAAAAAAAATCGCCATGTTGCAGCAACAACAAACACAGCAATTAAACAATATCAAATCCCAGCAGGCGCAACACCAAAAGTCTTTGGATTTAGTGAGCCAAGCTATTCAGGACAGAAACGAAAAATTAGGTCAGTTATTAGCAGACAATGCAGCCTTAGAAAATGTTGTGCAGGAAGTTGCAAAGGCCAACATGAATACGTCAGAAGCAGAATCCACACAGCCGCCAGCATCAGATTATGAAGCGTTTTCCCTTTTAAAGGGCAGGTTGAACTGGCCTGTGCACGGTCGCATTATCGCGCGTTTTAATAGTGACATAGATCAAAGCGGAATTAAGCTGCCGGGGGTTTTACTTAGCGCATCTGACGGTCAGGATGTCCATGCCGTTGCATCGGGCAAAGTGGCATTTGCAGACGAAATGTCTGGCTATGGGTTGCTGATGATCGTAGATCACGGCGAGGGTTACATGACGCTATACGGTCGAAACGGCAGTTTATATAAACAGGTTGGCGAGAAGGTACAAGCAGGCGAGCGCATTGCAACGGTAGGAAGCGCTGATAATTATGCAGAAGCCGGTTTATATTTTGCTATCCGCAAGAATGGCAATCCTTTGAACCCGCAAGTTTGGTGCAGGTAACTGATGCCATCTTGAAAGATGCATGGGTAAAGAATGCCCTAATCCAACCGAAACCTTTCCGCAGCCAGATTATATAACGGACGCCATAACAAACGATTAATCACTAACACATATACGCACATCACTCCGATTCCTAATACCAAACGCGGAAAATCTCCTGCTGTGGACTGTGCAGTAATATAAGCGCCTAAACCTGTAGCTTTAATAGTTGTATGTCCCCAACTCACCACTTCAGCAATGATGCTAGCATTCCAGGCTCCACCTGATGCGGTGATAGCACCTGTAACGTAATAAGGAAAAATCCCGGGTAAAATGAGTCGCCGCCACCATAATAAACCGCGCACTTTGAATAAACTGGCTGTTTCGCGTAAATCTTTGGGGAGCGCTATTACGCCAGAAATGACGTTAAACGCAATGTACCATTGTGAGCCTAAAACCATTAAAGGAGAAGTCCAAATGTCCGCATTCAGGTTAAATGTTACAATGAGTAAAACAACTACCGGATACAGAAGATTCACGGGAAACGAAGCCAAAAACTGTATCAGGGGCTGTGCCTTGTTGGCAACCGTAGGACGCATACCTATCCATACGCCCATAGGAATCCAAACCAAGGAACTTAATACAATCAAAGATATAACGCGCAATGCGGTCATGCTGCCCAGATAGAAAACATGCAATGCTTCAGTCCATGCAACAGATGAAAATACGAAGCGCCCCAGGATAAAAAAAGAAGCCACTGTGAGTATAATTAAACAGACTGTCCATAGAACACTGTCTTTTTCTCTTATTGTTTCAAGCGGTCTTTGTTGTATGACTTTTGTTCGCGTAATAATGGCGGGCAGGTTCACAAAATAATCGCGGCTTATGTAAAAAAGATGTCCAATATATTTTACCCATCTTGTGTGTCTGAATAGTGTAATTACCCAGGAATTTTCTTCTTGTTCGTCGCCAACTTGTTCAGATTTAAATTTTTGAATCCAGTCATTTAGCGGACGGAACAGCATTTGATCGTATAGCAAGATAACTAAAAACATCGTTAAAATCGCGAAAAAAACAGCTTGCATATTCGCTTTTTCAACTGCCAAAGCAATGTAAGAGCCAACTCCCGGCAGCATAATGTGCTGCTCATTCACCGTAATCGCTTCAGAGGCAACCACAAAAAACCAACTGCCCGACATGGACATCATGGTATTCCATACTAACCCAGGCATGGCAAAAGGAACTTCCAGCTTCCAGAACTTTTGCCAACTGTTTAAATGAAACATTTTAGCAGCTTCTTTTAAGTCGTAAGGGATAGTGCGCAGGCTTTGGTAAAAACTTAAGGTGATGTTCCAGACTTGTGCAGTAAAAATAGCGAAGATTGCGGCACATTCTGGGCCTAGTATAGAATTTGGAAACAAAGCAATAAAAGTGACTACCGTAATAGATAAATACCCTAATACAGGCACAGACTGGAGAATATCAATCAGGGGAATCAATAAACGTTGAGCATTTTTACTTTTGGCAGCAATGGTGGCTACCGTTAAGGTGAACAGCAGTGAGAAGATGAGCGCCAAACCCATACGCAATACGCTGCGAAAGGCATAGTAAGGCAAGTAAATGGGATCAAGCGAAATGATAATGGGCTCTCCCAAATGATAGGGAGTTGTCATGCCTTTTGCGCCTAATGCCAAAAGCGCCAAGACAGCCAGCACTATGCAAAGCGCAATAGCATCCCAATAGTTGGGATACGTCCAATGCACTAAGCCGCTTTTGCTATAGAGTTTTTGGGTGTTTGGATTCGGCATGAGGTATGTTTGCGTATCCACTTTCTTTGTTATATTAGCACAGGCTGGCGTCCAGATTTGCATCTATGACAGCTTCATGCTACCCAATTTTCCAAGCGAAGACCACAGGTTTCATACAGAGAAAAATCTGCGACGTTGTTAGTGACTAAGGTAATATCGAGAGAAATAGCATGAGCAGCAATCATCTTGTCGAAGGTGCTTTTTCTTCTGCTTGGAAATGACTGGTATAACTCGCCAAAAGTTGCCGCTGCTTTTGTATCGAAAGGAATAGAATCAATTTCTCTAAGCAGTCTAGTCATTTGACTTTGGCTATTATGTATATTCAAGCCACAACATAACTCAGCTAAAGTCACTGAACTAATGACGATCTCTCCACGACGGTTATGTTTGAACCTTTTTATGACTGATGGTGGTTGTTCTTTCATTAGATAAATACAGATGTTTGTGTCTAACAGGTATTTTATCATCACCAATCCCTACCAATCTCTTCTAGCCTCTATAAATTTTGGGCGCACCAGGTGAGCATCAAGGGTTTGTTTTGCCAATTCAGCAAACAGCAATGGCACGTTCTCCAGAGTTTTTTCGATAGGTTCTACTGTAATCGTATCCCCTTCTCTTTTAACAAGGAGTTCAGTTTTAGGAGGAAATGCCATGTCCGCTGGGATTCTAACAGCATGTGAATGACCTGCTTTAAACTGCCGAGTTTTAAATGTATGCATCATAATCGTAAGCCTGTTGAGTAATAACTTGTTATTACATTATAGTCTGCCTATATTAAACTTTCAAGTACACAAGCGTATTCCTGGATCGCCGGTACGACGATTCAATGACAGCCTTCGCGGGAATGACGGGAAATTGTTAACAGAATGGGCATCACTGGTTATGCTTGCTCTATGGAGTCAATAAACGCTGCCAAAAAGCGAGCAGCTTCTCCGCCCGTAACAGCACGGTGATCGAAAGTCAGAGAAATTGGCAAAACAGGATGAATGGCAGGCTTTCCAACTTCAGCGACCACTTGATAACGCAGCTTGCCTATACCAAGGATGGCTACAGTGGGCGGTACGACAATCGGATTTGCATAACGGCCTATTATCGTTCCAAAATTAGACAATGTGATTGTGTTGTCTTGCAATTCCTGCGGCGAAAAAGCGTTTGTTTTTGCCTTCTCCTTAAAAGCATTGATAGTTTCACGCAAAGAGATGGTAGAAAGTCTTGCAATATCTCGAATGACGGGAACATACAAACCTTCAGGCGTGTCTACAGCAATCCCTAGGTTAATTTCTTTGCGTAATGCATGACTTAACGTTTCCCCATAAAAATGGGCGTTTAAAATCGGCTCTGCCTGACAAGCCGCAATGATGGCTTGAATAATGCGTAATGTAATGTCTATTTTGTCGGGCCAGCGATGCATATCTGCATCTTCTGTCAAGGTCACAGGCACAACCTGCGCGTGAGAATTTGCCATCACTTGCGCCATGGTTCTTCTAGCGCCTCGCAAGGGTTCACCCAGAGTATCTTTTAACGGAACTGTGGGTTTTTGCTTAGATATTCCGTCTTTGTTTGAAACGTGTGTTGCTGCCAACGCAACTCTTTTGACATCTTCAGTCGTAATAACACTGCCTGGCCCACTGCCTACAACGGCAGTTAAATCCACTCCCAATGTGTTGGCCAGCATGCGTACAGCTGGCGTTGCCTTGACGGCAGCACTGGATGTTTTCACGGCAATACCTGTGGGAGATTCTACTAAAACGACGTGGCCACTTTCAATAACGCCGACTACCGTTCCCTTATCAGTCTCTTGAAATCCAATGGGAGCGGCAACTTTAGTCTGCTGTGCAGGTTTTTCTTCTTCAAACTCAACTAAGGCTGCGCCTGTTTGAATCATATCGCCTTTTTTGCCGCATAATTTTAACACTTTTCCCGTAAACGGAGAGGGAACGTCTACGACCGCTTTCGCAGTTTCCATCGCTACAAGAGGCTGATCTACTTTAACTGTATCGCCTTGTGCAACATACCATTCATGAATTTCAGCATCTGGCAGTCCCTCACCTAGATCAGGTAGTTTAAAAGTTGTCATGTGTACTCCAAAACATGTTGAACCGCAGCAATAATTCTTTCTACACTAGGAATATAGATTTTTTCTAACTTGAAATAAGGCATAACGCTGTCGTAGCCGGTGACACGCTGCACAGGCGCACGCAAAAACATGAGTGCACGCTCAGCTAATTGAGCGCCAATTTCAGCACCTACGCCGCCCGTGCGAGCCGCTTCATGTATAATAACGCATCGTCCTGTTTTTTCTACCGAATGTAAAATGGTCGCCATGTCCAGCGGCTTAATGGTTGCCACATCAATAATTTCGGCTGAAATGCCTTGTTTTTCCAGCGCTTGAGCGGCAAGCTGCGTTTCATGCGTGGATGCTCCCCAGGTCACCAAAGTAACATCTCTTCCCTCTTTTAGCACAAAACAGCGGTCAAGCGGCAAACCTTTGCCGTCGTCTGGCACATCTTGTTTAACTAATCGATAAATGCGTTTTGGTTCTAGAAAAATAACAGGATCAGGATCACGAATGGCGCTTAATAATAAGCCATACGCCCTGGCAGGAGAGGAAGGAATGACCACTCTTAGTCCTGGAATATGGGCAAATAAAGCTTCTGTGCTTTCAGAATGGTGTTCCGGGGCGCGTATACCTCCCCCAAACGGAGCTCTAAACACCAAAGGGCAAGAAAGTCTTCCGCGCGTTCGGTTGCGCATGCGCGCGACGTGGCAGATAATTTGATTCATAGCAGGATAAATAAAGCCCATAAACTGGAATTCAGCCACAGGTTTTAATCCTTGCACGGACATGCCGACCGAAATGCCGGCAATCATGCTTTCCGCAAGCGGAGTGTCTATGACGCGTTCAGCGCCAAATTTTTCTAATAAGCCGACGGTCGTGCGGAAAACGCCACCATTTTTGCCAATGTCTTCTCCCAGGACAAGGACATCTTTGTCTGCGCTCATTTCATAGGCCAGTGCCTGAGTAACCGCTTCTGCAAGTGTGATTTCTGACATAGAGGTGTATCGTATTCAATATTTTGTCATACCAGCGAAGGCTGGTATCCAGAAAAGCCGTTTATAAGCGCCTGTTGCACCAATTCTGTTTGTTGCTTTTCATGCAATGCCATATACCCTGCGGCAGGCGATGCAGCAGGCGGACGCCCTATATAACGCACATATTGCCCCTTGCCAAGACAAGCTTCCAAACGATGGCGGGTTGTATACCAAGCGCCCTGATTCTCTGGTTCTTCTTGACACCATACAATATCTTTTACTGTTTGGTATGACTCTAACGCTTTACATAACGCATCATGGGGAAAGGGATAGAGCTGTTCTATACGAATAATGGCAATATCGCTTATTTTTTGTTCGTGACGCCGCGTGATTAAATCATAATAGACTTTACCGCTGCAAAGTATGACACGTGATACTTTACTGGATAAATCCTCTGTTTCGGGAATAACTGTTTGAAAACCTCCATGACTAAGGTCTTCAAGACAAGAAGTTGCCAATTTGCTGCGCAATAAACTCTTAGGCGTCATGACCACTAAAGGCGTGCGATACGATCTAAGCGCCTGACGACGCAATAAGTGAAATATTTGTGCCGGTGTGGTGGGCACGCATACCTGAATGTTCTCCTGCGCGCAAAGCTGCAAGAAACGTTCCAGGCGCGCGGATGTATGTTCCGGCCCAGCGCCCTCATAACCATGAGGCAAAAATAACGTCAACCCCGATAAAGTGCCCCATTTTTGCCAGGCCGAACTGATAAATTGGTCAATAACCATTTGAGCGCCGTTAGAAAAATCACCGTATTGCGCTTCCCATATCACTAATGCGTGAGGTTCGGTGCTGGCATAACCGTATTCAAAACCTACCACGCCTAACTCGGATAATAAAGAATCGTAGATTCGAAAAGGCGCTTGATCGTCTGCAATATGAGCCAACGGCGTATGAGTATCCCCTGTTTTTTGATCGTGCAAAACAGCATGCCGATGTGCAAATGTACCCCGTCTACAATCTTGTCCTGACATGCGGACCAGACAACCCTCACTCACCAAAGCAGCATAAGCTAGATTTTCTGCATAACCCCAATCGAGCGGCAATTTACCTTCCGTCATTTGCTTGCGCGCGTTAAGAACAAGGCTTACTTGTCTTTGCACATCAAACCCTTCTGGCAATTTTTCTAACTGTTTAGCAAGCGCGACTAACTTTTCTTGGGGAATTTGAGTATCGGCTTTAGCAGTCCATGCTTGATTTAAATAAGGCTTCCAGTTCGATGCATAATGATGCGCCAAACCATGCGGAAGTGTCTTTACTACCGGTTTTTCAGCATCTAGGCTATCGCGATAATCACTCACCATTCTTTCTACTTCGTCAGTCGTACATATTTTTTGATCAATTAAGCGTTGCGCATACACTTCGCGAGGAACAGGGTGTTGGCGAATGGTTTGATACATCAAAGGTTGAGTAGCTGCTGGCTCATCCGCTTCGTTATGACCCAAACGACGATAGCACACGAGGTCTATAAATACGTCTTTTTTAAATTGCTTGCGATAATCGACTGCCAAACGCCCCACACATACCAATGCTTCAGGATCATCGCCATTGACGTGAAATACCGGCGCTTCAATCATTTTTGCGATATCTGTGCAGTAATGGCTGGAACGGGCATCATGAGGATTATTGATCGTAAAGCCTATTTGATTATTAATAACAATGTGAACCGAGCCACCTAATTTATAAGCTCTCGTTTGAGACATTTGCAGGCTTTCCATAATCACGCCCTGTCCTGCAAACGAAGCGTCGCCATGCACAATTAGACCCAACACTTCTTGCTCCTGGTCTGCCGAGCGGCGTTCCTGGCGTGCGCGGATAGAACCCATTAATACAGGGGCAATAATTTCAAGGTGAGAAGGATTAAAAGCCAATGACAAATGCAGCTGACCAGAAGGCGTATCAATATCAGAAGCGTATCCCATATGATATTTCACATCGCCCGAAGTTGAGCCATAATCTTTTTTGCCTTCGAATTGAGCAAAGAGTTCGCTTGGCGGTTTGCCAAAAATATTAATCAGCGTGTTTAAGCGTCCGCGATGCGCCATGCCTATGACGACTTCTGCCACTCCATTTTGAGCGGCTTGCTGGTTGATAGCATGCACAAGCGGGATGAACCCATCGCCCCCTTCTAAAGAAAAACGTTTTTGCCCGACGTATCGAGAACCTAGGTATTTCTCCAATCCATCTGCTGCAACCAGTTGTTGCAAAATAGTTTTTTTCTCTACAGGAGATAATTGCGCAACCGCTATTTTTTCTAATTGTTGAGCAATCCAATCACGTTCCTTAGGATTGCTGATATACATAAATTCAGCCCCTATGCTTCCACAGTAGATTTTTTTCAGGCGCGAAATCGCTTGTTCCAATATTTCTTGGTTATCCATCCATGCAGAATCGAGATGGCGCTCAGGCGTGAACAACGCAGGCGGGTTGGGGTCAATCGGATTGGTATGCGCTGCTAAATGTCCATAAGTTTGATAAGCTGCAGTTAATTTTTCTATGGCCGCTTGTTGGCGTTCGTGCTTAACATCGTCTGAAACAGCGAGCCTAGGCGTTTGCCTGGCGAGTTGCGCAAATTGTTTGCGAATATCTGCATGCGATGAGTCTTGCCCCGCATAACCGTTTATTTTCGGTAGGTTCTGAAAATATTTTTTCCACAAAGGATCTACAGCTTCGGGATTTTTTAAAAATTGTTCGTAAAGTTCTTCTAAATAATCAGCGTTTCCGCTGGAAAGATAAGAAGTATTTAATAAGGACTGCATGTTTTGGTTTGACATAGGATGCTTGTTTGAAAGTATGCTGTCATATACTGGTTTAACTTGAAAGTGAGACTGAATGATAGTGTATTGCATCGAAAAGGTCGTCATTCCGGCGAAAGCCGGAATCCAGGAAAGCCGTTTCCTGGCAAACAGTCATCTTTACTA
>Ga0075163_10005780_pt1 | contig 16417 bp, 18 predicted proteins | sample JI1023141ADNA_FD_71478 | JGI IMG/M metagenome (GOLD analysis project Ga0075163, IMG submission 71478) | Wastewater effluent complex algal communities from Wisconsin, to seasonally profile nutrient transformation and Carbon sequestration -... | ecosystem: Engineered > WWTP > Effluent > Algae...
TAACACAAAAGAAACAAAAAGTCAAGTCTGTTTCATTTTCTTAACGCCAAAACATCAAAAAATAGCTAAACCGAAAAAACTTGCTTTTATAATTTGCATCTCGTAATTGGCTTTAGTACCACTACGTACATGATCACACGTTTAAACTTTAGTTTTAGCTCGAACAGTTTTCGCTTCTTAACGCCATTTTATGAAGTTTTGACTAAAAATGAAAAGGACGGTCAACAATACAAAAGGACTTGACGATAAAAAAAGTCCATTATCGTAAGTTTGTGTTAAAATTGAGATAATCAATGTATTAAGTAGATTTATATTGTTTTTTAAATAACTGTATATCCTAGATTAAATAAATATTTACAAACACTGAAACTTTAATAATTAATTGATATACCCACTACAAAAACCAACTTCCATCATTAAAAATAAGTGGTAAATAGAAAAACGTTAAATTACTTTTAAAGTATGTTTGAAATATCAATTTTAATTGGGTATATTTGTTGAAATTTAAAACGTAAGCCATATGGAACAACTTAATCCCTTGTATATTATTCTTTTTCCTTTGATTATTTTAGGACTGATTTCTACTTTTTTTACGGTAAAACAACAGTCAGCTGCTATCGTGGAGAGATTTGGCAGGTATAACAGCATCAGACAATCTGGATTACACCTTAAGATTCCATTTATTGATAGGATAGCTGGAAAATTAAACCTTAGAATACAACAATTGGATGTCATTATTGAAACCAAAACTAAAGATAATGTATTTGTCAAGATGAAAGTATCAGTGCAGTTTATGGTTATCCAAGAAAAAGTGTATGACGCTTTTTATAAGTTAGAATATCCACATGATCAAATCACATCTTATGTATTTGATGTAGTGAGAGCTGAAGTGCCAAAATTAAAGCTTGATGATGTTTTTGAACGTAAAGATGATATTGCAGTTGCGGTTAAAAGAGAACTTAATGAAGCAATGACTACTTATGGTTATGATATCATTAATACACTTATCACGGATATTGATCCTGATATTCAAGTTAAAAATGCGATGAATCGTATCAATGCAGCAGATAGAGAAAAAACCGCTGCGGAGTATGAAGCTGAAGCGGGACGAATCAGAATTGTAGCAAAGGCAAAGGCGGAAGCAGAAAGTAAACGATTACAAGGTCAAGGTATTGCAGATCAACGAAGAGAAATAGCTCGTGGACTTGTAGAAAGTGTTGATATACTAAATAGTGTAGGTATTAATTCTCAAGAAGCATCTGCTTTAATAGTTGTGACGCAACATTATGATACTTTGCAAGCAATAGGCGCAGACACCAATTCAAATCTTATTTTGTTGCCAAATTCGCCACAAGCAGGTAGTGAAATGCTTAACAACATGGTAGCAAGTTTTACCGCAAGTAATCAAGTCGGAGAATCCATGAAGACCGCAAATAGCCAAAAACGTTTAAAGAACAAAGATAAAAAGGACGAATTTGGTAATCTTGAAGATGCCTAAATGAGTCTTGTTACTTCTTAAGATTTCTTGTACGCACAAAAAATACGAGACTTAATTTACATAAATGTAGTTTATAAAGTTAGCTTTGCGAAATTTTTTAAACTTACTCTTTATACTTCGGTCATGGCACTTCAACAAGAATTTGAAACTCAAGGAAATATATTATTTAGGTACAGAAGCCACATTCCATTAATTCTCATTCCTTTTGCGCTTATAGTTATTTACTATGCACTTCAGACACAGCCTGATTGGTTTAGTAATGAAGATCTGACAATTCTGGAAATTGCAGCTATTGTAATTTGTATGTTAGGTTTATTCATCAGAATTTACACAGTAGGGCACACACCCAAAAATACATCTGGAAGAAACACCGCTGAAGGTCAAGTAGCTGATGTACTTAATACAACTGGAATTTACTCCACAGTAAGGCATCCATTGTATCTAGGCAATTTTTTCATGTGGTTAGGTATTGCATTTTTAACAGCGAATGCTTGGTTTGTTGTGGCTTTTATTTTTGCATATTGGGTCTATTATGAAAGAATCATGTATGCAGAAGAACAATTTTTAACAAGAAAGTTTGGAAATCAATATACAGAATGGGCATCCAAAACGCCTGCATTTATACCTAGCTTCTCTAAATTTAATGGTTCACAGTTGTCATTTAGTTGGAAAAAAATTCTAAAGAAGGAAAAAAATGGGCTTTTTGCTGTCTTTTTGGTAATTTATCTTATGAATTGTTGGGTTGCTTATCTTACTACAGGAGCATATTATTCGACCAAAAGTTGGAGTCTGTGGGCAATGGTAATTTCAGGCGTTTTATATTTTGTATTAAAGATGTTTAAATCCTACACCAAAGTATTTGATGAGGACGGAAGATAATTTTGATACATATCATTTTTTATCCTTACTTTTGCACCATGTTTGATAAAAAGGTATTTATTTCTTTTAGTTTATCTATCCTTATTGCATTTACAGCAATAGGATCGGTTTACAATATTAAACAAACCTTTAAGTCTTACCAAAGTAGCACAAATGACCATGTTTCAGCTACTAAATCTCATCAATCAAACGACTACACCACCATCAAATCTGGTGACTTCATACAGTCAGTATATTCGACTGTAAAGTTAAATGTAGACGCCTCTTTTACGGTAATGACATCAAATGTCAGTTTGTTTAAGGTTATATTTAGCAGGTCTACTATATTTTATACGCTTCACCACATTCAGACAGCAATTTTCAAAATGCTGTTTCCCTTCCATACCTTTTGGTAATAAATTATTAAATCTTTATTAAATTCAAGTATTTTGGTATTAAAGATGGTTCAGTTTTTCCATCCTTAATGGCTGTATTTGAGTAATCTATTTTTAGTATTATCCTTCATAATCATGAAGGATAAAAGTATTTAGTAATTTCAAAATTAATTTAATCATGTTATTTAATATAATTTTAGCAGCCATCGTAATTTTGCCTATGGCCTATTTTTTCATGTCAGGAAGTTCAGCTGAAAACAAACTAAAATCTGCGTTCTTAGCCAAGATTAATGAAAAGGGATATCAAGTAGTAGATGTAGAAATCTGGCAGAAAGGAGTAGTGGGTCTAGATTCAAAAAGCAATATGTTCTATTACCAAGGTTTTTCAAAAGGTGAAAACGACTTGCATGTTATAGATCTAGCAGAAGTGAAATCGTGTACTTTGGAAAAATCATTTACTAGTGAGTCCGTACATAATTCTGCTACCAATGTTTTGCATAAAGCAACCTTGGCATTAAAACTTGCTAATAGTACTGTACATATTAAAATGTATGATGCAGATGAAACGATACAAATGCAAGATGATGTTCTCAAAGCAATTAAATGGGAAAAAATTATTAACGCCATAATTTTAAATCTCAAGAAATAGTCTAAATAGGGGCGTATGTATTTAAAACCATACGCTCCAACTTTTTTTTTGAACTTCACAAAGTCAGATTAGAGTAGAAAACCCGAATTTATACTGAACCTCACATCACTCTCAGAAATTGAAAATTGTGGGGCTATTCTGAAACTTTGGTATATGATATTTAACTCTATACTAGAGACGGTAGCATATGGATTTTCAATGTTATTTATATTTGGTTGAGAGATAACAGAAAATATAGGTGTAAAGCTAGAATGCAAAGACATTTGGTTTCTTAAGCCCAAACGAGCGCCATAAGTAAAAAATTGTTCTCCTTCTATCAAAGAAATACCCAAAATGAGTGGTAACAAAAACGTTGTTTTCCCCTTTTCTAATTTTAGCGGGTCTAAACTTACACTAAATGTAAAATATCCTTTTGTTTCTTTAATTAGGAGAACGTTATTTGATTGAAAAAATGTTCTGATTACCCCCATACTAAATAAGCCATCAAAAGTGTAATCTGCATTCAAATTAAAGCCAATCCGATCTTTATCTACTTTAGTTCCAACTCCAAAAGATCCTGAAAACCCACTCTTATCTTTCTTAAACAAATAATTTTGAGTCAAAGCAATGGATGTAGAGAAAAAGAAAATGGAAACCAATAACACTGTATTTTTCATGGTGTAAATATTTAGCTACTGCAAAATTATATTATTTTGCTAAAAACATCATTCTTTCGAAGGATTTATTGCTGGTACCCAAATGAATTGGAACTATAATTCTTACCAAATGTTTTTTTATTAGTCATTTAAACTGATGAACAAATTAAATATAGATTTTCCATGCAAATCATTTACACCATTGCTGTTACTTCTGATGAATTAGAACAGATACAGCTGCTTCAAGCCGAAAATCATCGTAGCAATTTACCAATTCAAGTTCAAACTTCAGATGGCTTCCTTACGGTAAAACATAGTTTGCAGTTGCTCGAACAAATGAATGTAGTGACTCCGCATATCATAGCTAAAGACGGCGATAGTGTAATAGGATATGCCCTTGGGATGTCAAAAGATTTTGTTAGTAAGATACCAGAATTGAGTATGATGTTCGAAATGATAGACCTAGTAAAAACGGATGAGTGGGATCTTTCAACCCTTGATTATATCGTTATGGGCCAAATTTGCATTAAAAAGGAATATCGCGGTTTGGGTGTTTTCCAAGGCTTGTATCAAAAGTATTTTGAAACTTACAAAGGTCCTTTTCCATATATAGTTACTGAAGTTGCTCTTAGAAATACAAAATCACTACATGCACACCAAAAAGTAGGTTTCCGCATCATCCATCAATACGTCGAAGAAGGTGTAGACGAATGGGCAATTCTTTGTTATTGAATTATGCCCAATTATAATATAGGTTTATTACTTTTGTCTGATTTCTGGTAGTTAATATTAAATAACATAGTCAGAAAATAATTTCTAGTTTAAATTTTTACCAATGTACAGACTTAAATATTTTGTTCTCTTTGTGTTTACTTTTGCAATTTCATCCAATGTATTTGGACAGAAGGATTTGAAATTATTAAAAAAAGCAAACAAACTTGCCCAAAAGTATGTGATCGTTGATGGACATGTGGATTTACCTTATAGATTAAAAGTTAAGAACTTTAGACTGGAAAAAGAATATTTGGGGATACCTTATCAAACTACTGATGGCGATTTTGATTATGTAAGGGCTCGAGAGGGTGGGTTAGATGCACCTTTTATGTCTATTTTTATACCATCAAGATTGCAAGTGGATGGTGGTGCGAAGGAACTAGCAGACAGTTTAATTAACATGATAGAATATATTGCTGCGCAACAAAATAAATATTTTGCCATTGCCAAAAGTCCAAAAGATGTCATCAAAGCTAAAAAGAAAGGTAAGATAGCTTTACCTATGGGAATGGAAAATGGCGCACCTATCGAATCAGATCTCAGTAGGATTCCGTATTTTAAAAATCGGGGTATTTCTTATATTACGCTCACACATGGTAAGGATAATCTTATCTGTGATTCATCATATGATACTACCCGCACATGGAAAGGGTTAAGTCCTTTTGGTTACCAAGTTTTGGATGAGATGCAACGTACGGGGATCATGGTAGATATTTCACATGTATCAGATAGTACTTATTATCAGACGATTAGGTATGTAAAGGTACCTGTAATTGCTTCGCATTCTTCATGTAGGAAGTTTACTCCAGGATTTGAGCGAAATATGAGCGACGACATGATTACCAAAATAAAAGGAAATGGTGGTGTCATCATGGTTAATTTTGGCTCTACTTTTTTAGATAGTAATATTGAAAAGTACAATGACAGTATGCGTACCGAATTGCGAAATCTTCTTGTTGATAAAGTATTAGATGAGAAGTCTGAAGAAGGTAAAAAATTCACTGAAGCTTTCCAAAAATCACATCCTAAATTGTATTCCGATGTACAAAAGGTAGCTGACCACATTGATCATATTGTTGCTTTAGCGGGGATAGATCATGTTGGATTTGGGTCTGATTATGATGGGGTAGGAGATTCGTTACCCACGGGCTTAAAAGATGTTAGTGATTTTCCCAACCTAATCTACGAACTTTTAACTCGTGGTTATTCGGACAGTGATATTGAAAAAATGTGTTCGGGAAATGTTTTTAGGGTTTGGAATAAAGTATTAGAGTATTCCAAGGCGATATAATTAATAAGCCTGTACACTGAACTTTTTTACCTATTTTTTATTGTGTTGCCAAACGAAATGCCATGGAACAAAAATCTTTTTTAGAACGCGAAATTTCACCATTCAAACAATTGATAGGTGTACTTCTTGTTGCAGCTATTTTTATGGGGTTTTCATCTTTGGTGCCATCATCTCCCTACTCATCTACAAATGGCATCATGCCTTGGGTGGTGATATGTGGGATGATCTTGTTTTTTGCCATTATCAATAGCATTTTATGTTTGGTGGCGAAGGATGGTAATACCTATTGGTTACATTCTATCATAAGTTTTGTAATTTTGCTTGTAGTAGGTGGTTTGATGGCTTGGGCTATAAGTGGTGTCTCTATCAATAATGCAGGTTCTGTCAGATGGATTTATGTCGTTTTCACATTTGGCTATTTAGTGTTTTTGTCAATCGTGAATTTTATGAAGTTTTTAGTAAAACTGGCTCAGAGACAGGATAAAAGAATGCGTGGCGAAAATTGAAGATTTATTTAACGAGAATATTAAAATAAAAAGGAGATGAAAATTGGAGTATACATTATAGTGATATTGAGTTTTTTTGTAGCATGTAAAACTAAGAATTCTAATAACTTAAAGACGTCCGATGTGGAAGTCACTTCGACGGATATAGCAAAATCTTACTTAATAAATAAATTGGGAGACACCATTCCTAAAATTGTAAAATCCAACGAAGCTTGGAAACAAATACTTACACCTTTAGAGTATAATGTACTTAGAGAAAAAGGTACAGAAAGAGCATTTACAGGAGATCTTTATGATAACAAAAACGAAGGTTTATATACTTGTCGTGGATGTGGATTGCCATTATTTGATAGTAAACACAAGTTTGATAGCGGTACCGGTTGGCCAAGTTTTTTTAATGTCTTGGACAAAAATCTGATTGTAGAAGATACCGATTATGATCTTGGATATCCTAGGACGGAATTAACTTGTGGCAAATGTGGTGGGCATCTTGGACATGTATTTTCTGATGGACCTAAACCTACAGGATTGAGATATTGTATAAATTCAGTTTCTTTAGATTTTGTGAAAACTGAATATTAGATTTATTCTTGCATATCATCGACTTATTAATCATGGCGTCTTTTGCCTTATGGACACTTCCCCATCATTAGATCACAGGCAGACAAATCACTTAAATGACACCCTTTCAGGGTTAAAACGACGTTCGACCTATAATCTCTATAATCCTATCATCCATTCTGGATTCTTTATAGAATAATTAAATCAATCAATCAATTATACTTTAATTCTCTCATTCACTCCTTCACTCATTCCACCATTCACCCATTACTTCTTCTTTCCCTTTTTACTTTTATTGTAGTCCATAAAAATAAATTCGCCCAAACCATCCAAAGAAGAGTAGAATGCTTTTCCATTGTTCGTTTGTGTAAATTGATCTACAAAATTCACTAGATATGGATCTCTAGCGATCATAAAAGTAGTGACGGGTATATTTATTTTTCTGCAACTAGCTGCGAGCGCGAGCGTCCTGTTTAGGATTTTTCTATCAAGACCGAAACTATTTTTGTAATATTGCTTACCTTTTTTTATGCAGGTTGGCTTACCATCAGTGATCATCATTATTTGTTTGTTTGGATTCTTCCTTTTTCTTAGAAGATCCATAGCCAGTTCCAAACCTGCTACTGTATTTGTATGATAAGGTCCAACTTGTAAATAAGGTAAATCTTTGATCTCTACACTCCAAGCATCATCTCCAAATACTATAATGTCCAAGGTATCTTTGGGATATCTAGTTATAATTAGTTCTGCTAGCGCCATAGCTACTTTTTTTGCAGGTGTAATCCGATCTTCACCATACAAAATCATGGAGTGTGATATATCAATCATCAAGACGGTACTAGTCTGACTTTTAAAAAACGTCTCGTGAATCTGCAAATCTTGCTCAGTCAATTTAAAGTCGTCTAAACCATGATTTATTTGCGCGTTTTTGAGTGTTTCTGATATTGCTATGCTGTCAAGTCTGTCGCCAAACTCAAAACGACGAAGTTCTGATGTAAATTCATCACCTTGGCCAGTTATTTTTGTAGTATGGTTACCTGTTTTTGATTTTTTTAATTGGTCAAATATATCATCTAGTGCTTGTCTTCTCAGGGCAATCTCCATTTTGGTAGTAGGATTAAAACCTAGTTTGCCATCATTTCCCTTATTATTAGCAATTAAGCCTTTAGCTATCAAGTCTTCAATAAAATCTGCAATACCGTAGTTTTTGTCCGTAAGGTTATAATGCTTATCCAATTCCGTCAGCCATGACAAAGCTTCCCTTACGTCACCAGATGTGTGTACTAGTAAGTCCTTAAATATTTTCAATAACTTCTCAAACGGATCAACATCATCACCATCTGATTCATAATTTTTAAACTTCCATCCGATCATTAGTATCAATTTTAGAATTGAAAAAAATCAATGTTTTGCTATAAGATCATGGCTAAAACAATCTTGACTGAATTTAGATATCGCCACTTTTATCTAGTATTCCCCATGTGGAGTCAGCTTTGAGTTCTATGGTTGCCAAGTATGTATATGGTTTTTTTTTGCCCCATTCTTCGGGGGCAATCATAGATATCAACCAACTTTCATCTGTTTTCGCATACAGAAAGTATGTATTTCCTATGATAGGTTTGAACCCACAATCAGCTTGATATATTTTTTCAGACAGCGCTATTCGGTCATGAATATTTTGAGCTTGACGAATCAATGTTTCTACTTGCTCTTTTATTTGTAACAGCTGACTGTCTGTCTGTTGATACATAGCTTTCATCGCCACACCCTTAACTTTCCCTTTGTCTAGGGGCTTTATAATTGCACTACCCACATGATGTGCATATGGGAGTAAATGTGGCGTTTCTGTTATTTTATCTACGCTGATTGGATTTTTTTTACTTTCTATCGGGTCCATTAAGTATTATAAGTTCATCTAGGTATAATACAATTCAATGGTTAAAATGTTGCCAAAATATTTTTTTGATAGTGTAGCTTCTTTTGTTTTTGAAGAATAAAAAAAGGTGATCAAACTTAACATTTGATCACCTTTTTTATATATTGTTGATGTTATTATCAGCTTAGAACATGATGAATTTAGATCTAGCACCACACTGTGCTTTTGCGAAATATCCAATTCCCCAGTTTAGTTCGAAAACCAATCCTGCAAAAGCAACATTTGATTTTTTGTATCCGTCTGCATATACTGATGGATCACGTAATGGCGCACTAACTGCTGTTGCTGCACCTTCAGGTCCAACAAAATCAGTAAATGAATATTCAAGTCTTAATCCTAGTATTCCACTGAATGCACCATCATTTCCCATGATGTTTGCCCCAAATCCTATGACTCCAGCAATGTTGTTTTTATTATAATTCGTAGTACGGTCTGTAAGAGAAGTACCTACTGATCCACCATCTATCAAATTATCTTCTACTTTGCTTACAAATGAAATTTTAGGTCCAATCTCGAAATAACCAAGGTTTTTTGCATTTCTAAAAAGGGCGTAAACATCCCAAGATTGCCAGTTTACAGTAGGAACTGCTGTAGTACCTGTTTTTTCAAATTCTTGTTTTGCTGTACTTCTCATCACATCAATCGCTAAACCGTTGTATCCAAAATTGATACCTAGTTTACCACCGTAGGAATATCCAGTAGAAATATTGTAATCATATCCATCTGAATTAGCTATGGCTGAATTGTAAAGGCCTGCAGCACCGTATTGTACTTTTGCACCCATATCAAACCATACTATCTTTTTTTGTCCGTAAAGTTGTAACGATACTAGAATAACCGCTATTGTAAAAAACTGCTTCATGTTTTAAATTTATAAAGTATAGAAATTAATAACAGGTCAAAGATATAAAAATATTGCATGTGAAAATAAAATGAAGGTAAATTATAGCTAATTATTCAATTTAATAGATGAATCTACTTCTTTAAATAAGACCTATTTACTAAATAAACACCTAAAATTGTGATGCCACAACCTATCAAAATAAGGGTCGTAATCTTTTCACCCAAAATAAAATAACCAGTAATTAAAGCCACTAACGGATTTATGTAGGCATAAACGGATGCTTGTTGTGCAGGTAAATGCTTTAAAGCATACAAAAAACACATAAAACCTATAATGGATCCAAAAATTACCAGAAAGAAAATGGATAACCAAGTCATCATCGATATATCAGCCAGTGTCACAAACTTCGGGTCTGAATATGAGATTGCTGTTAAAACACTTCCTGACAAAAACATCTGAAAACCTAATCCAAAATATGGGTTAAATGATCTAGCGTGTTTTTTTGTATAAAGTGTTCCCAATGCCCACGACATAGTTGCAATTAATGACAAAATGATACCAAATCTAAAATTGGGTTCTAAAAAATCTGTCAAATGATCATAAAAAATCGTACAAACACCTAGGAAACCTATGACGACTCCTCCAACTGCCATCTTTGGTGGACTTTGTTTAGAAATAAATAGCCCAATCAAAACTAGCCACAAAGGGAAAATAGCTCCAATAATTGCTGCCAAACCAGCAGGAATAAATTTTACACCCCAAGTACTAAGACCATTACTAAGTATGAAATTCAGAAATGACAATATTAACAGTGGGATTAAATCTTTTTTTTCAGGAAGGTCGTACTTTTTAATTTTAAAATAGATCAAGAAGAGCGATCCGCCTATTAACTGCCTTATTCCAGCCATTTCCAATGCGGGTATTTCTCGCACAGCTTGCTTAGAAATAATCCATGTAGTTCCCCAAATGATGCTAACGATAGCTATGCAAAACAATGCCATGAACCTAGGTCCCTTGGCCTTAAGTTTAGAAGGGGATAACACCAAAAGTCCATTTAATGCGTCTGAGTAGAGCATCTTTTTGACCTTCATAAATCGGTTCACTTCAGAAAATTTCTGCAAAATTACAATAATGAAAGGAATAGTATAGAGAAAATAAATTTGTTTCAAGTTTTGAAAATAAATAGTTACATTTGTTATTAATTAATAGTTTCTCTTCCCATGTCCCCTGAAAGTGAGATCATTCTTGATATTAAAAATTTGAGTGTTGATATTCGTTCAATACAGAATCAAAAACTGTTGTTAGATAATGTGTCTTTTTCTGTTCGAAAAGACTCCATTCTTGGTATTACAGGCGAATCGGGAAGTGGTAAGTCCATGACGGCAAAGAGTATTATGAAAATATTAGATGAAAAAAATGATTTTCTTGTTGATGGTCAATTATTTTATAAAGGAAAAGACTTAAACCAATGTAACGACCAAGAACTAAATAAAATAAGGGGAAAAGAAATTGCAATCGTCTTTCAGCAACCAGAATCTATTTTTAACCCTATCATGCGTTGTGGTAAACAGATCTTTGAGGCCATCCAAATACATCAAAGATTATCAAATATTGATATAAAAAAGAAAGTTAACACTCTTTTGCAATCTGTAGGACTCGAAGATACAAACAGAATTTATCATTCATACCCACATCAGCTAAGTGGAGGACAGTTGCAGCGAGTAGCCATTGCCATGGCAATATGTAATGATCCAAGTATTATAATTGCAGATGAAGCCACTTCGTCTTTGGATGAAAATCTGAAAAAAGGTATTATCGATTTATTGCTTAATATTAAAAAGCAAACCCATTGTGCTATTATATTTATAACGCATGATTTGAAATTATTGACACAAATATCTGAGTCTATATTGATGATAAAGGATGGAAAGGTAGTTGATTGTTACAAGGTGAATGATGTCAATGCAATGGTCTCTGACTATACTACAAGTTATCTGAAGAATAGCATAGAAAACACAGAATATAGAAAATATGAAAGTCAAGAGACATATCTAGCATTAGAATTTTCTCACGTTTATAAATCATATGATCGATATAGACTTTATCCGTTTTTCAAAGAATCTAATCAGGCATTACGTGATGTGTCATTTCAATTACATACTGGTATGCTTTTAGGTGTTCTTGGCGCTTCTGGAAGTGGAAAATCCACTATTGCCAAAATATTGGTGGGATTAGAAGGTGCTAATGCTGGAAATATTTTAATAAATGAGGTAAATATTTCATCAAATCATTTAAAAAACAAAAAAAGCATTGCAAAAAGCATTCAAATGGTTTTCCAAGATGCTGCCACAAGTCTCAATCCTACACATAACATCAGATACATTCTAAATGAAGTGCTGAATACTTTTTATAATTTTTCAAAGCAAGAAAAAGAAAAAACCATTGAAGAATTATTTGAAAAAATGTCATTGAGTATGGATGTTTTAGATCGTTATGCTAAAGAATTATCTGGCGGTCAAAAACAAAGAATCTGTCTTGCAAGAGTCCTTCTTATACAACCTTCGATTATTGTTTTTGATGAATCACTCTCTGCACTTGATGTAGTCAATCAAAAAAAGATGATGGACCTTATATTAGATTTACATAAAATATATGGGTTCTCAGCTATTTTTATATCCCATGATCCATTATTAATCAAGTATTTATGTTCTCATGTGATAAAGATGGAAAAAGGGAAAATTATCCAGAGTGGAAGGGTAGAAGACGTTTTGTTACATACAAAATAAGAGATAATTAAAATAGATATTAATTTTCCTTAAGCCAAGTATATTCGCCACCATTCACAATATGGAAAATTGCAAAAATGACCATTGGGACGATCATCAAACCTATCATTAATCTAAAGTAAGCACCCGAAACGCCTGACTTTTCTATTTTTTCTGCTATTAATGAGATAATTGTAATAGCAAAAAATATCGGCACGGCAATAAAAGTCATCAAAGTGGCCAAATATTCATTACTCATCCAGAATATAATAAAAACAATGGCTTCTACAGCTAATATCTCTTTAATATACCGCATGGTGTCAGTCTTTATATATTTTAACTTCTCTTTTTCCATCCTTTGCAAAACCACGATACATACCTGAAGAATTAAATGGCATTTCGATGTTTCCATCTTTGTCGATCGCAACTAGACCACCTTCACCACCTTTTTGGACTAGTTTCTCATAAACGATATATTGGCATGCTTCTTTTAGACTTACGCCTTTGTATTCCATCATGGCTGCAATGTCTCTTGCTACAGTATATCTTATAAAATACTCACCATGACCGGTACATGAAACACCACAAGTATTATTGTCTGCATAAGTGCCGGCACCGATGATAGGAGCGTCTCCCAATCTATTAAATCTTTTATTGGTCATACCACCTGTAGATGTACCTGCTACAATATTGCCAGCTTTATCTAATGCTACACATCCGACTGTGCCATGTTTTTTATTTCCTTTTTCATCTTCTGAGAGTTCTGTTTTTTGTTCATCTTCTTTCAGTATTTTTTGAAGGCTATTCCATCTTTTTTCTGTGTGGAAATAGGAAGGATCTACTATTTCAAGTCCACAATTAGCTGCAAATGTTTCAGCACCTCTGCCTATCATCATGACATGTTCGGATTTTTCCATCACAGCCCTAGCAGCTGAAATTGGGTTTTTGACAGTCATAATACTTCCTACAGCACCAGCCATTTGGTTTTCACCAGTCATTATAGATGCATCGAGTTCGTTTTTACCTTCATTTGTGAATACGGCACCTTTCCCAGCATTAAATAGTGGACTATCTTCCATATATCTGATAGTTGCTTCTACTGCGTCAATGCTTTTTCCACCATTTTTTAGGATGGTTTCTCCTATATTTAGTGCTTCATTGAGTGCATCAAGATATAGCTTTTCTGTTGCGTCATCCATGTCTTTTTTTTCAATGGTTCCCGCGCCACCATGAATGACAATGGCATATGCAGGTTTTAGGGTAGATGCTGTTTCTGTTGTCTTTTGTTGACAAGATAAAAATGAAAGAAGAATAGTTATAATATAGATATGTCTCATTTATAATTTATTTAGAATGTTAAATCCAGTATTTTTGAAATCTGAAATCTCTTTTCTGTTTAATTTAAAGGAAGTGGTTGTGTAATATTCATAATACAATCTTAACCAAAATGCGAGCAAAATCACGACAATCACGTACCAAAGTGGCCATCCAAATACAAAAGCAGTAATAATAAGTAACTTATAGTAAATAATAAACAACAACAAGTTGCCAATCATCAATATCGATGCTTTAAATTCTACATGTTTGACTTTAGACTTTGTAAATAAATTTGCTAATAATATTGGTATCCCATTAAATAAAATTGATATTAACGCAGGAATTAGTCCAAGAAACAGTATCATCGCTCTTGAAAAATCAAGCGGATGTTTGGTCAGTTCATGTAAGGTTACCTTCTGCTTTTTTAAGGTTTGTTCTAACGTGTTTATTTCAGATTTTACTTTTAGAAGGGTAACTTCGTCAAGTCCATCTATTTTTTCAGCAAGTTCTTTTTCTTGATCAAGGGGTGTGTTATCATTGATGTGTACAGGTAAATAAGGAATAGAAACCTTGCTTCTTAATATAATTACTAATTTTTCAAATAAATGGATCCGATCTTGGTCTTCTATATGTATAACATTTTTTTTCATTAGACGGTAAGTTTCATCCAATATTGTCTGATGTGTTTGTTTTGGGTCTAGTTTAAATTGTTCTAAGTAGTCCTGTACATAAATAGGTGGACCAACTCGAAGCATGACTGACCGATTGAATAAAGAAGGATAGGTGAAATTTATTCCTACGGGTATTATTTCAAGATCTAAATTTGGATCTTTTTCAATAGCTTGGAACGCAATCCTAGAAATCCCCTTTTGCAGTGGTCTGAGTTTTTTAATACTTTCGGTACCGCCTTCTGCAAATATCAATAAATTCTTTTTGTCGAGGATGACTTTTATGCTTTCGTCCATCGTCTGACTATTTTCTCGCAATTTTGAAAAACCATCTCTAAATCTAAAAATTGGAATCTGATTGGTAGACGTGAGTAAAGGTTTTAATAATGGATTATCAAATACATCGCCCCTTACAAGGAAGTGAAGTGGTTTTGGAAAAAAACATGCCATGACCAAAGGCTCTAGAAAACCATTGGGATGATTGCTTGCAATAAGTTGTGCCTTATTGATTTGTATATGTTCAACACCTGTAATATGTATTTTTCTGAAAAATATTTTTAAAACAAATCTGACTAGAACTTTGAGGAAACTGTAAAACATCTTGTTGGTTTATCTATTTTTGCAGCGTAAAGCTAATAAAAGCTGAATGTCAAACATAAGAACAAACAATAATAAATTTTTAATTGTAGTGGCTGGCCCCACTGCAGTAGGGAAAACAGCGGTTGCTATAGAACTCGCTAAGATATTTAATGCAGAAATTTTTTCAGCTGATAGTAGACAATTGTATCAAGAAATGAACATTGGTACGGCCAAACCATCAAAAAATGAATTAATAGAAGTTAAACATCATTTTATTAATCATATTAGTATACATCAAAAGTATAGTGCAGGTCAATATGAACAAGAAATAAACAGTGCTTTAAATCAATATTTTGAACATCATGACATTGCGATTCTTTCAGGAGGTACAGGCCTATATATAAAGGTATTGTTAGAAGGTTTGGATGAATTGCCAGCTGTCAGTGATGAGATTTTGGAAAAATACAATCAGAAATATGAATCTTTTGGTATCCAAGGTCTATTAGATGAGCTGTCACTAAAAGACCGGGTGTATTATAATAAGGTAGACAAAGCTAATCACAGAAGAATTATAAGGGCATTATCTGTGATTGAATCATCAGGAAAACCATATTCATCATTTTTATCAACCGAGAAACAGAAAGTATTACCTTTTAATGTTGTACCTATTCTCCTAGAATTGCCTAGACAAGAACTTTATGATCGTATCAATAATAGGGTAGAGCAGATGCTTGGGCAAGGATTACAAAAAGAAGTGGAACATCTATATGAGCACAAATCCCTTCAAGCGCTTGAAACTGTAGGTTATCAAGAAATTTTTGATTGGATGGATGGGCTCCAAAGTTTTGAATTGGCCATATCAATGATTAAACAAAATAGTAGGAGATACGCTAAAAGACAGATTACGTGGTTTAAAAAACATGGTGATTGGCATGTTTTTTCGCCTTTAGAGATAGCAAAGATTATTAAGTTCGCTATTAGTGAAGTAAAGAAGGGGTATTAAACTGTTAAAATTATATTAAATGATACCCGTTGTGCGATTGAAATGATGAAAATAAAATTAATTATATATAAAAATATGTTGTGCATAATTCATTGCAATGCAATAAATTGTTGTATTTTTAAGCTACCAAACAACAAA
>Ga0075163_10005781_pt1 | contig 16415 bp, 15 predicted proteins | sample JI1023141ADNA_FD_71478 | JGI IMG/M metagenome (GOLD analysis project Ga0075163, IMG submission 71478) | Wastewater effluent complex algal communities from Wisconsin, to seasonally profile nutrient transformation and Carbon sequestration -... | ecosystem: Engineered > WWTP > Effluent > Algae...
TATTTCGATACCGCCATCGCCGAGCAGCATGCGGTCACCTTCGCCGCCGGGCTGGCGTGCGAAGGCGCCAAGCCGGTGGTGGCGATCTATTCCAGCTTCCTGCAGCGCGCCTATGACCAACTGATCCACGATGTCGCGCTGCAGAACCTGGATGTCCTGTTTGCCATCGACCGCGCCGGATTGGTCGGTCCGGACGGCGCCACCCACGCCGGCAGTTTCGATCTGAGCTACCTGCGCTGCATTCCAAACATGCTGATCATGGCGCCCTCGGACGAACGCGAATGCCGGCTGATGCTCAGCACAGGTTACCGCCATCCGGGCCCTGCCGCCGTGCGCTATCCGCGCGGTTCCGGCGCCGGCGTCGCGGCAGGTACGGATTTGGCAACGCTCGACATCGGCAAGGCGAAACACGTCCGTCTGGGCAGCCAACTGGCCATCCTGAGTTTCGGCAGCACATTGGCCGCCGCCGAAGACGTTGCCCGCGGGATGGATGCGACACTGATCGACATGCGCTTCATCAAACCGCTGGATGAAGCGCTGTTGCACGATTTGGCGAACAGCCATTCGCGATTCGTGAGCGTCGAGGACAATGCCGTCATGGGCGGTGCCGGCAGCGCGGTCAGCGAATTCTTCCGACGCGAAAACATCCCGGTCGACCTGCTGCAGCTGGGCCTGCCGGACAGCTTCCAGGAACACGCCAGCCGGGAGCAATTGCTGGCCGATGCCGGCATCGATGCCGATGGCATCAGGACCGCCATCGCTGCGCGCTGGCCGTAATCCAACCGCCGTCCCGATTCACCCGGCAATCCGTCCGATGGTCACCCGATCGCGGTTTTCCAGATCGTGTACGGTGCTGATGTCACCGAAGTGCGCCTGCGCGAACAACGCACGCACGGCCGCGCCCTGATGGCAGCCGTGCTCGACCAGCAGCCAGCCGCCGGGTAGCAGATGCCGGTGAGCTCCGGCGATGATGGCCCGGATGTCATCCAGGCCATCCGGGCCCGAAACCAACGCCGAATGCGGCTCGAAACGCAGGTCGCCGATGACGAGATGCGCGTCCGAGCTTTCGATGTAGGGCGGATTGCTGACGATGATGCCGAATCGCCTTGTATCCAGATGCGAATACCAATCACCGTGTTCAAGCACCACATTGCGCAGTTTGAGTTGACCGGCATTGGCTGCAGCCACGGCAAGGGCGGCCGCCGAGGCATCGACGGCGGTGATCCGGCAGGCAGGCCTTTCAACGGCGATGGCCAACGCGACGGCACCGGAACCCGTGCCCAGATCGAGGATTTCGGCCCGTGATTCCGGATGCACCCGGGACAGCGCCAGCTCAACCAGCAGTTCGGTTTCCGGTCTCGGGATCAATGTGTCAGGCGTGACGTTTAAGTCAATCGACCAGAACGCGCGCCGGCCGGTGATGTAGGCCACCGGCTCTCCGCGCTTTCGGCGCTGAACCAGAACTTCGAAATCGTTGCGCCGCCGCGCATCCAACACCTGATCGGCGTGTGCGTAAAGCCAGGAGCGCGGCTTGTCCAGACAGTGTGCAAGCAGGAACTCCGCGTCGATCCGGTCCAAGCCGCCCGCGTCTTCGGCAACGGCCCGTTTCAATATGCTGGCAATATCGGTCATGGCACTAGACTAACCCAGCTTGACGGGGGATTATTGATATACCGAAATGATTGATCCCATGCTTACAATAGACCAACTCTATTCGTTGTATCCGCCATGAATCTCCGCGACCTCCGCTATTTCATCGCACTGGCCGAAACACGGCATTTCGGACGAGCCGCCGAACTGTGCTTCGTCAGTCAACCGACCCTTTCGACGCAGATCAGGAAACTGGAAGACGAACTCGGCGTACCCCTGTTCGAAAGATCGCCGCGCAAAATCCTTCTGACCGCCGCTGGCGAACGCATCTTGAAACATGCGCGCGAGGCGCTGTCGCAGGTCGGCCTGATGCAGGACATCGCCAGACATACGCTTGACCCGGAAGCGGCTTCGATACGGCTGGGCATATTCCCGACATTGGCGCCATATCTGCTGCCGCATGTGGTACCGAATATCCGCAGACGCTTTCCGCAGCTGGAGCTGCTGTTGGTCGAGGAAAAGACCGAAGTACTGGTCCAGCAACTGCGTGACGGCCTGATCGACGCCGCCGTGCTGGCGGAACCGGTAACGGACGAACATTTCGACTGTCTGCATCTGTTCACCGAACCCTTCGTACTGGCGCTGCCGGAAAACCACCCGCTGAGCAGTCAACGCACGCTCGGCCTTTCGGAACTAGCCACGCAGCATCTTCTGCTGCTTGAAGACGGCCATTGCCTGCGTGACCAGGCACTGGAAGTCTGTTCGCTATCCGGCGCCGGTGAAAAGGAAGGCTTCCGCGCCACCAGCTTGGAAACGCTTCGGCAGATGGTGGCGGCAGGCGTCGGCATCACCCTGTTGCCGATGCTGGCGGTACAGCCGCCGGTGCCGATGTCCCCGCATATCCGCTTGCTGCCGTTCAAGCATCCGGCCCCGACCCGGCGCATCGCACTGTATTGGCGGAAGAGTTCGGTGCGCGGCGGATTCCTGCGCGACATCGGCATCCAGATCGCCGAACTGCCGAAATCGCTGTTCGAGATTCACGGCAAATGATGGCCGCGAAGGCGGTTGCACCCGAGGCACAGCTTGTCCGAACAGGGTAAAATGGGGGTTTTCGACCGATACCGCGCGAATGAACGCCCCTGAACCGAACAACCCGCCAGAAAAGAACGATTTCATCCGCCAGATCATCCGCGAAGACCTGGCCTCTGGCAAACACGCCACCATCCGCACCCGCTTTCCGCCGGAACCGAACGGTTATCTGCACATCGGACATGCCAAGAGCATCTGCCTGAATTTCGGCATCGGGCGGGAATTCGGCGGGCTAGTCAACCTGCGCTTCGACGACACCAACCCGAGTAAGGAAGACATCGAATTCGTCGAATCGATCCAGGACGACGTGCGCTGGCTCGGCTTCGAATGGAACGAACTGCGCCATGCCTCGGATTATTTCGAGGTGTTCTACCGCAGCGCGCTGAAACTGATCGACGACGGCAAGGCCTATGTCTGCGACCTGAATGCCGATGAAGTCCGCGAATACCGCGGCACGCTGACCGAACCCGGGCGCGAATCGCCCTACCGCAACCGCGGCATCGCGGAAAACCGCGACCTGTTCGAACGCATGCGCGCCGGAAAGTTCGAAGACGGCGCACGCACCCTGCGCGCGAAGATCGATATGGCCAGCGGCAACATCAACCTGCGTGATCCGGCGCTGTACCGGATCCGCAAGGTACCGCACCAGAACACCGGTGATGCCTGGCCGATCTACCCGATGTACGATTACGCGCACTGCATCTCGGACGCCCTCGAAGGCATCACGCATTCGCTGTGCACGCTGGAATTCGAAGACCACCGCCCGTTGTACGACTGGTGCGTCGATCACATCGACCTGCCGAACCATCCGGACCTATACCAGAGCTTGGTCGATGCCGGCTTCAGCACGCCGGTGGCGAAGCCGCGCCAGATCGAGTTCTCGCGCCTGAACATCAATTACACGGTGATGAGCAAGCGCAAGCTGCTGGCCTTGGTGACCGAAGGGCTGGTCGACGGCTGGAACGACCCGCGTATGCCGACGCTGTCCGGACTGCGCCGGCGCGGCTATCCACCGGCGGCATTGCGCCTGTTCGCCGACCGCATCGGCATCAGCAAACAGAATTCGGTCATCGATTTCTCGGTACTGGAAGGCTGCGTGCGCGAAACCCTGGATGAAAGCGCCGGACGGCGCATGGCCGTCATCCAACCGGTCAAGCTGGTCATCACCAACCTTCAGGAAGGCCATGCCGAATCGCTGTCCATGGCAAACCATCCGAAGAATGAAGCGCTCGGAAGACGCGATGTGCCGTTCTCCAACGAACTGTGGATCGATGCCGATGACTTCATGGCCGACCCCGTCGCCGGCTACCACCGCCTGGTGCCGGGCGGTGAGGTGCGCCTGCGCGGCGTCGGCATCGTGAAATGCCAGGAGGTGCGGATGCACGAAGGGCAGGTCCGGGAACTGCGCTGCACGCTCGACCTCGAATCGCGCCCGGGCATGGAAGGCTCGAAACGCAAGGTCAAGGGCACCATCCACTGGGTCTGCGCGAAACGCGCGGTGGCCGCCGAATTCCGCCTGTTCGACCGCCTGTTCACGGTCGAAAACCCCGACAGTGAAGACGGCGGCCTGGGCTACCGCGATTTCCTCAATCCGCAGTCGCTGCAGGTGACTCATGGTTATGTGGAGCCGGAAGCGGCCGCTGCTGCGTCCGAGCAATGCTTCCAGTTCGAGCGCCAGGGTTATTTCGTGGCCGATCGCCACGACCATGCCGCCGGCAAGCCGGTGTTCAACCGCTGTGTGACCTTGCGCGATACCTGGGCCCCGAAATAAATGCTGTACGCCCAGGTGCATCTGACCCTGCCGCCATGGATTCACGAAACCGTGGATGTGCGGACGATGTATGTCACCGATGACGAGAAAATGGCCCTGGCCGTCCGCCTTTCCGAGTGCAATGTGCGTGAGGGCACGGGCGGACCGTTCGGCGCCGCGCTGTTCACCGAAACCGGGCGGGTACTGGGCGTCGGCGTCAACCGGGTGCTGGCCAACAGCTGTTCGGCGGCGCATGCCGAAATGATGGCCTTCGCCACCGCGCAGCAACGCAGCCAGCGCTTCCGCCTGAACCAGGATGGCGGGCGCATCACTCTCGCGACCTCCTCGCAACCCTGCACCATGTGCTACGGTGCCGCGTTCTGGGCCGGTATCGATGCCATCCTGATCGGCGCTCGCGCCGATGACGTGCAGACACTGGCCGGCTTCGATGAAGGTCCGCTGCCGGATGATTGGCTCGGTGAATGGCAGAAGCGCGGCATCACGGTCACCCGCGACCTGCTACGTGAACAGGCCTGTGCAGTGCTGAAGCGCTACGGGGAATCCGGCCTTGTCTACTGAGGGTCTGCTGGCGTACTGCCGTCCGGGATTCGAACCGGACCTGGCCGCCGAACTCGGCCATCATGCCGGAGTACAGGGCATTCCCGCCTACGCCAAGACCGAGCGCGGCAGCGCATTCGTGATGTTGCTGGGTGCGCCACGTGATCTCCTGGCCGAAGCCATTCCATATTCACAACTGGTCTTCGGCCGCCAGAAGTACGCCTTGATCGATGCGCTCGAAGACTTGGACCCGCTGGACCGTATCAGCCCGGTACTGGAGGCGCTGGGCGGCAAAGGCCGTTATGGCGATCTGTCGGTGGAGACCCCGGATTCCGACGATGCCAGGCAATTGGCCGGTCTGGCCAAGGCCTTCGGCAACGCCCTGCGCCCGGCATTGCGCAAGCGCGGCATGCTGACCGACAAACCGAACCCGAAATTGCCGATGCTGCATGTGGTGTTCGTCCGAAACAACCACCTTTTACTGGCCAGCTCAACCGCCGGCGACCGCTCGCCCTGGCCGATGGGCATCCCACGCCTGAAACAGGATTCGCGCGCACCAAGCCGCTCGGCGATGAAGCTCGACGAAGCGCTCGCCTGCCTGATGACGCCGGCCGAACGCATGGACCTGATTTCCGAAGGCATGGCCGCCGCCGATCTCGGCGCTTCGCCAGGCGGCTGGAGCTGGGTATTGGCCAAGCATCATATCCGCGTAACCGCCATCGACAACGGTCCGATGCATCCCGACGCCCTGGCTACCGGCCTGATCGAACACATCCGCGCCGACGGTTTCCAATGGCAGCCGGCCAGAACCCTGGACTGGATGGTCTGCGATATGGTGGAAACGCCCAGCAAGGTGGCACGCCGGATGGCGCAATGGTTCGCCAACGGCTGGTGCCGTAATGCTATATTCAACCTGAAGCTGCCGATGAAAAAGCGCTGGCAGGAAACCGCGTTGTGCCTGGAGCTGTTCGAAGCACAATGCGGAAAACCGATGCGCATCCGTGCCAAACAGCTTTACCATGACCGCGAGGAAATCACCGTCTTCGCCCGACTCGACAAATGACCGAATCCGCCATGACTGCATCCATCGCCACCCGCAAGACAGAACACTCACGCCTCGCCGACATCGACTGGAACCGGCTGCCGTTCGGCCGCATCTTCACCGATCACATGCTGTCGATGGATTACCGCGACGGAGCATGGCAGAAACCCGAAATCATCCCTTTCGGGCCTCTGAGCCTGTATCCGGGAAACGCAACCTTGCATTACGGACAGGCTATTTTCGAGGGCATGAAGGCCATTCGCGCCAAAGACGGCCGCATCACGCTGTTCCGGCCGGCATTGAATGCCAGGCGCTTCAATGAATCCAGCATTCGACTCTGCATGCCGACCATCGATGAAGACCTGTTCATCGAACTGGTCAAGGCGCAGGTACGCTTCGAACGGGACTGGATACCGCAGTCCGACGATGCTTCGCTCTATATCCGGCCTTTCGCGTTCGCCACCGACGAATTCCTCGGCGTCCGGCCATCGGAAACCTACAAATTCATGATCCTGACCTGTCCGGTCGGCAGTTATTACGCCGAGCCGGTTTCGGTCAAGATCGAGGAACATTTCACCCGCGCCGCCGAGGGCGGCGTCGGCCGCGCCAAGACCGCCGGCAATTACGCGGCCTCGCTGTATCCGGCCAAACTGGCCAATGACGAAGGCTTCCACCAACTGATCTGGACCGACGGCAAGGAGCACAGGTATCTGGAAGAGTCCGGCACCATGAACCTGGTCTTGGTCATCGACGGCGTCATCCTGACCCCGTCCGAGGATTCCGACACCATCCTGCGGAGCGTGGTCAAGCGCTCGGTGGTGGATTTGGCCAAACATTGGGGTCTGCCGGTGGAAGAACGCCGGATTTCGGTCGAAGAAGTCATCACCGCCATCCGTGAAGGACGGTTGAGCGACGCCTTCGGTGCCGGTACCGCCGCCACCATCGCGCCGATCGCGAAAATCGGGTTCCGTGGCGAGATGTTCGAATTGCCACCGGTCGCATCACGTGTCGTTTCAAACCGGATCAAGGCCTATCTGGATGGCATCAAGTCCGGCGAGGCGGTCGATGAGCTGGGATGGTGCGTCAGTCTGTAACCAGAGGGCTTTGAGCATGGGCAAACCTACTCAATTTTTACGTGAAACGATTAAAGGCGGTATATTTTTCGTCATTCCATTGACCGTCATATTGGTCATACTAGCCAAAGCACACGCCGTTTTGAAAGAATTGACCGCACCGATTGCATCCTTGCTTCCGAACAATATTTTAGGAATTAACGGCGGATTCCTCATCGCACTGTGCAGCTTGATACTCGTCTGCTTTTTGGGGGGATTGTTCGTTAAAAGCGAAAGAGTTAAACACAGAATCAGCGCCATCGAAGATAATTTTTTATCCCACATACCCGGCTACTCCTTCATCAAGGCTGTAGCCTCCGATACGCTCGAAGATGGCAAGAACCCCATGCAAGCCGTAATGGTTCCCGATGACAAGGCCTATGGGTTTGGATTAATCATTGAACGCAGCGGCAGCCTATGCACCATCTATATTCCAGGTGCGCCCAACGCTTCTTCAGGTGAAGTCAAACTCTTCGACATCAAAGATGTCGTGCTCATCGATGTGAAGGCGAAAGATGTCCTTACGTCACTCAGCCGCCTTGGCAAGGGCGGCAATCAATGGTTGTTGAATGCACAGAATCGGGATAAATATCCCGGGTAGTTAAGCTGGTATTCTTGCACTCAAGTGTCAAGAAAGTCGAATGATTCAATCGATCAAGGGGATTTCCGTGAAACCGATCAGCAAATTCTTCATCAATACCCTCACCGGCGGAATCTTCTTCCTGCTTCCGTTGGCGGTCATCCTCATCATCCTGAAAAAAATCCATGAGATCCTGAGCAAAATCCTCAAACCGGTGGCGAACCATCTGCCCGATGGCCTGATGGGTTTGGATGGACATCAGATAGTTTCACTCTTCATCCTGGTGCTGTTCTGCTTCATGGCCGGCCTGCTGTTCCGTTCAAGACGCGTCCGTGCGCTCATCGAGAAGCTCGAGGATGGTTTCCTTTCCGCCATCCCCGGCTATACGCTGATCATGACCAACGTCGCCGATAAACTGCACCATGAAGACGACGACATGCTGACACCTGTGCTGGTGCAGCTGGACGAATCGCGCGTATTCGGATTGCTGGCCGCGGAAGGCGGCGGCAGCTGCAGCGTTTACGTTCCCGGCGCACCGGATTTCAAATCCGGCAACGTCCACATTTTTCCGGCGGAGCGCGTCCAGAAACTTGACGTGCCGGTCAGCGCCATATCCATGAACATGCGGAAGCTGGGCAAGGACTCCCTGCAGATGCTCAAATAGGTGCTGTTTTCAAGAACTAAACACCCGCCGCATACCGTGCCATCGCGTGCTTCAGCGGCCCGAGTTTATCAGTCAATCCGAGCATGTGGCCACGGGTAAGACTGAGCGCGACACTATCGTTCGAGAACACCCGGTTGATGTTCTCGAACGCCAGCGCCGCCACGGCGTTATCCGAATAGCGGGCGCGCGCCCAGCGTTGCAGCTGGCGCGGATCGAGTGCATCGCCGGTTTTCACCCGCGACGTTTCGAAGGCCTGACTCAAAGCCGCGACATCGCGCAGGCCCAGGTTGACGCCTTGCCCGGCCAACGGGTGCACGGCATGGGCGGCATCGCCGAGCAACAAAGTACGGTCCTGCAGCATGGTTCTGGCCAATTGACGCTTCAGCGGAAATGCGACACGATCTGAAATTAAATGGGTCTTGCCGAGAGTCCCGGCAAAGGCCGATTCCAAGGCAAGGCAGAATTTTGCCGGATCTTCTGCCAACAGTTCATCGGCTTTTGCCTCCGGCAGACTCCAGACTATCGAGCACACTTTCTCGCCGAATGGCAGGAATGCCAAGGGGCCTGTACTGAGAAACCGCTGCCAGGCAGTGTTCCGGTGCGGCAGACCGGTTTCGACGAAAGCGACCAGCCCCTTCTGGCGGTAATCGTGTTCGTCGCTTTCGATACCGGCCAGGCTGCGTACCTTGGAGCCGGCACCATCGGCACCGATGGCAAGGCGCGCGCAGATTTCCTGGCCGCTCTGCAGGCGCAGGCAAGCCCAGTCATCGGCGTTGTCAATGGCTGCTATCTTATCGGGGCAAATCAGGCGGACGCCGGATTCATTCAAAACCGCCTGCCAGAGCGTATCAACCAGCAGGCCGTTTTCGACGATGTGCCCGAGGTGCGGGCGTCCGAGGGCATCGGCCCGAAAGTGGAGCGGGCTGCCATGCACTTCATCGAAAACCGTCATGCCACTGTAGGCAACCGCTCGGCGCTCAATCATCTGCTGCCAGAGACCCATCGATTCAAACAGGGCCTGGCTGTCCAACGCCAATGCGTAAACCCGTAAATCCGGCGATTCCGCCTGCCAGGCTTTCGGCGCATGCGCCTCCACCAGAACCGTTTGCAGACCCTTCCGTGCCGCTGCCAGTGCCGTCGCCAATCCGATCACCCCACCGCCGATCACGGCGACATCGCATCGAATCACAGGGCCTCCTCGTACACGTCGTTGACCCGGTAGCCCATGGCGCGCCCGACCAGCTCCGAGGCATAAACGGGAGCGGCTCCCAGCAGTGACAGACCGAACGAGCGCAAGACATGCAAGGGCAGACCGTCATTGGCAGTGAGGCGTGCCAAACCATCACTGAATGCCAGCGTCCGGGTGCGATCCTCGATGCGGCTGGCTTCATAGCGGGCGGCCGCAGCATCCGAAAATCCGGAATCACCCAGAATCCGCGCCAGGCAAAGGGCATCACGCAGGCCGAGATTGAAGCCCTGGGCGCCGATCGGATGGATGGTCTGCGCCGCATTGCCCAGGATGAAGACCGAGGGCGCAGTGAGCCGTTCGGCCAATACGCGCCTTATCGGATAATGCGAACGTGCGCCGACCTGCAGGATTTTACCGACCCGCCAGCCGAACCGGGATTGCAGGTAATCGGCGAAGGCCGCATCGGATAATTGGCCGATGCCTTCGGCCTGCACGTCGGCGACTCCGCACACCGCTCCGTAGCGGCCGTCCGCCATCGGCAGCAAAGCCACCGGACCCTGGCTGCTGAAGCGTTCGAAAGCGGTGCCATCGCTGGCCTTTGCGGCTTGGACCGAACACACGAATAGGGTTTGCCGGTAATCATGCTCGATCGACCCGATTCCGCATGCCTGCCGGATGAACGAATTCGTGCCGTCGGCGGCCACTACACAGCGCGCACGCAATACCCTATCGCCGCCGGAACCCTTGAGTTTCAGTACCGCACCTCCGGCATCGCTGCTAACGCCAACGACTGTTGCCGGGCAGATACGCGTCGTGTGCCGCAGTGCATCGACACGTTCCGCCAGCGCCTTGCCCAATTCCTGCGCCAGAACCACGGCACCGAAAGCGTCATGGCCGTAATCGGACGCTTTCAGCAGGACACGGCCGAAGTCCCCGACCCGGCTGATGTGAATGCGCGCGATCGCTGTTGGCGCCGTCGCCAATAGGCCCAAAATACCCAGTTGCCGCAATGAATCAAGGCTATGGGCGGCCAAAGCCAGTTTGCGTTGGTCGAACCCGGCCGTTGCCGCCGGTACCGGTGCCGCTTCAACCAGAACAATCCGGTAACCGGATGACTCCAGGGCGCAGGCCAGACTGCTGCCGACCAAGCCTCCGCCGACTATCGCGATATCCGTTGTTTCGGGTAGTTGCGTCGACACGGCGCTCTCAAATCGGGCTGAATTGAGGTATTCTATTCGTGATTGCTTTTTTCTGCTTTGAGTCCCCTATGAGCCACTCCGATTCCCCGCGCCTATTTGCCGGCCCCGCCATTTTGATTGCGATGACCCTGGCAGCGGCTCTGAGCCGGTTGATTCCGCATCCACCGAATTTCTCGCCAGTCGAAGCGATGGCCCTGTTCGGGGGTGCCTATTTCACCCGTCGATGGATGGGCGTCGTCCTGCCGCTGATCGCCATGCTGCTTTCCGATATCGTTCTCGGTCTGGTCAATGGCGGATTGTATCTCGAACATTTCACCAGTCTGCCCTTCGTCCTGGTCTATGCATGCATCGCCTTGTCGAGCGTCATGGGCTTCGCCCTGCGCGGCAGGGTCAGCGCGGGCCGGGTTATCGGCTTTTCGCTGATGGGTTCGGTGCTGTTCTTTCTGGTAACCAACCTGGGCGTCTATCTGACCGCCTCCGCGATGCCCGGCAGCGAAGCCTGTCTGGCCGGCATCATCCCGTGTTATGTCAGCGCATTGCCTTTCTTCCAATGGACGGTCATGGGCACATTGTTCTATTCGATGATCTTGTTCGGCGGATTCGCTCTGCTGCGCTCCGCCATGCCGGAGCTGCGCGCCCAGACGGCCTAAGCAGCATGGGCAACCGTCTTTCCAAAATCTACACCAAGACCGGCGATGACGGCAGCACCGGACTCGGCGACGGCACCCGGGTCTCCAAGGATTCGGCACGGGTCAGCGCCTACGGCACGGTCGATGAAGCCAACTCGGCCATCGGTTTGGTGCTGGCCTGCGATATCCCGGACGCGGTCCGTAGCCTGCTGGAATCGGTACAGCACCATCTGTTCGATCTCGGCGGCGAATTGTGCATTCCCGGACATGCCGCCATCTTCGATGCCGACATCGAACAACTCGAGAGCCAGCTGGATGCCTTCAACAGCGACCTGCCGCCTTTGAAGGATTTCATCCTGCCGGGTGGCGGCATGGCCGCCAGCCATTGCCACCTGGCCCGTACCATCTGCCGGCGCGCCGAACGCGAAACGGTGACTTTGTCGCACCACGATGCGGTCCGGCCGGAAGCCATCCGCTATCTGAACCGGCTGTCAGACCTGCTTTTCGTGTTGGCCCGTGTCTTGGCGCGCGCAAGCGGCCATGGCGAAGTGCTCTGGCAGCATAACCGCAGAGGCGGCTAATCCGTTTTGAAATCCAATGCCGCCGAATTGATGCAGTAGCGCAGGCCGGTCGGCGGCGGCCCGTCCGGAAACACATGGCCCAGATGCGACCGGCATCCGCCGCACAGCGTTTCCGTGCGCAGCATGCCGTGCGAGTCATCCTGATTGCAGATAACGGCCTCTTCGGAGACCGGCCTGTAATAACTGGGCCAGCCGCTGCCGGAATCGAATTTCGCGTCCGATGCGAACAAAGGCCGGCCACAGGCCACGCAGTGGTAGGTCCCGCGCTCATGATGATCCCAGTATTTGCCCGAAAACGGCGGCTCGGTCGCCGAGCATCGGCATACCGCGAACTGTTCGGGCGTCAAGCGGGTACGCAGTTCGGCGTCCAGCGCATCACTATCGGTCATGTCGAGCCTCACTTACTGGTGGTATGGCGTTAAAATAGCGCATATTCACGATCGGGACACCGTGTGCGCAACAGCCGTCATTTCCTTGCCTGTCTTGCCGTGCTGCTGGCCGCCCCATGTCTGGCACAGGACGAAGCCGCGGAGACGCCATGGCTGCTGTGCAGCAACCCCGAGTTCCTGCCGATGTTCCGTGAGCTTGGCGGGGTCGAAGCATCCCGGGAAGTCCAGCCGGTCGATATTTTCGCCGACAATCTGGACGTCAGCAAGGACTATGAGACCGTTTTCGACGGTCACGTCGAAATGGAGCATGGCCAGGACTGGCTAGCCACCGACACCCTGCACTACAATCACGGAACCAAGCTGTACCGGACCGATGGCTTGGTCAAATTCCAGAACGAATCGCTGCGGATGACGGCGGAATCGGCCGAAGGCAATCAGGAAAAGGGCTCGATCATACTCAGTGGCGTCAGGTTCCAGTTCCATGAAAGCAACGGCAATGGCACCGCCGACAGGGCCAGCATGCAGGACGGCACCGGCCAGCTGAAGAATGCCGAATTCTCGACCTGTCCGGTCAACCAGAAGCAGTGGCGTTTCCGTGCCGCGCAAATCGATATCGACCAGGAATCCGGCAAAGGCGTCGCCAGAAACGCGAAGCTGGAGCTCGGCGGCGTGCCGGTGCTGTGGCTGCCCTACCTGAGATTCCCGACCGATGACTCGAGGGCATCCGGATTCCTGATGCCGGCGCTCGGCCAGGATTCATTGAACGGATTGGATTTTTCAATCCCGTATTATTTCAATCTGGCGCCGAATTACGATGCCACCCTCGTTCCGAGATATCTGTCGAACCGCGGCTTTGAAATCGGTGGCGAGTTCCGGTACCTGATGGACCGGAGCGCCGGCCAGCTGGAAGCGACGTATCTTCCGGACGACGACATCCGCGGCATCGACCGCTACCTGCTGTCCTGGCAGGATTTCACGGCCATCAACCGGTCCTGGTTCTTCGACAGCGACCTCAATACCGTCAGCGACATCAACTATTTTTCCGATCTCGGCACATCGATCGAAGAAACCTCGACGGCATTGCTGAAAAGTGAAATGGGCGTCCACGGGCGCGGCAAATACTGGAACCTCGACCTGTCGGTTTCCAGCTGGGAAATCGCCAACCCGATCCAACCGGTCGATACCAAGCCGTTCAGCCGCCTGCCAAGCCTGTCCGTGTTCGCCGGCAAGCCGCTGAAACCCTGGCTGGATGTCGGCATTTACGCCGAGGCCGTGTCGTTCAACCACGAAGAACTCGAAAACGGCAACCGGCTCGATGTCATCGCCTATGTCCGGACTCCGGTCAAAGGCGAATTCTGGTATGCGACGCCGAGTTTCAGCTGGCGCCAGACCGAATATCTGCTGGGAGACGACCTCGGCATCCTGTCCGGCGGCGAAAACATTTCGCGTGGCCTGCCGATCATCAGTTTCGATGCCGGCGCTTCTTTCGAGCGCATCACATCGATTGGCGAAGCCAGCTTCATCCAGACTCTGGAACCGAGGCTGTATTATCTCTACGTTCCTTATGTCGACCAAGACAACATTCCCGTGTTCGATACCCGGGAACTGACCTTCATGTGGTCTTCGCTGTTCAGGGAGAACCGCTTCGGCGGGGCCGATCGCCAAACCGACGCCAATCAGATGACTTTCGCCCTGGTAAGCCGTTTCCTCAGCACCGAAACCGGCAAGGAAAGGCTGAATCTCAGCCTCGGCAGGACAGTGTATTTCGTCGATCCGCGTGTCGTGCTGCCGTTGGAGCCGCCACCTCAGGGCAGCGGCTCCGATTGGGTCGCCGATGCCAGCATCCGCCTCAGCGACCAGTGGCAGATCGGCATCACACAACAATGGGATCCCAGCACCAACAGCACCGATTTATCGTCCGTGCGGGGTGACTGGTCGATGCCCAACGGCCTGCAGATCGGCGCCAGTTACCGGTACCGGCGCGATTTCGTGGAACAAACCAACGTCGCGTTTGTCTTACCCGTCAACGCCAACTGGCGGATTCTGGGTCGCTGGGATTACTCGATCAGGGATAACCAGCGCCTGGAGTCCCTGCTGGGTTTTGAATGGCGAAGCTGTTGCATGGGCCTCAAGTTTTATGTCGCCGATTACGTGCGGAGTTTCAACGAACCCAACAACCTGAGTTTTTTCATACAGTTGGATTTCAACGGTATCGGCAATATCGGCGGCCAGCCTAAGTTGTTCGACGAAAATGGTATCCTAGCGTATTGACGGTGCGGCCACCGGATCCTAGGCATTACGGAGTTTTTAGATGAATTCAACCCGCAGAAAAATAGCTTCGTGCTTACTGAGTTCGGCTCTGGTATTTGCCGGCTCCGGCTCGGTTTCGGCCCAATCCGGTCCAGCTACCACAACCATCGACGGCATCGTCGCCATCGTCGATTCCGATGTGATCCTAGGAAGCGAGCTGGCTTTCGCAGTTAACAACATCAAGAAGCAATACGCCGCCCAGGCCGGCCAGCTGCCGCCGGATTCAATCCTCGAACGCCAGGTTCTGGACCGGCTTATCCTGCAGCGCCTGCAGATCAACCGGGCCAAGGAGATCGGCATAAGGGTGTCCGATGCGGAACTGACGCAGACCATCGAGAACATCGCGAAATCCAACAAAATGACGGTCGAACAGTTCCAGAAGCGGCTGGAAATGGAAGGGCTGTCGTTCAATGAATACCGTAACAATCTCCGTGATGAACTGCTGCAGCAGCGACTGCGCCAGAGTTATATCCAAAGCCGGGTGCAGGTCAGCGAAAATGAAGTCGAACAGCTGATTTCAACCCAGGCTGAAGCCGGCCCGGAAGTGTTTTTAGCCAACATCCTGGTCGCATTGCCCGAGGGCGCAAGTACCGAGCAGATCGCCACCGCCAAAGGCAAGATCGACGGCATCCGCGATCTGATCAACAAAGGGCAGCTGACTTTCAAAGCCGCCGCAATCCGCTACTCGGATGCACAGAACGCACTGGAGGGTGGCGAAATCGGCTGGCGCAGCCTGGAAACCATCCCGCCGCAATTCACCGCCCTGATCGCCGGCATGAAGCCGGGAGATGTCTCGGAGGCGGTCAGAGGCCCGAGCGGCTACCAGCTGATCCAGGTGGTGGATACCCGTGACAACCAAACCAAGCAGGTCGAAGAGTACCAGGCCCAAGCCATCCTGATCGATCCGGCCGCGGTCGGCGGCGATGAAATCGCCAGGCAGCGCGCCGAGGATGTCCGCAGCCGGATACTGAAGGGCGAGGACATGGGAAAGCTCGCCAAGGAGTATTCATCCAAGGACCTCAATGCCGATAACGGCGGTGTCCTGGACTGGTTCACCAGGAATCAATGGGGTACCAAGATCGGTTCACAGGTGGCGTCGATGAAAACCGGCGACGTTTCTCCGGTCATCCAGACCGATGCCGGTTACGCGATCATGAAGCTGCTCGGCACACGCACGATCGATGCCGATGCGGAAAACAAGCGCAATCTCGCACGCGAACAGATCGGCCAGCGCAAGGCGGAAGAGGAATACGAACGCTATCTGAGGCAGTTGCGTTCTGAGGCTTTCGTCGAGACCCGACTCAGCAAAGCCTGATGCCGAGCCGCCCGCACCTGGCTTTGGTGCCCGGCGAACCGGCCGGAATCGGTCCGGAACTCTGTGTCCGGCTCGCGCAACGCGGATTCGCTTGCCATGTTGTGGTCCTCGCCGACCCGCTGCAGTTACTTGATTGCGCGAAAACCCTCGGTCTGCCCTTGCTTTTAAAAACGCCGACTGAACGCTGCGGTCCGGGCGAATTGGCCGTGCTTCCGTTTCCGCTGCCGGAACCGGTCGTACCGGGATATCCGAACCCCGCCAACGCCGCTGTGGTCATTAGTGCACTGCTGAGGGCGGGTCAAGGCTGCCTGGATGGCGAGTTCGATGGGCTGGTGACCGGACCTGTACACAAGGCGGCGGTGAATGCCGCCGGCATCGCCTATTCCGGCACCACCGAATTATTGGCCGTACAGGCCAA
>Ga0075163_10005782_pt1 | contig 16415 bp, 19 predicted proteins | sample JI1023141ADNA_FD_71478 | JGI IMG/M metagenome (GOLD analysis project Ga0075163, IMG submission 71478) | Wastewater effluent complex algal communities from Wisconsin, to seasonally profile nutrient transformation and Carbon sequestration -... | ecosystem: Engineered > WWTP > Effluent > Algae...
GAGATTGCCCGGCCGGGTGCACCGAACACCTCTATCTCGGGTTCGAGGCCGGGCCGGACGGGACCGTGACGCCGCTCGGCAGCAGCAACGGAGCGGCGGCTCCGGCGTGGTTCGAGCGGCACCAGGATTGTCGCGCGCGCCTCTGACGGCGCGGCCGGAGCTTTCACGGGGCGAATCGGCGAGGAGGTCAGCCAGGTCGTCGAGCATCGGCCCTCCTCGCTCGTCCTTGTCCGATCCCCTCCAATCGCCTATTTTTTGGGAGATCTGCGGGGATCCGCGCCACGTACGCAACGCCGCCCACGACCATGACCAACGCTCGGCCTCGTCGCCACTCGCGAGGCCGTATCCACCGCGCCACCCGCCGCCTGCTCTCCAGCACTTCACCATGCCCGCCGCGTGCACGCCGGTCTCGCCGACGAGAATCATTTGAAAAGGCAGGTGATGTCCGAAAAACATCACCTGCCTTTTCTCGTAGCATGACTACGCAGCTTCAGCGATGGAGGTCGCAGGCTCCGCATCCATGGGTGTTACGGGCGCCACGCCCAGAGGCGCCGCGACGGGGCTCATGGGCTCGTCTGCGAGGGTGTTAACCGCTTTCGCCGGGCTCGCTGGACGCGTGGGACTGGGTCGCCGCCCAAGATACTCGGCCAGTTCTGCAGCGAGCGCGCCGATGTGATGGTCCATCGCGTCCACCCACTCCTCCACCGAGCGTTTGTTGGGATTATCCTGTTTCATGGGGAGTTTCGTTGCGCCGAGGGGCAGCCCCACCACAATCTGAACTGGAAATGGTTCTTCCTGCTCGTAAATATCCGCGAGCCGCTTCCAAGACAGGCTGAAGACCACGCCGCTCTCGGTCGCGTAGTAAAGCTTGTCCTCGTTCTCAAACACTCCGATCGGATTCGAAGATTTCATGGTTCGATCCTTTTCTATGGGCCTCTACCGTGGCGTGATTGCCACGGTTCGCGGGACTCTACCCGCCTCCCACTACTTGTGGGGCGCACCGAGACCGTCAGGATCAGCAATAGCCGTCAATCACGGCGAGGGCATGTAGTCTCGCCAAGACGGGCAGGTCACAGGGAATTATGCCAGTCAATACGAGCTGCATCATGGCCAAGAGGTATGAATCCACGTCCAGTAGCTCGCTCGCGCGGCTGTTTGTGATCGCGTCAGCATGCTCTAAAACGATTCGATGCAAATCTGAGTCAGTCATGAACTCGTCCTCCGAAATCTCGTGAACAACGGCGCCATGAGCTGCGCCAAGGCTTGGGGGTTGTCAGCGGCCGAGATGATGGCGGCCGCGTCCTCTGGGCTCAGGTCGAACCGGAACCGCCAACCCTGATCGTACACGGGCACAGCGGGATGGCCGCTGATCTGCGAAAGGAGGAACGCCGCCTGTCGAATCTCCGGCGGAAGTGGTGGCGTCATGGTCATTGTTGCCCTCCACGGACAATGGTCCGCCTGTCGTGAAGGGGCACCTCAAACCTCGTTCCAAAACCGACTTTGTCGCGCAGGCTTTCAAAAACCAACACGCTATTTTCCACCGCGATCGTCCAGATCACAATGTGACGCCCCTCGTATCCCAAGCGCAGTTGCACGGGATCCAAGCAGGCCAACAGCCATTGAAGATCGGAAGGAATGCGACGGGCTACAACTTCGCGGATGTAGCCGATGCCGCTCTCGTAGTGGCCTTTGTAACATCGCTCCGCCGCTGCAAGGACTTCTGGGTCGACTGTCTTGAGCGCGAGCGCCAACAACTCTCGGAAGTCTTTGGGTGCTCCGGCTGGCTGCGCGGTTACGGTCACCTCTTCGATGTCGATGTCGTCATCCACGTGTTGCGCCTCCTTCGCGCTACTGAGTAGCGACTTGATAGCGCTACTCAGTAGCGGATTGCAACGATTTTTTCTAGATAATTTCGCGCTGCAAGCCGGTGGTGTAGGGTCGCGGCGTGCCTCCCGAGCGCATCCCTCATGAGGATCTGGCAACAGTTGCCCAAGGGCTCGCTCGTGGACAGCGGCAAACGCAGATCGCATCAGAACTCGGGTGGACCAAATTCCGCGTACAGCGTTGTCTTTTGGCCATGCGCCAAGATGTGGCCAAAGCCCTGTCCGACCCGAGCTGGTTGCAGACGGAGACGCACGGTCCCGTCAAGGTCGCGCTGGAATGGCTACAGCGGTGCAGCCAAAAATGATGGACTCCGCCGTCTCTGTTGAGGACGGCCGCGTTTATTTGTAGTTTTTAAACTCTCCAGGACGCGACAATAATGATTCGCGGTATTGCAGACGACGCGCTGGTTCCTCGTATCCACGCGCCCTTGGTTTATTAAAGGTCTGGGATGCGCTGGAAATCTCCGGCGCGGACGAAGCCGCCGAACTGGTCGAGGAGGTTGGTGGCCAGCCGGCGATCCTCGATCAGGAGGCCGGCTTCGACGTTGCGGGTCTGCGCGCGGCTGGTGAAGTTGGCGGAGGCGGTCAGCGTGCGCAGGCCGTCAACGACGACGCACTTGGCGTGGAGAGAGGCGTACTCGCCGGTGAGGTGGGCGCTGGCCGTGCGAGGGTCGAAGAAAAAGCTCGGGGCGGGGATTTTTCCAGGGTCAGAGAAAGCGGAAAAAACTCTCCGCGAATTTTTGGGCGCATGCGTCGGGTCTTCGGGGTCGTTCTCGCCGCGATTAATGTGGACGAACGCGCGGGCGGAGACGCCGTGGTGGCCATCGCGTGGTGGAGCTCGCGGCCGTGGTCGAAGCTGTAGCCGGCGATCATGACCGAGGCGCGGGCGCTCTCGAACAGCTCTCGGAGGACGACGGCGGTGTCGAGGGCGCTGACCCGCTTCGCTTCGGGTCCGGTCCACACGAGATGCACCCGCTGAGCGGTCTGGTGGGTGCGCTCCGCGATGACGACGTCGAGGAGGACGATGACACCGGCGCGGTCGAGGTCGCCGAGGGCGGCGAGTAGCAGCGTTGCGTGGTGGCCGAGGCCCTCGGCTTGCAGGGACGGCGCGCGCAACGGCCAGGGAACGCGGCCGGCCGCGAGCGCGTAATGCAGCGCGCGGAGCTCGGTGAGCGGGATCTGGACGAGGCTCCTCATGGCGGGTCGCGGGCGAGTTCGGGGTTGGAGCCGTCGGGAGGACGAGGGAGCGATCGAGGTAATTATTAAAGCGCTCGCACGAGGACCCGGCGATGAACAGGCAGCCGTGGCAGGCGGCGCCGTGGAGGTGGGACCTCGGCGTCCTCTGCTCCAACGACCCTGTATGCGCCCGCCACAGCCCCGACCGCGACGCCTCCGAGCATGCCCTGCTCGACCAGGCCGCCGAGCGTGCCCTCGGTGCCGGGGGAGCCGGTCGACAGCAGGATCGCGGCCATCGGTACGAGCGGGTCGTTGGTGGGGGCGCAGTAAATCCGCTCGCGGATGGAGCTCGCCGCGTAGCCGCACTCGAGCGAGATCGCTGTGATTAATAAATGCGACAGCGAGTGCAGCAGGTAATAACGGATGCCGGGGTATCGGGGGCGGACGTCCTCGTCGAAGCGTTCGGCCCAGACTTTGAATCCGGCGAACAATTATTTATCGCGGGCTTCGACTGCGGGGAGCATTTCCCATTTTCCGACGCGGTCCTCGTCGAGCTGCAGAAAAATGCCCTCGCCGTGGACCTCGGTCGCGGGTTAGCCAATTTTGGTCAGGCTGAGCGCGGCCGTGCTGACGCCGAGGTCGTGCTCACCCTGCAGGTTGGTGGTGATGGGCTCGATGCGGGTGAAGCCGACCTGGACCCGAACCTCGCGCAGGCGGTGGGCGAGGACGATCCGCTCTACGCCGGTCGGCAGCTCGCGGGGGCGCGCGGGAAGGCGGCGAATAAAGAAATTGCTGTAGCGGTCCGGGGCGTCGCCCGGGGCTTCCACGGCCGCCTTGGTGAATTTCCGAAATTCGGCGGTACGCAGTGGCTCGCCGGGATGATTTTTCCGTCTTGGCAGGCCTTTACGGCGGCGAGGACGGCTGCGTCGCTGAATTTTCCCAGCTTGTTCTTCACGTCCGGGATGGTGCGGAAAGCGAAGAGGTCTCGGGGGTCGCGGCGGACAGGATTTTCCACAGGCCGGCGACGGCGTCGGTGAGATCGCGGCTGTCGTCGGGGATTGAGAGCGCGCTCTCGACCTGCGGAAAATAAGAATTGGTCGCCGTGGGGACCAGCAGGCGCATGCGTTCTTCGCATTTTTTGGACGCCCTGGGAGCCGAGCCATGGGCGGTGGCCGCCGCAGTGCTGGGGGATGTCCGGCAGTGGACGTAAATCTCGGAGAAGTCGCCGGTGGCGCCTTCTTCGAGGCGCAGGTCGGGGGCGTCGCGCCAGCACGCGTGTTGGTCCGACCGCTGGTGTTGGTCGGAGTAGTGCGCGGCCTGCTAAGTCCTGCAATTGCTCGCCCGCGAGCTAGGGGCCGCTCGGCCCCCAGCGATCACTCTCCGGCCGCGGTGGCCAATAATCTGGCCTTCATTGGCGGCGGAGAGCGACGCACGGCGACCAACAGCTTGAGCGACGCGCGCGAACTGCTCACGCGTCCGCGACATGCATGCGCCAAGGCTAGCGAGCTAGCTAGCTTAGCTAGCCTTGGTCGCGTTACTGGTAGGGCGCCCATCTGACTCAGGGCCCCCCAACGGTTCTGTGAGTAGTCTGTGAGGATGGCCATACGTCGAGTGATCGACGTATTTTTCATCCACATCGCAGAGTCTTAGTATCGTCCTACACAGCAACGTTTGTAGCGCACGATAGCTCAGCATCAATGCTTGGTAGTCCACATCCTTCGCTACCTTGCTACCATGAGCACCTGTATTTCTAAACTTAAGGGCTGCATCTTCTACGGACCCGTGCGTGAGACCTAAATCGTCCAGGAATCGTTGCGACAACTCGCGACTTGAAACAGAATTCAAAAATTCAATTTTTCCCTTGAACTTGTCAGCTAGAGCCTTTTCGATTGAAAGGCCGTCGAGTGCAGCCGCCATGGCCTTTTTCAATCCAGTCCACGCCTCCCCTTCAAGGATTGATGTCCTTTTCTCTCGCCCCGGCTTGCGGTAATATGCGTCCCTGAGAGTCTCAAAGGCTGAGCCGAACATTACCGCTCCCTGCTGTGGAGAGATCGAACGGGCCGTCCAGAAATTCCAAAAAACATTCAGCAGTTCGCAGTCACGGTAATTATCCAGAAGTTTCTGAACGGCATTTTGCACAGGCCGAGCCTCGATGAAAACGCCTTTCCTCGGCTCAACCGTGGCGAGATCGGGCTCGGATTTCGAATTTCGGTGAAGATAGGCGCTATAATAAACTTTGCGCAACGGTTTGGCATGTTCATCAAACCACGTCTCACTCATAAGTGCGAGGGGGCGTCCCAAGATAAAGCCAAGGCAATCCAGCAGGCGTCTCTTTGCATCTTCGTCCAATCTTGCACCGGCACGATCTAGCTCAACGAAACCGTAGTGCTTATCTCTCTCTTTCCCGACTTGGATACTAGTCGCAGTGCCGTCTATCATGAGAGTCATTGTGAAATGGGTATTTTCGCCGCCGCGCCTCGACGTGGAAATCGTAGATGTGCGCGAGGCTCTCCTAATTTGCAGGGTCGTTTTCTTCTCAAAATCGGTAGATTCGGGCCAGTGTCCGCAGAGGGGGTGCTTGGGCATGTTAGCGATCCATAGCAAGCTGAATGCCGCCTCCTCATCCGTAAAAATGACCTCAGCTCGGTCAAGGGTCCCTTCCGCACGCTGACCCTCATCTGATACGAGCTTTGTAATAAATATCCCTTCTGCCGTAACCTTGTGGCCGGCATGGTTAACAAAGCCTACCGGAGACGGTGTCAACAGCTTACCGGGTACATGTTCCCGAAAAGTCTGTTCATGCTCCGCGCCTCCAGAGAGCATTATCCGAAGACGGAGGCTTTTATTGCGCCAAATGCAAGCCCCCACTGCACCGCTCGGCAATTCCTGTTCCAACCCGTCCTTTAGGGACTCTCTTTCCAAGGTTAGGTCAGAAAGTTTGTCGAACTGTTCAGCAAACAGAGAGTGGTGCATGGCCTGGGAGAGTCCCGCGAACTCATGGGCGCGTCAACATCGGCATACTTATTTGCTACAGATTTTTTTGGATTCCCGATCGACTATTGCCCGCGCAAAACCGGAACATGTCGAGCCGCGGTCCCAAACAGGCCGCTCATCCGACTAAGGCCGATGATGCCTTTGAGCCCAATCTCACATCGCGTCAGTCCGCTGTAGCGATGCTCTCGGTTATTATGGCGTTGACGAAAGGCTCAAATGACGATCGCGTCTAAGTCCTATATCGCGGTGTACGGGAAGATCAAAGGCTTTAAGAACTCGCACAGAGCTGAAATCGCCAAGACGTATGGCCCAGAAAAGATTTTTGGTTTAGAAGATGACAGCATAGTGCGCGCGGATTTGTCCAATAAAAATGCTGATGAGCATTTTCGTAAGGTATGGGTGCGGATAAAAGGGGATATTGAGAACTCCCCGCTTATCTCGGCCGAGGCAGCTCTCGTAATGCTTTCTACTATCGAAAATGTCGAACGGCATCACCGTGGCGATCTGGTGCACATTCAGGGGCGCATACAGGGCATTGTCTTTGTTGCGCAGATCGACACCGATGGATACGGAGATCAATTGTGGTTCCCCCCATCGTTCAAAGGTGCTGAAACAGGGGTTTGGGTAGAATTCTCAACCAGAAAAGCAAAGCGAGACTTCGAAGAACTCGCCCAACACTCTGGGAAAACCCTTCAAGAATATATTCTTGGGGGTCTGCGCAAAAAGCTCGAAAGCTCGAAAACCGAGCAGGGAGGCGGACGCAAGCTCTGACATCGAAGCAGTCCACGTGGCGCGGGGGACGCGAGCGGGAGGGGGTTGACCAGGACGGTTGCAGCCGGGATGGGTGCGTCCCTCATGGCGGCGAGAAGTCGGGCGATGATGGTCTTTTTTCGCGGCCACTGTCGTCGAGACCGTGCGCGCGGTATTGGGGGTCACGGGCCGAGGTAACCACGGCCATCGGGGATTTTCAGCGTGGCCAGGATCCAGTGGGCGAGTTCTTCGGCGGAGCCGCCGGGCGCCAGTTCCATGGCGCCGATTCCCCAGGTCGACCACCAGGACGGGCTGAACCATTCGCGGGTTTCGTCGCTGGCCTGCGGTGCGAGGAGAAGGCCTCCGAGGCAGGCGCCGCCGCGGTGGGTGTCGCGGAGCGAGTCGCGGTAGATGTGCAGCGACTCGAAGGCGTCGGCGAGGTTCTGACGGCCGGCGCGGTATTTCGCGTCGAGGACGAGCCATCGTCCGACGCCATCCGGCATGTCGGCGGTGATCACGAAGTCGGGGCGGCGCTCGCGGCTGAGCGAGAAGCGCGGGTGCTCGCCGCGCTGGAACCATCCGGGGAAGGTCGCGTTGAACCCGATGCCGAGCCGCACCCCGCCGGGGCTTCGGGCCTCGAAGTGGATGCCCTCGCCGGTGGATCCGAGATCGAGGAGTCGCTCGGTGCCCCGTGCGCTCCAGGCCCAGTCGACGAGCGCGACGCGGAGGGCCCGCTGCAGTGCGAGCAAGCACCAGACCTCGTAGAGTGAGTAGCTGGGGCGGAGCGGCGCCGCCGGTTCGGCGGCTGAGCTCTGCAGGCGGAATCGCGGGGAGCAGAACCTTCGGCCGAGGGCATGGAGACGGGCGTATGCGATATCGTCGGAGATGACCAGGAGAGCGGCCTCGGTCGCGGGTTCAGGAGGTAGCCAGCGAAAAAAGCTGCGGTCGCGGAGGGCAGCGAGTCGGTCGGCGCCGGCCCGCGCACGAAGGGCCCGGGCTGCACACCAGGCGCCCGTGTCGTCGGGGCGGCGGGCGCATCGTTCGAAGATCTCGGCGGCTTCGCGGAGCCGGGTGATCGCTGTCCGCAGCAGCCATGCGACGTGGCGGTTGGCGGGGTGATCGAGGGTCGGCTCGACGATCGTGGCCGGGACGAGCGGGGGCGGCCCAGCCTGTTCCGCCGCGCGCCAGGCGTCCAGCCAAATCCCGGCGGTCGGATGCCGGCCGAGCCATGTGAGCGTCGAACTCTCCGCCCGGCGGATGTGGCGGAGCGGGCGGTCCTCCCGCTCGGTGCGGTCGGCGACGCGTGGCTGGGCGAGGACCGTGCGGAGGGCGTCCTCGAGGGCCGGCAGTAGCGGGAGGAGGGCCTCGGCGAGGAATGTGGCGCCCACTCCCGTGGCACCGACTGCGCCCTGGGTGCCTCCAGCCAGGCCCGGCGTCACGCCCGGGAGCCAGGCTTCGAGATCGGCGAGCAGCGTGACCCACTGGGACTCCGAGAGCTTCTCGGTACGGGGGCGTACGCGGATTTTCGCTACCAGCGGTCCGTCGGCGGTCTCGATCTGCAGTCGAGAGGTGCCGACCCATTGATCGATCGGCAGCGCGAAGCTGCCGGAGCCGGCCGGGACGAGGATGCGGGCGTCGAGTCGGGCTTCAATGGCCCCCGACGCGTGGAGCAGGTAATGCTTCAGCTCGTCGAGCACGTATGTACCGTCCTCCTCGGCCGGGACGGGCTGCTGGTGGGCGTCGACGATGGCGATTTTCATGACCAGAATCGGGTCAGGCCCGTGTTGCGCAAGCGGACCTGCATCTCGGCGATCTTGGCGGCGCAGCGCGGCATGGCGTGGGCCTGGCAGCGGTCGTGTATCGCCGCCAGAGCCTGCTGCAGTTGGGGAGTGTCCTCGCCGCGGATCCTGGGCAGGATTTTGCTGAAGATCGCCTGGTCGAGCATTTGGGCAGCAGCGGCGGCGTCGAGGCCGGCGGAGGCGGCGGCGTCGAGGAGGCCAAGGATCTCGCTCGCGGTGCGGTAGCCGAAATGGCGGCGGATCGGCGCGAGCGCGGCGTGCAGTGCCAGGAGCTCGGTCTCCGCCTCAGCGTTACGGGCGCGACCGAGGGCAGCCCGACGGTCGAAGTAGGTCGGCAGGTCGACTTGCCAGAATTCGAGGGTGAACGCGCGGTCGAGGACCTTGTCGCTGATCGCGTGGGTCGTCTCGTCCATGTTGATGGTGCCGCCGATGAAGAGGTTGCGAGGCCAGCGGATCCATGGCTGGACCCCATTGACGGGCTCGTCCTGGGCGTGGAGGACGAGCTTGTCGCCGGTCTCCATCGCCGACAGGAAGGGGGCGAAGTAGTGCTCGACGCGGGCGAGGTTCATCTCGTCGAGGATGAGGAAGTAGGGCCGATCGGGGTGCTTCGACGCGGCGAGCACGAGGCGGAGCGCCGGCTCGGCCTGGTACGTTGGGTCTGCGTGCAGAGCGTTGAAGTATCCGAGGAGTCCGGACGGGTCGCGCCAGTCAGGTGACACGGGGACGATGGCGCGGTGGAGCTCGACGTCGAGGCCCATTTGCTCGCAATAAATCTGGGCGTAGTGGCGGAGGAGGGCGGTCTTGCCAGTGCCGGAGAGGCCCGAGAGGATGACGAACCGCTTGTGCGGATGGCTGTGCCAGGCGAGGTGCAGAGCCCGCAGATCGGCGTCGTCGAACACGAAGCCGGCCGTCGCCGGTGCATTACGGATCGCCGGTAACAAGGCGACGAGCGCGGGCCACTCGGCAGCCGGTGCGATGGGGAGTTCCGGGCCGTCGACGGCATCGAGCTGCTCCCTGGCGGGAGTGTCGACGGTGGGGATTGGCAGGGGTTTCGGGAGGCGGCTGGCCCACGCGCGACCGTACTCGGTGAGCTCCTGTCGGCCGTCCTCGCGCTCGTCCAGGAGATCGAGGGAGTACGCCCAGCCGCCGAGCGCGCTGGGGGCGAAGTCCGTCGTCCACGCCGGATAGATGGCCCGGAGCGCCTGGTTTCGTTGCTTGCGGGTCAACGGTCCACGCTCCTCGAGCAGTTGGAGGAGGTGCCCGAGGCCGAAGGTCTCAACCAGCAGGCGCTCGACGAGGACGTCGGGCGGGTCCTCTTCGAGGAGGCGCTCGCCGTCCGGTGAGGGGTACCACAGGCCGTCCTTGTGCTGCAGAAACCGCAGCGGACGTACGAGGTTGAAAATGCGCCGGCAATGATCGGGAGACGCGTCGGCGAAGCCGAGCGAGCTGCGCATGGTGTCGACGATGTCGTCCGGCGTCGCGCCGCCCTGGGCGGCTTGTACGACGGCGCGAAACGCGGCGACGTAGCCGTTGACCGCGGTCAATCCGCGGCGCTGACGCTGCACCGGTAACAGCGCGAGCGGGGTGGTAGCGAGGATGACGTCGAGGGCGGTCGGAGTCGCCTCGAGCTTCTTGCCCGGGGCGTCCGTGATCGCGGGCTCCGCCTCGTTCGGTTGCAGCCACCAGAAAAACATCGAGCGCAAGACGTCGTCAGCGAGGTCCTTCTCCGGACCGAGGGCCTCCCGCAGCCGAGCCCGGGCGAGCACGGCCGCTGCGATCGGCCGATGCATGCGGCCGAACAGCATGGTCGAGGTGTACCGCTGTGCCGGCCAGCTGAAGACGCAGTGCTGCTCGCGCGGGAGCAAGCCGGCAAACAGGCGAGCAAGGCGGGCCTGCGGCTTGAGGCGGGCGTGGGCCGGATGAACGAGGGCGAGGAGGGCGTCGTAGGCGCTCTGGACCGCCGAGGCCCGCTCGGCAGGGTCTTGCGGCCATGTGGTGTCACGGAGGGCGACGACGGCGGAGATGACCTTGGGGTCCGTCCAGGCACCTTGGACGTTCACAGACTCGCCGGGGCCAAGGGTCGATAGACCTCGCAGGGACCAGATCTGCTGCTGGATCTTCGGGGAGGCGAGCTCCTCGAGCGAGAGTGTCTGGAGCCGTGTCACCTCGCCCAGATAGGTGCTCCGCCACTCGGGCCAAGGGTTCTCCTGGATGTAGCGGTCGTACTGGCTGCGGATGTCCTCGAGCGAGAGCGGCATGTTCGACATGGTGAGCACGCCAGTATAACCAGGGGTCGTCGAGAGATGGGAGTCGGGACGCCGAGGTGTTCAGAAGATGTCTGTCACGAGCGAGATACTCGGGCGAGTTCACGGCGCAGGATGCCGGCGATGTCCTCCTCGGTGAGGGCCTCTTGCGGGTGGAGGGCGAGCTCACGGGTGAGCTCGAGGACGACACGATTTACCGTTTCGCCGGACTCTTCGCCGAGGATGTCGATGAAAGTCTTGACGAGCGGGAAGTAGTGGCTGAAGTTTCGTACGAAGAGTGCGGTCGAGAGGGTCGACAAGCGCAAGGCTTTTCGAGTCCGCGTGTAGTCGTGGTCGACACCAGCGGTCAGCTCAGCGATCCACCACAGGCGGGCATAATAATTGCTGTCGGGGCGCGTGCTGAGATGCCAGAAGCGGGAGGGGAAAGTGCTCTCCTCGGCGCTCCAGCGGCGGCGGATGAGCTCCGGGGCGACGACCACGGCGAGGTAGCGCCACGGACCGGGATCGGCAGCCTCCCGGCGTTGCAGGGGGAGGCTCTGGTGGATGGCGACCGCGAGCTCACCGTCGACGTCCAGCTTGTTGCGCGGGAGGCGGTGCGGCAGGGCGGCGACGAAATTTTCGAGTGGGACGGGGCGCTCGTGAGGAACGAGGAGGTCCCGGCATTCCTCCTCCGACCAGCGCGCGCGCTCGCCGTGCAGGAACTCCACAGTGAGCAGGCGGCGACCCTCGGGCAGCAAAGATTGTAGAATCACGGGGACACCTCCTCGAGCAGACGTTGGATGTGGCGAACATGATCTTCGCGCTGAAGAGCGGCGAGGATTTCGAGCGAGAAGTCGGCGGGGTTCTGAAGGGCGCGAGACACGAGCTGGACGACGCTCGTATCGAGGTCAAGCGCGTCGGGAAAGAGCCGTTTCGCCCACAGGCGGAGGACATTTTCCCGCCACGGATATGTGTCGCCTTCGCTCTCGTGCCAGGCACGGGCGGCGTGGAGCAGGAGGGCCGGCCACACGGCGGCGCTGATCTGGTCGTAGAGGGCTTCGCGAACCGCGGCTCGCTTTCCCCGCCTGGAGGTGTCGTACAGGACGGTCATCAGCACCGTGTGCTCCTCGTTGAGGAAGAGCCGGGGTGATGCGCCGTCGAGCTGAAGCGCGAACCAGTTGTGGTGGTCTGCGGGCGGGATGTCGGGGACCTCGGAGAAACGCTTGCGAAGGATCAAGAGGTCGTTGCCCGGGCGCGGCTTGGCCTCGTCGATGTGGAGAATCCACGGGTCACCCTTCGCCAGCCATGCGCCCTTGCGCGAGGCGAGCCCGGCGCTTTGCGCGTGAGGGGCCGTTCGAACCAGGTGCGGCGTGATCGAAACCTCTCCGCGGACCTCGTCGTGGCGGAGCGCAACGTTAACTTCGTACTTGTCGGTGGTCGGATCGGAGTGCGGGATGCAGTGCGGGAGAGAAAGGAAGGTCGCGCGGCAGCGGACGGACAGGACGAGGGCGACGGGCGGATCGACGCGCTCGTCGGGATGCAGCAGCCGGTCGAGGGCCGCGCGACGTTCGAGGGCGACAGATAGCCGCAGTGTCTTCCATGCACTCGAGGTGGCAGGCAACAGGCTGCCGGATGGCAGCTCGCCGCGCGGCTCGTCGTCGAGAGCGACGCGGACGCTGCGAAAGACGAGGCCCTCGCGGTCGCAAGCGTAGGGCATGAACCTCTCGAGGTGTCGGCTCTTGGTGCTCATACGCTTCCCTTCGGGTGCAGCTCGCCAGAGATCTCGAGGCCGAGTTCGCAGAGCTGATCGTGGTCCGGCGAGAGCTCGCTGTTCCCTGAGAATGCGAGTTCGTCGATTTTATTCGAAGCGGTGAGCCGGATCGAGCCATCGTCAGTGTGTTCGTATTTTCCACCCTTGCGATCGTGAAGCATGAAGTCAGCAATTTTCAGGCGGCCGGCGTCGCTGCCGTCGTCGCCGAGCATTTTTAGCGTGATCGTTGCGGTCCATGCGTGGCCGGACACTATGGGCTCGACGGTCCCGCTGAATCGCCAGCGACCGTCGGCGAACTCGGCGGACAGGTTCCGGAAGTTGAAGGGGCTGGTGCTCGTGGCAGAAACAGGGTCGCCCACGCTACCGAGCGGGAATCGGCGCTGGAGCAGTTCGGGGCCGCGATGAGCGTCGCCGGACGGCGCGAGGAGCAAGTCGCGGATCGCCTTGCGGGCCGCGTCGAAGAGCTGCGCCAGGTTGACGCCCCCACCCTTGACGTAGTCGTCCCGAAGGCGCGGGGTGGCACTCCACTCATCATGGCCTGGCGGCTCGCATTTCCGCAGGAAAGCTTCGGCTTGTCGATCGCTCGGCGTTACGTGTTCGGGATCCCTGCCCTCACCGCACGCGAGGATCGCGTGGAATCGCGGCAGAGTATTCGCCGGATCAATAGCGTGGTATTTTACGACCATCCCCGGGCCGCGGAACACCGCGAGCTTGTTGTCGAGCAGAACGTTCATGGATTGGGTGTTGGGCTCGGCGAGTCGCACGAGTAGGTCGCAATGCGCGGTCTCCGGGGGATTCTTGTCCTTTCGTGGGCGTGGGATGGTTAGGGAGAGCTGCACACGAGCGACATCTGCGGGCTTTTCGAGGCGAGAGCCGAATTGTGTACGCTGACGCCAGGCGGCTGCGAAAGCGGCGATCTCGTCGGACTCGACGACGGGCTCGCCACCGACGACGATGCGTAACGGCCGTGGAAAATTCATCGCGGGCCAGAAAAAGCGGGTGGCGCTTTCACGGATCCGCTGGAGCAGCTCGGGGAGCTCTCTCGGTTCGTCGTCGGTCGGGTCGCGAAAGCCGACCACGAGGATCGTGGTGCCGGAGGTTTTGGATGGGCGGGTCATGTGGAGTCGCCGGGCGAGCTCAGTGGCCTGCGCGTCCCACATGGAGATGGCCCGCTCTCCGCCGGTGACGCGGTCGCGCTGGCCAAACCAGCCTGCACCCATGTAGGACGATTTCCCGACGACATGGCTCGGGAGCTCGACACGGCCGATGAGGCGATGGCGCCCCGGGCCGTCCTCGTGGACACAAGAGTGAAAGAGTACCGTCGACCACTCGGAGAAGGCCCAGTAGACTGATTTTCCGAGACCGTAGGAGCCGCCGGCGCCGTCGCTCTGCTTGTGGCTGAGGAGCAAGTCGCGGCAGAGGGCGCGGAAGTTGGACTCGCCGGTATCCTCGTCACCGCCGAGGCCGGAGGTGTGGCGGTCCTCGATGCGGAGCAGGGTGAGGCGTTCGGGTTTTTGAGGGCTGTCAGCGAAGGCTCGGAACTTCGAAATCGCCGACACGTCCGCGGCACCGCGAAGATGGCGGCGCAGGACGGTCCAGTCGAGGGCGGTCAGAAAGTTCTCGAGGTCGCGTCCGGATAACTCCTCGAGGTCGAAGCGTACCTCGGCGCGCGTGTCGCCATGGGGGAGGCTCTGGTCGTTCGCGTTTTGCAGGGCCTCCCGGACGAACGTGTCCAGCGTACGCGTGAAGGCATACTCCGACGGATCGCCACCGCGGCGCTGGCCGGAGGGCGGCAGGGCGTCGAAGACCCAGCAGGGGGATTCAGGGGGCTGTTTCATGGATTTCTCGTATTTTCGCAGCGTCGCATGGGCGCGATGAGGGGGCAAAAAGTGGGCGGGTTGGGATGTGCCTCACCCGGCGTGAATCAGGGCCGTGGCGGCCACGACGAGTTCGTCGGGGGTTCGCTCGCTCGCGTCGAGTTCGATGAAGCGGCCGGCGATGGGGCGGCGTCCGAGTTCGCGGTACAGGTCCTCGATCTGCTGGGATGGGCCGGGTTGGAGCGACCAACGGTCGGCGTCGGTGGCTTGGCCGCGGGAGCGAACACGCTGGGCGCGGACCCCCAGAGGGGCGTGAAGAAAGATGGTGAAGTCGGCGGGCGGCAACGCATCGGCGACTTCGTCGAGCGTGCACGGGGACCCCATGACGCGGTGATAGACGACGGTCGACAGCCAGTAGCGATCGACGACCACGCTGTGACCGGCGGCCAGTGCGGCGCGGATCTCGATGGCCGCGGCCGCGACGGTGGCGCTGTAGAAAAGCATGCGGGCGAGCACGGAACGGGCGCAGTGGACCTCCATGGAGGTACGCGTGGGGCTGTCGAGATCCTGCGGGGTCCGCAGGAAAACAGCACCGATGGCGTCGGCGAGCGCGCGGGTGAGGGTGGATTTTCCGCAGCCGTCGAGGCCCTCAACGGCGATTAATAATGGGGAGGCTTGCGACATGAGGGTTTTTCCGGGTGACGGTTCCGGCTCAGGCGGGCGCCGGAGCGTGGAGGAGGGGAGCTGGTTGCGCCTCGCGGGCCATATGCTCGAGCGGCCCGAGGTGAACGGGATGATGAGATTCGGTGCGCCGGAGAGCGTCGGCGATGGCGGCCATGGCGTGCCAGTCGGCGTGGTCGAAGGTGCTGCTTTCGACGACGGCGGGGATCGTCGAACCGTCCTCGCGCAGGCCCCAGCGGGCGCGCTCGGCGGAGAGCTGGGTGCCGCGCAGCAGGACGAGCGGGTAGGCGCGGATGACGGGTATCCGGCGGCGCAGGCACCAGCGCACCGTCTCGAGGAACGAGGCGAGGGTCTGCTCGGGGAGGCCATAGATCACAGAGACTTCGAAGCTGCGGCGGTCCCGATGGAGCATGTCGACGATGGTGGCGAAGCGGTCGAGATTTTGGCGCCGCTGTACGGCCTGCATTTCGGCTTCGTGGATGGTCTGGAGGCCGAATTCGAGGTGGACGTCGAGGCCGTCGCAGGCCCGCAGGAAGCGCTCCGGCTCGCGCATCGCGTCGCTGTGGCACTGCAGCGACAGGCGGCCGGTGTAGCGGTGGTGTCGGAGACGATCGAGGACGTCGTAGGGGTGCTCGCCGAGGTTGAACACGGGGTCGAGGACGGCGATGGAGCGGACGCCGTGTTGGGTGAACAGGCGGATCTCGTCGTCGATGCGGTCCACGCCGAAGCGGCGGCGGACCGGACGCGCGTCGGCCTCGCGGTGCTGACAAAAACTGCAGCGATACGGGCAGCCGCGCTGGGTCTCCCAGCGGAGAAAACGGTGGTTGCGCGGGACGTCGACAACGCCGGTCAGAAATGGCGAGGCGAGTTCGTCGAGCTGCACGCGGGCTTGCTCGCCGAGGTCGTCGTCGCCCGCCCAGTGGACACCGGGGATCGGGCGCGGCTTGTCGCAGGCGAGCAGCTCGACGAGCACCTGTTCGCCGTAACCGCGGACGAATATGTCGGCGTCCGGATAAATGCTCTCGAGGTCGGTGCGTTGGTAGGAGATCTGCGGGCCGCCGAGGATGATGCGACCGCGATATCCGGCGGCCCGTAGGGTCGGCAACAGGCGCTGCAGGTAGGATTCATTCCAGACGTAGGCGCCGATGCCGAGATCCGCGGTCGCGGTCGCTGCCAGGGCAGCGGCGATGCGCGTGAAAACTGTTTCGAAGGTTGTGCCGGGGGCGTTCAGCGGAATCGTGAGCGACGAGACGTCAGCACCGCTCCGGCGCAACGCGGCGAGCAGCGAGGCATGTCCGAGC
>Ga0075163_10005783_pt1 | contig 16414 bp, 18 predicted proteins | sample JI1023141ADNA_FD_71478 | JGI IMG/M metagenome (GOLD analysis project Ga0075163, IMG submission 71478) | Wastewater effluent complex algal communities from Wisconsin, to seasonally profile nutrient transformation and Carbon sequestration -... | ecosystem: Engineered > WWTP > Effluent > Algae...
GACAAAGTCGTTTCTTTTTTAATATCTTTTCTATATTCTTCATACAGAAAATAAATAATTCTATTGTTTTTGTACAAGCTTTTTTTTAGACTATTTCTTATTTTGCAACAACTCTATTGATAAAGCCAAGTAATCTTTCCAAATAATATTTTCTTGCAATAACGCATTTGAAATAATGAGCTTAAACGGTTTACCTTCGCTTATAAACCTTTTTTTGGAAACTTCTATAGCCTGTTCATTATTATCGCATCCTATAAATTGCCTATTTAACTTCTTTGCTTCAAGTATAAATGTTCCAGATCCACAGAAGGGATCTAATACAATTTGGTTTTCATCCGTTGAAATTAAAATAATTCTCTGGAGAAATTCTAAAGATTGGCTTCCAAAGTAATCATCGATTTTTCCAACAATATTCGGAGGTAAATCATTCCATATTGTTCCAATTGCTTCATATTTATCTGTCTCGCTAAAATATCTTTTTAATACTGGCTTTGAATTTTCTTTAAATAAAATTAAACCATTATTCTTCAACTCATTCAATTTATCATTTGTATACCTCCAAAAATTGTTAAGCGGAGGAGTTATCCCTTCCCATATTTCATTATTAATGCCATTCTTTGAAAATAATGTCTGGGTTGAAAATCTGCCATTTTCATCATTATAAGGAAATAATCTCATTAAGTCAGTATCCTTCCTCGCGATTATTTTATTCCGAAGGCGAGAATCAGCGTTTTTCGAATATACAATGAGTGAATCATGTCTTTCTTTAAAACCACTCAATGCTGCGAGAGACCTTCTTGGTATTATAAACTCCGTTAAAAAATTTTGATTTCCGAAAGTAAGTTTGAGTAAATTGTGAAAAATAATATTACGACTTGGAGTTGAGTAAATAAATAGAAATCCGTTTTCATGTAATATTCTTTTTGATTGTTGCAATACTTTATAAATAAACTCATAATATTCACTTTTGTTAAATTCATTTTCAGTATTCCAAGGTGGGTCTAAATATATAAGTTTTATATCGTTAGTATTGATTCTCTCTAATAAATTTAATGCGTCAGCATGAAAAATTGTATTCTCAAAATATTCCATATTAGTTTAATAACCTTTATTTTTTATTATCTACTTTAATTTTACGACTACACAAACCTAACTTCAATATTCTTATTCAGATAATCTCGGCGTTTCGACCAATCGGGATTAACCTTTGAAAGTAGATTGTAGAAGCGTGGACTATGGTTGTAAACCTTTAGATGACAAAGTTCATGTTGGATTACATAGTCGATACAAGATTTAGGAGCTGCTAGAAGTTCGGGATTCAGATGGATTAATCCGTTTTTGTTGCAGCTTCCCCACCTTTTTTTCATGGATTTAATTTTCCAATTAGGTATAGTTGTAACTCCAATCTTAGAAGTATCCTTTATACATTTCTGAAATCTTTCGGCAAATATTATTTTGCCTCTTTCTTTATACCAATCAACGATTAGATTTTTACAATTTTCTTCTGATCTATTGATGAGAGGCATTTTAAGAATGAGTCTTCCATTTTTTAATTGAACTTCTGTGTTTTTTGAATCAACTATTTTTAAGCGATATTGTTTGCCTAAGTATTTAAAAGTTTCTCCTGATTGATACTTTGGAGTTGGTTGTTTTGGTTGGAATTTAGAAAATTCTAATTTGTTCTTAAAAATCCAGGAAGCTCTTTTCTTTACTTTCTGAAGAATCAATTCTAGTTTTGCATCATTTGGTGCGACTACTTCTACTTGCTGGTCGGGATACACATGAATAGCCAGTGTCTTTCTATTTTTTCTTATTAAAGAAAAATCTAAATTAGTTTTACCGTATTTAATTTTGTATTTCACGACTTTCTGCTACTCTAATATTTTCTTCTAGGATTCGATCTATTACATCTAAATCCCATTTCAAATCATACCTTCCCTTGATAGAAAAAAGGTAGTCTTCTATTTCATTCTTCATTTGATTTTTTACATTCAAGTCTTGAACCCAGTCACGTTTTTTTAATCGAGTGATAATTTCATTTATCTTTAAAGCAATATCCGCACTAATCTCAGTAGCGGCTACTCCTTGTATTACTTCATCAGAGAATTCTTGTAAGATAAATCGGTAGTATGCCCTTGCTTCCGATTCAGATTTTAATCTATCGGGAATGTCTGACTCCCCTTGAGTCCTGGCATTTTTTAATGCTTCTTTCATTCTTTCTAAATAAGCTGCGTCTGACAAACGCTTTGCTCTATGTTCAGCAATTGCCTCGTTTATTACTTCGGATAGTTTTTTATAAAGAAGGGGATCTTCTTGCATTTTCTCGATACAAGTTTTCTTTAATCTAGAAGCAATTGTATCAGCCTTTGCAGCGTCTCCTGAAATACCTTCTAGCTCTCTTTCAAATCCATCTATATTAAATAAATCTACTGGCTTAATGATTTGTTTAACCGTATCCGCTCCAATGTATTTATTAACAAGATTACGAATTTGAATTTCATAACTGGAATAATCAACCGTTTCGCCAAATCGCTGTTTAACGGTAATCCGCAGAGAGTGAAACATTTTAAAATCATCTTTGTATCTCTGAATGGTTTTGGGTTCAGTAGTCTCTTGGAAATTTGCATTGGCTAATGCCATACCCAAGACATTGGAAAAGATTTTAAGAGACTCATAAAACTTTTCTCTCATATCCTCTGATTCTAAATGAATCTGCATTGCCTCTGTATCTTTTTTATTTTCTACTTCTTTGAATACATCCCAAACATTGGTATGATACTCAGGAAGTTTTTTTATTTCTTCCATTACATTCGTGACAGAACCAATTAAATCTTCTTTATCAAACCCTTCTTTCTCTAATGCTTTGTATAATTCGATTGCGTCATTTAGCTGACCAAAGATTCCTCGATAGTCAATGATGAACCCATTTTCTTTTCCATCGTAAAGTCGATTCACCCTTGCAATGGCTTGTAAAATATTATGCTCTTGAAGACGCTTATCAATATATAGAACGGTATTTCTAGGTGCATCGAAACCAGTAAGCAGTTTATCAATGACAATGAGTATTTCTGGTTCTTCTGAAAATTTAAACGAATCAATAATACTCTTCTGGTATTTTTCTGGATTGCCATATTTATCCATCATCGTCTTCCAAAATCTTTGAACTTCTGGAATTTCTTCTTCACTTACTTCGGAATGCTCTTCTCTTGTATCCGGTGGAGACATTATAATTTCGCTTGAGACTTTTCCAATTTCATCCATGTATTTTTTATATTTAATGGCATCTTGTCTTGAGGATACTGCCAATTGTCCCTTGAGACCAGTTCCCTGATACATTCCTGAGTGATGAAATACAACATCAAATGCAATTTCATGTATCCGCTCATCCGCCTTCGCCAATTCTTCTTCTCGTCTAAATTTTCTTTTCAAATCTAGCTTTTGGTCGTCGGTTAAATCCTTTGTTATCCGCTCAAACCATTTATCAATCTGAGTCTTATCACCTTGCAGTTCACTCATCCTACCTTCATAGATAAGAGGAGTCACAGCTCCATCTTCAATCGCCTGGTTCATTGTATAGGTATGAATGAAACCACCAAATTTTTTAGCAGTGCTTTTTTCTTTTTTAAGAAGAGGAGTTCCTGTAAACCCGATATAACATGCGTTAGGAAACACACGTTTCATACTTGCATGAGAAATTCCATATTGTGTTCTATGACTTTCATCTACTAAGACAAAAATATTTCTACTTTCACTTTTTAATTTATTCTTTCGTAAACCGGATTCAAATTTATCAATGATTGTTGTAATGATATTCGCCTTGTTATCCTCAATATGACGAAATAGATTTTCTCCGCTTGTCGCTTGCACGACTTCCTTCCCGCAGTTCTTAAACGTTTTATAAATCTGATCATCTAAGTCAACACGGTCAGTAACTAAAATTACTTTTGGATCTTGAATAGATGGTTCCAAGCTAATTGCTTTGGCAAGTAAAACCATTGTGATAGATTTACCAGAACCAGTCGTATGCCAAATGACTCCGCCGGACCTCGGTGAATCTCCTTTCACATCGGTAACTTTCTTAATCGTTTCTTTGACTGCAAAGTATTGTTGGTATCTTGGAACTTTCTTTTCTTTGTTATCAAATACAATAAACCTCTGGACTAATTCGAGTAACCGCAGAGGACGAAGTAGACTATAAATTGATTTGTCCTGGATAGAAGGAATTCTTTTTCCCGAATTCCAAAGCTCGTTCATTTTTTCTTTCTGCCAATTTTCACGAGAGCTAAATAGGTTTTCTATTTCTTTGGGTTGTAATTTTTGATTGATTATTTTTTCTAAATCGGAAATTTCTTTTTTAGAGTAATCTTCTTTCCAGATAGCCCAAAATTTATCTTTCGTATCCGTAGTTGCATACATGGCTTCATTTTGCGAAAGAGAAAGTAGAAACTGAGAGTATACAAATAAATGGGGAATCTCGTCTACTCCTTGGTTGCGGATATGCTGACTTATCCCCTGTTTAATAGAATCTTTTACATCCGGTCTTTTGCATTCGATTACAACGAGAGGAATTCCATTTACAAATAAAACTATATCCGGTCTTCTTGTCTGGTGACTATGCCTTCTTTCAATTACAAATTCATCGCATACATGAAATACATTATTCTCTATATTTTCCCAATCAATGTATTTAAGAGAAAAACTTCTAGTATACCCTTCGATGGTTTGTTCAAAGCTTTTTCCAAGAGTAATTAAATCATAAATCTTTTCGTTCGTAGTCATGAGACTATCAAAAGGAATATCCCGTATTTCTTGGATCGCCTTATCAATATTAGCTTCTGAAAAGGAATGATCTTTTCCTTTGAAATTAAACGTATTAAACTTCTTTAATTGTTCTCGTAAAACTAAATCCAAAACTGCTTGGCTTGTTTTTTCTCTACGAAGTCGCAATGCCTCAGTGGGGTTAAGATAGTTATACCCCAAATTCATAAGCAAATGCAAAGCAGGTATAAGTGAAGAAAAATCTTCTCTGTATTCAGATACGGACATTGGTTACTCCAATTCTAGATTTTTACTTTTTCCATAATACGACTTCTTACTTCTTGGGCAATGGCTAATGCTTCTTTCGCTCGCGCTAACGTAATACTACTTTCTGGATCGGGATAACGAGATTCTACCGCATAGGTCGTGAGCTGGTCTGGATCAATGTCATCTAAACTAAGTTCTCTCTCATATCCTTTTAATTCTTCTAATAATCGAGAAATATCATGCGTATAAGAAAAATCTCCATCTAGAAAAATAATGAGTCCTTTAATGTATTTTTCAACAGCTTGTTGGCAATGAAAACAAACAGATCGCAAAACGGGATCTTCGTAACGCATAAGTTGCACTGCGGTAAGAATATCTTCGTCTGCAATTTGAAACCAGGATTTTGCTAAATCAATTCGGTCGCTCATATAATACCTTTCCTTTTTTTATAACTGTGGTGATGAAGGCTTGTCTTACAGCCTCCCATTTTTTTACTTCCTCTTCCGTATATACAACGAGATCTTTTGGATACTTGGAATATTCCTTTAACTGAGAATATAATTGTCCAGCTCTTTCATTTCTAGGCAAAGGAGATTCTTTTAAGATAATTAAAATATCTATATCACTTTTAGGTGTAGGATTTCCGTATGCATAGGAGCCAAATAATATTACCCGTTGTGGATTTATTTTTTCGACGATTGCATTCTTTAAAGTTTGAATATATTCGTTTATATTTTCCATATTTACATCCACATATTATCTTTCATATACAGGCACCCGTTCTTTCCATACCTGGTCTTTTATTTTTTCTGTAACAGCTTCCGAGGAAAGTAAATCTACTTTCTTTCCAAATAATTCTTGAAGATCATCCGTCATGCGAAAGAACTGAGTTCCAACCTTTGTAGAATAATCCAACTCTACTAGAATATCAATATCACTTTTGCCATTAGCCTCACCTCTTGCATAAGAACCAAATAAGTAAGCTTTCTGAATTGGTTTATCTTTAAAATAACCTTTGAGTATTTCTATAAGTTTTATTTTATTTATTACTTCTGATTTATGATTCGGAACTATTGACACTTCTTTATTTACAATAGCCTTTAGCAGATGGATAATTTCATCCGAAGAATGATAAACATTTTCGATTTCAGGATCATTGATTTTAAATTCTAGCATTGATATAGTCCTCTATAAAATTTTTAGATTTTCCGAAGTATTCGATATAAAATAAAATTCCAGTTTTTAAGTATTCCAATGCAAGAAAATAGGCTTCTTCTATTGTCTGATTATTTTGTATTCGATTATCAGAATGTATTATTGAATTTCTGACTTCAATTACAGCCCATATGCCATCCGTAATATTATTTGTTTTAGCAAAGAAATCTAATTCATTTAAAGAAGAAAAATCCTGATAATTATAATTGTGTTTCGAAAATAAATTTTTTATTCCTTCTTTCTTTTTTGATTTAGGATTTACCAATAAATCTATATTATCAATTCCACAAATTAGCATTGCTAAATTTACTTTTTTACTAATATAGTTTCTACTTCCTTCTACATAAAATTCTAATACTTTACAAAAGAAATTAAATTTATCGTCAGGCAATAAATAGATTGTTTTAAATACTTCAACGAGATGTTCAGTTTCATGATACTCCACAATGGGAATAGTAAAACCATATGAATCAATTCTTTCACCCGTTTTAAAAAAATTTAAAGCATTCCATTTTTGATATACTAAATTATCTTCCTCATCGTAACCCGAAATAAATAAAAGTGGAGTCCAAGACCCTCGCAAAAATGAAAAAAAGCAATATAACCGCTTCAGTAAAGATTCAATATTTGTTAGGTTAAAATTACTATGATCTTTTTTACATATTAATCCTACATGAGTGGAAATAAAACCTCCCTCCCTTTGTAGCATATTATACTTTTCCGATGCGTTTTCAACAGAATCCAAAATTACATCGAATTCATCAGCTTCAAACAAATTTCTGCATTTAGAATTTACTTTTCTCTCAGGGAAGTATGCCCAAAATTCTCCAAGAAATTCATAAAAATTTACTAACTGGAATTTTATATATTGAACCTTACTATTTTTTTTAAATTCAACATCTGAATTGCTATAAGCCCAAACGATAAATTCTTTATCACCAAAAGAATGCCCTTCTACTCTAAAAAATTGGATTTCTACCTCAATATTTAATTCTTGAATTTTTATTTTACAAAGGAGCCATTTATCTTTAACAATCTTAAGAAAAGAAGTATTATCAACTGTAATCATAAATTCAACGCGGGGAGAAACTAACCACTTAAATTTAATTTTAGATTTGAATTGGTATTTTATTTTCTCATATTCAATTTCAATTGTTACTTCTTGATTGAATAACGCAAATTCTGCATTTAGCTCATCCATCGGAAAAACTGAACTATTGGCATAGGGCACATTTGAATTACTCATCATTTGACTCTTACCCTCACCTGCCCCGTTAATAACTTCTGCATGAGTCCTTTCTTTTGCAGTTTGATTTTTTCTATTTCTTCTTTGTGCAGATTAATCTCATTATCCGCAGCACTCAAAACTTCAGCTATGCGTTTTTGTTCAGCAAGAGAAGAAATTGGAATTAAAAATCCGAATAAATCTTCCAAGGCAATACTCCCTTGATTCGCATTCCCTCTCACTATCGAAGTAAGAAAAGTTCTATATCTATTGAGTCTAAATAAATCGCGCAGGAATCCGAATATTATGACCTTCTCATTAGGAATAATTTTTACCATATTTTGATTTAATAAAGTTCCATTGCAATGTGAGGGAATCGAAATTATTTTACCTACAACAGAAGTCCACATAGGTGGACGTGAACCAACCGTAGTAACTATCAAATCATTCTCAAACAGCTTATATTCTTGGAAATTATCAATGTTAGTCTCACTGATATAGACTGGGTCATTATTGGTAATAGTAGTTTCGTTCGTATCAGATATTCGAATAATTCGTATACCTCTGTCAGTGTAATCTTCTGATTTAAAAGCAAATCCCTTTCTATGAGTTATTGTTTCTCCTAATTTCTTCACTTCCCAATCATCTGGAATCATCCCAATTTTTGTTTTCTGAAAAGCCTTTGTTATAAATCCTTTCAGCCTTTTCTTTCCAGTAAGTAAACTTTGCATTAGCCCCTTTTTTCGTTTTTCTTTCAAGGCTACAAGTGATTCTAGTTTTTCAATCGCTTCATCCCAAGTAGAGAGGATAACAGCTATTTTCTTTTGTTCAGGGAATGGTGGGAGAGGGATTTCTATTTTAGCAAGTTTATTAGAATAAATATGAACTACGGAATGACCCTGCCCTAGTTTAGATTTTTGTTTTATGATACTTGGACTATTTAATAAATAACCCATAAATAAATTATCTTGCTTATGATTTCTAAGGATAATTATATCCCCACCAACATAACAAGTTTCCTTTGATAACAAAACAGCACATTTTCCAATTTCCTCTGCTGTCTCACCTGATCCGGCAAAAAGAATATCACCTTCTTTAAGTAAAGTTGCAGTCTTAGAAGTTTCTTTATCTATGAAATAATAAAATTTCGTAATATTGAAATTGTATTTTGTATACAATTGTCCGTATAAAATGCAAGGGATTCCTTCTGTCTTTAATTGGTCTTTCGTGATTCCATTCCCTTTTAAAAACTCCCCATTATCCCCTAACTTTACAACCTCCCAGTCTTCTGGAATCAATCCGATTTTAGTTTGTTTCATTTTCGATTTATTAACCTGCATAATTAAAATCCCCAGTATTCAGTGTATGTATCAGAATTATATTCTTTGTTAGTTACAAATTCCCATACCATTTCATTTAGCGGGTAAGTTAAATATAAAAATTCTACCCATTCATTCAAAGTGATATTATGATTTATTCTGAAAAGTTTTATATGAAAATTAGCCTTTACTTTATCTTTTAAGGAAGACTCACTTCTCTTTAAAAAATTTTCTTTATTATAAATTAAAAGAGAAGAATCAATGTGGTCAAAAAAAACATTATCGAATTTTATATCAGAATGAAAAATATATGTAATCGGATAATTAGGAGTTTCCGTATAACTGGGAATGTTCTCAGTAAGAATAAAGTTTCGATCATCTCTTTGAGTTTTTAAAACCTCAAATTTTTTCTCATTGCTTAATGAAAAAGATGAATATATTTTTTCTCCTTCTGAATATCTTTGATAGACAAAATGCGAACTGGTATCCTTTAGACGTTTATTAAGTAAGTCTGCATTGAATGGTCTTCCATAAACTTTTGCTTTTCTTATCGTATGCTTATAATTTTCTATAGGTGTAATATCAAAGTTTGATAATTTAAACTTTACTTCAATTCCTTCGTTTATTTTTTCTATTAGCTTTTTTCGTAAATCGTAATCAATTCTTTCATCAAAACCTATAATATGTCCATCGTATTTAATTGCATCACTAACGAGTTCTACTTTTTTTGAAGATAGCAAACCTTCTTGGTCTAGCTCATTTACTAACTTTGGAAATTTTTTATGTAGTAAGGAATGCTGTGAATCTCCCATATAACTTTTTAATTTAGTCTCAAATATTCTTTCGTTTAATTGCTCCAAGTATTTAAAGATTCTTAAATTTTTTTCTGATTTTTCAATGTTTCTTCCTAAATAGTATTCAGCAGTAATATTCCAATTAAATTCATCTATAATAATTTTTTCGGATTCTTTAGAAATAATTTCTTTTTCTCTTTGCGGTAATTCACTCCAAAGACTGTTACCAAATCTAGTATTATTGTTAATAAAATATTCTATAATTTCTTCACTACAGTTTATATTTTTTACAGACGTATTTAATTCTGGATTATCTTTCATGAATTATCCGTTCTCTACTTTTTCTTTAAAGGAAAGATTATACTTTGTAAAATTTTCTTTCTCATACTTGCCATCTAAGAATGTTATTATACTTTCAAGAAGTAATTGAAATAATTTACTGCTATGATACATTAATTGAAATATTGTATAATCATGTCTTTGAACTGCTCCAATGAAATCCCCATTTCCAAATTTACCAATAGCCGCTACAACTAGTTCTTTCTTTTCAAATATATCTTTTCTGGAATTTCTTAATTCACCTTTTATAACTGGATAACCAGCATGAATTATTTTGTGTCGATATTCAGAGATTAGTTTATAAGATTTATTTGACGTAATATTTTTTAGTAGTTTCTTAAAACTTTCATGCTCATCAATTCCTAATTTTCTTTGAGGGTTCAGAATTTGAGAAGGCGTTAAATGGTCTTTCAAAAGTTCATTTTTCTGAAAACAAAAATAATATCCGGCTGATGCCAAATGATTAAAACTAGTAATTAATAAGATGCTCGCATAATCAAAATGATAACGAAAATAAAATAGTTTCTGAGAAAGAGGGTATTCTTCTTTTAGTAATGGCTCCTTATTATAGCTATCAATTGCAGAACAGAAAGCATTTCTAGTAAATTGTAAAGAATCAGCTAAATCTTTTAAACAAATTCCAGTAAAATACTTCCATTTCTCAGTTGAATTAACAAAAGGATGATAAGATAAATCTGTTAAGAAATTCCAAAAATCTTTTATTTGAAAATTAGATTTAAGATTTTTATTCTTTATCATACAGGTTTATCAAATTTGTAAGTTCTTTCATCAATAGGAGTAAACTTATTCCCATCAATTCCTATGTAAGAACCTAAACCAGGCATAGCTCTTAACGTGCTATTTTCTCGAGCAATGGTATTGGAAATTCCAATAATTAATCCATAAAGCTCTATAAAGTTATTATCTGACTTAGATTCGAGCCAAGCTGATTTAAAATTTATACGATCATTTGTCTCAAAAGAGTATACCCAATAGCCTTTCCCTACAACAGTAATTACATGAATATCAGGGCTCCAATAAACCTTTTCGTCTAATTCTTTATATCTTTCATATTCACTTTTATCTGTGAGATCAGTGGAATAACAAAAGTATACTGTTGTTAGCCTCTCAAAACTTTTAGACATTGATTTTAAACTTCTAACTTTCTTAAATTTTTCTATAGTAGTTTGAATTTCTTTAGATGTTGATTTACTCTTTATTTCAAAAACATAAAGAACACTTTCGATTGGATAAATTCCTTCTTTTTCATTGAATAAAAGTGGAGGTATAACTCTTTTATCATATATCAATAAGTCTATTTCTCCAGATTGATTTCCAAATGAATCATGAATTTGTCCTTTTCCAATATCCCAACCATCTGGTAAGATTTGTGCTATTAATCTTCCAAGTCCTTGTTCTCGAATATTGCCCTTCAATACTGGATGAGAAATCAAACTTGCATCTTTAGATTCTTTTACTAATCTCTCGAATTCGCTCATCAATCTTTGTCTGTAATATGATTCACTCATGAATTTCCCCGACTCTCTTTCGATTTCTTTTTAACTTTTATTCCTTTTTTTATTTTATCTTTAGAAGTTTCGATTAGCTTAATGCTATTTTCCGTTGGTAAATCTTCTGGCATTGTTCCGCCTAGTTCTTTGATCGTATTTCGAACTTTATGACCTACTTCAAAATGAGTTTTATTAGCGTTAGATTTTCCTTTTATTTTTTCTCGACGAATTTTTTCTTCTGTTTGTGTAGCTCTAAATAAATTAGCGGCTAATTCCGTGCTTCCCATATGGTCTAGAATTTGTTGATTCTTTTTTAGGTTTTTCTTTTGATGTATTGCTTTTGCATCCAACCCACCATATAAACCCATATATCCATGATTTTGAAAAATTGCATAATCTATTGATTTGATTACGCCAGCACCTTTTGCAGTTTCTGCTAGTAGACTATTGTGCTTTCGAAGCTCGTTTCTCAGGAATAATCTTTTATCTTCTTCTGTCTTGAGTAGATTATAGTCATCCATCTGCTGAATTTCTTGCAGTCTCGTTTGAACAGCAAAGTAGGTTTGACCAATGGCTACAATTTCTTTACCAGGATCAGCATTTTGAACTATTAAATAACACGCATAGCGAGAAAGTTTTACATCGTCTACTGCTCGTTTTGCGCCAGAACCAATTTCGACCATATCGTGGACATCCACGAAATGGTCAGATATTTTTTGATTACTATTTAAACATGCTTCTTTGGCTCTTTCAATAACAGGAATAAAGTTTCTAAATTCAGAATAATCTAATATCTTAGATAATTTCCTAGCTGACCAAAATTCATTTCCATTCTCGTCTGATTCTTTTATTTGTTCAAAGAGGGAAGATTTTTTTCGAGAAATTGATTTTGCCATTATCCCCTACTCCTTTAGATTTTAGTTTGTTTCATTTTTAGATTATTATTTTGCGCTACATAATGCGAACAGCTCAATTGGTGAGAAGGCTTCGCACTAATTTGATAAAAGGAATATAACTGTCTCATTCTTGTCAAATGACTATTTACAGAAATAACTTCTTTCTTTTGACCTTGCAAAAAAGTTTCATAAATTCTATCCTTCAAATTTGTATAATTCTTAGATTCTATTGACATTATCCATTACCCTCTAGGACTTTTAATTTCAGTCGGTGACAATTTGTCACCAATTGAAAACTTAAAGGAATCGAAATCGACCCCTTTAAAAATATCTTTAATTATGGCAAATTCGCCGGAATTAAATTTTAATAAGTGAATTACGGACATTTCAATTCTTCCTTTCCAGTTTCGCATAATAATCCCAATTTACTCCAAAAAGTTTATCTTCTTTTGTTTCTTTAATTCCTTTGAGTTTACTTTCGATATGTTCTCTCAAAAATTCTTCTAAGATTTGTTTACCTTCTTTTGCTTCTGAAAGTTCTTTACTGTTTTTTATGATACCCGTTTTATTTTTCTTTTTTTCTCTTTTTAATTTTTCAATCTCTTCTTTTTTATCAAATGGAATAATTTCTATAGGAACAGGGGTAGTAGAATATTTACTTTTCCAACTTTCTAATCTATTTTCTAAGTTAGCTTCTGATTTCACCACAGACATATATCCGATAACTTGTTCATTTTCTTTTCTGGTTTTGAAAGCATATAAAATTTTTAAAAAATCTAATTCTAATTTTTCTTTTTTTGCTCCTTCTAAATCTAAAAAAGATTTTGCCATACCTAATACATAAAGAGTTTCAATTTTACTTTGACCGGATATGAATTCACTATAAATTTCTTCATTGTCCATTATCAATTGATCATTATCCATTAAATTAAAATCCTAATTCCTTCAAGTATCCAGCCATTTCTTTTCGAACATTTACCAAATCTTTTTCTATCTTTTCAATTTCTTTTTGTATTACAGGAATATCCACTTCCTCTTCTTCTTCAAATGTGTCTACATAACGAGGTATATTTAGATTATACTCATTCTCTATAATTTCTTTAATGGTAGCAAGATAAGAATACTTTTCTACTGTCTTTCGTTTGCGATAGGTAGAGACTACTTTATCAATATTTTCTTTGGTAAGTTTATTTTGATTTTTTCCATCTTGAAATTCATTACTTGCATCTATGAATAATACTGATTTGTCCTTACGATTTCTTTTGAAAATTAAAATGGCAGTAGGAATTCCAGTTCCATAAAATAAATTAGAAGGAAGTCCAATTACAGCATCGAGTAAATTTTCTTCAATGAACTTAGTTCGAATAATTCCCTCTGTGCCACCACGAAATAAAACTCCATGCGGAACGATTACCCCGACTCTTCCATTTTCCATTGTTGTAGATTCAACCATATGAGAAATAAAAGCATAGTCACCTTTGGATACTGGCGGTAAGCCTCGATGAAAACGATTATAAGTTCCTTCTTCTGCTTTTGCATCTTCATAGCCCCATTTCTCAAGACTGAAAGGAGGATTAGCCGCAACTACTTCAAACTTCATAATTTTATTTTTCTCTAATAACTTAGGGCTACGAATTGTATCCCCCCACTCTATTCTGGCACTATCCATTCCGTGAAGAAACATATTCATCTTAGCCAATGCCCAAGTAGAGCCATTTGCTTCTTGCCCATAGAGAGAATAATCATTAGAACCCTTCGCTTTGACTTGATTGCCTAATTTAATAAGAAGAGAACCGGAACCCGCAGTTGGATCATACAATCTTTCACCAGGCTTGGGATCTAATAACTCAGCCAACAATTCAGAAACTTCCGCAGGTGTATAAAACTCTCCTGCTTTTTTACCAGCATCCGAGGCAAAACGAGCGATTAAATATTCATACGAATTTCCAATGACATCCATCTTACCAATTTTTGAAGGACGTAAATCCAATTTAGGATTACTGAAATCTTCTAATAAATTCTTTAACCTAGAATTCCGGTCTTTTGTTTGTCCCAAAGCCGATTCAGAATTAAAATCAATGTTTCGAAAAACACCTTCCAGTTTCGCTTTGTTATCCTCTTCAATTTTTTCTAAAGCACGATTAATTACTTCCCCCAAATTAGAGGATTGTCTTTTTGCATAAATATCATAAAAGCTACAGTCTTTCGGAAGTTTGAATCGTTCTCTTTCAAGTCTTCTTCTAATTCTTTCATCATCATCTTTTAATTCTTTTCGTAAAGCCTCATAATGCTCTGCCCATACATCAGAAATGTATTTCAAGAAAAGCATAACGAGAATATAATTCTTATATTCCGATGCATCTACTACACCACGAAAGGTATCACAGGCTTTCCATAAAACGGATTCTATTTCTTTTTGTTTGGTTAGTGTTTCAGAACTCATTCGTTCTCCATGCTATTTGTAAGGATAATTTCCATTAGTCTATTTCGCTTATTGATTAATTTATTATGTAATTCGTTTTCTGTATATATCGCTTGAATCAAATTTGAAAATGCATTTACATCTTTAGAAGAAGGAACTGGCACTAAGAGATTTTCAAGAACATTTCTATTTACATTTATAATAGAACTTCCACCAGCATGTTTCCAAAAATATCTTTGTGCAATATTCGAATTGATAAACCAGGAGAGAAAAACAGCATTTATCCCTTTCATTGGAATCAAAATAAAGAATTGCGGACTAGCAACTACTTTTCCAGGTTCAATGGTAACAGGAGCGGCAAAGATGGTTGTTCCCCTTCCTGAGAAGACTACATCACCTTTTTCAAGGTATCTCGGCTCTCGTTTACTAACTTGTCTAATTCGAACAAGGCTATTCCAGTTTATACCGGACTCTTGCTTTACATCCTTCATTTGAACTATTGCGATTTGACCTTCAGGATCTTCGGGGATACTTCCACGCATCGAATACCCAGATTGGATCTCGACTATCTCCTTCAGTAAATATTTCTCGCAATAGACCATTTATGAGCAACCTACATTACTAGAGTATAATGTCAAGTATCAAAATACAGTTTTAGTTTTATTGCAGAAATTTCTGTAAGTATTTAAAGCCCAATTCCCTACAATCCATGTTTTCTAAAGTTCATTAACAAATAATAATCCCTGCATGATTTTATATTGCTCTAAATTCTGAATTGAAATAGCAGATGTATATTCTTCATATTTCGTGTCTCTTAAGAAGTAATAATCAGACAGATTTTTAATATCATCTTCATTAATAGTTGTAAAGAATTTTCGAAAATCTTCTTCTGTAATTACAGAATCGCCATTAACAAAAAAATCTAATCTTTTAAATTCGTCGGAGTATACCTTGTTGAATATTTTCCTGAATCGCTTTTTACATTCTTCTATATCTCGAAGTAATCGTTCTTCAAATTCATTATCAGTAAGTCCCTGCCCATAAATATCATTCGCTGTAAATAATTCTTTAATATTCGGGTAACTAGAATGTGTCTCCAATTCTATAGATATTTTGAACTCAAAATAAATGGCATACAGAGTTAATATCCAAATAAAAACTGTGGAAGGGATACCTGTATTTTCCTCATCTAAATCTTCTAAGAATTTTCCATCAACCGTACCCAATAATTGTTCCTCAAGAAAAAGCCAACATTTTTTAAACCAATGAATCTCGAAGGAATAATTATAAAAAACTTCACTTGCAATTTCCTTTATCTTGTACCATTTATGTAAATCTATATTCGTAATTTTCTTTACACTATCGACTTTCTTCTTTGGTTTGGACATAAATATTTCATCACTCCCAATATATGGAACAATTAAAATATCAATTTAGCTTATGAAGTCAAACAAATAATATTATAGTGTCTGAATAAGTAGTTGCACTTACTTATCTACCTATCCAAGAAATGCGCCCTAGTCTTTTTCTCGACTTCCGACTTGGTGGACGTTTCCAGAAGTCGATCACCCTACTACACTCCAATTGTGAAACAACCCGTTTCACAATTGACGAGTTAACTTAGTGAGTTGAAAACACTGTTGGAGATATTTAAAAAGAAATTTAAAG
>Ga0075163_10005784_pt1 | contig 16413 bp, 13 predicted proteins | sample JI1023141ADNA_FD_71478 | JGI IMG/M metagenome (GOLD analysis project Ga0075163, IMG submission 71478) | Wastewater effluent complex algal communities from Wisconsin, to seasonally profile nutrient transformation and Carbon sequestration -... | ecosystem: Engineered > WWTP > Effluent > Algae...
CCTGTGATCGTGGTGGGCGTTGCCAACAAGCCCAATTTCGCTTCCACGTTCAGCCCTTCGGCGCTGTCCAGCGCCACGATCAATTGGTCGTCGTCGAGGGCTATGCGGTAGAAGTCGAGCGGAAGAGCGGGTGGTTTCAACGTGCCTTTGCCATTGGCGTCCAGCTTGACGGAATCCACGCGGATCGGACGGTTGTTCTCGAACCGGTCGAAGTAGACGGTCTTGCCGGCCGCGCCCTCGATGTGCAGTTCTATGGCACGTCCGCCACCAGCGCTACATGCGACCAAAGCCAACCCGGCCATGGAAAGGAAGATCGATCGTTTCATCGTGTTCATGCGTTCTCGTTGTCCAACAGTCCACGCACCACTTCGTTGGCGCGCTTGGGGTCCGCCTTGCCTTTGGTTCCTTTCATCACCTCGCCCATGAAGAGGCCGAGCAGTCCTTTGTTGCCGTTGCGGTAAGCGCTCACCTTGTCCGGGTAGGTTGCCATCGCTTGCTTCATGATGGACTCGATGAGACCCTCATCGGTGTTCTGCAGCAGGTCGTGTTTTGCGGCGAGGTCGGCTGCGCTCGAAATGGCATCCTCCAGCATCAGCGGGAAGAGCTTTTGGCTGGCAATGGTGTGGTTCACTTTTCCGCCATCGATCAATTGCACAAGACCGGATAGTCGCTCGGCGCTGATCGGGAACTCGGCCATGGTCAGACCGCGTTCGTTCACCCAGCTACGTACATCGCCCATCACCCAGTTGGCGGCTCCTTTGTAATTGGCCGTTGTTGCGATCACGCCTTCGTAGTAAAGCGCGGTGGCTTTGTCATCGGTGAGGATCGCGGCATCGTAATCGCTCAAGCCGAGTTTGCTCGTGTACTTCTCACGCAGTTCGCGCGGCAATGGCGGCATCGCTTTGCGGATGGCCTCCTTCATCGCCGCGCTAACCGTGATCGGTTGCAGATCGGGCTCTGGGAAGTAGCGGTAATCGTGCGCTTGTTCCTTGCTGCGCATGCCCACGGTACTTCCTTTTCCAGCGTCGAAACTGCGCGTCTCCATGTGGATCGTTCCACCAGCGGAAAGGATCTCGCTTTGCCGCTGCGCTTCGTATTCGATCGCACGCATAACGTTCTTGAAGCTGTTCATGTTCTTCACCTCGCAACGCGTACCGAATGCTTCAACGCCTTTCTCACGAAGGCTGATGTTCGCATCGCAACGAAGACTGCCCTCCTCCATGTTGCCATCGCAGATATCGAGGTAACGCACCAAACGACGGATCTCCACGAGGTAATCGTACGCTTCTTGCCCGCTGCGGATATCAGGCTCGCTCACGATCTCGATCAACGGCACACCAGCGCGGTTCAGGTCCACCAACGTGTTGAAGGGGTCCACATCGTGGATGCTCTTGCCGGCATCCTCTTCCATGTGTATCCGCGTGACGCCGATACGCTTCTCTTGGCGGACTGTCACACCGGGCGAAGAGGAGGCCCGTTGTGCCTCTCCGGTTTCGCCATCGGTTGAAGGTATCAGAACGAACCCCTCCGTGCAGATCGGTGTCTTGTCCTGCGTTATTTGGTAGCCCTTCGGAAGATCCGGGTAGAAATAGTTCTTGCGGGCGTAGTGCATCCACGGAGCGATGGTGCAATTCGTTGCCAGTCCCATACGCACGGCCAGTTCGATCACTTTCTTGTTGGCCACAGGAAGAGTTCCAGGGTGACCCAAGGTGATCACGCTCACGTTCGTGTTCGGGTGATCGCCGTACGCATTCGCATCGCTGCTGTACGCTTTGCTTTCGGTGATCAGCTGCGCGTGGACCTCCAACCCGATCACGAGTTCGTACTTCTCGCTCCAGTGCGGCGCACCAGTCCCCGTCACCACTTCCTTCACGTCGGTCATCAGCAACTAGCAATCAGTTCGCGCATGATCAGCGTCAGTTTCGGTTCAGCCTTCTCCGCAACGCGTTGCACCATTTCGTGTGTCGTCTTTTCGATGCGGCCTTCAACGCCCATGTCGGTGATCACGCTCATCGCGAAACACGGGATCCCCATCTGGCGGGCGGCGATCACTTCGGGTACGGTGCTCATACCCACCGCATCACCCCCGATGATGCGCATGTAGCGGTACTCGGCAGGCGTTTCCAACGTTGGTCCGGTGAGGCCCACGTAGCAACCCACTTGCACAGGGATGTTGTTTTTCGCTGCGATCGCTTTCGCCGTTGAGATGAAGCCGTGATCGTAAGGCTCGCTCATATCCGGGAAACGTGGGCCGAGCTCATCTATGTTCTTCCCGATAAGCGGGTTCGGAAAAAGGTTGATGTGATCGTTCAGGATCATCAGATCACCCGTTTCGAAGTTCGGGTTGACGCCACCGCAAGCGTTGCTCACGAAGAGGCGTTTGATGCCGAGGTATTTCATCACACGAACAGGTAGGACCACATCGCCCATGTCCCAGCCTTCGTAGAAATGGAAGCGGCCCTGCATGGCAACGACAGGTTTGCCACCAAGTATGCCGAACAGCAGCTTGCCGGGATGTCCTTCAACCGTGCTCACCGGGAATTCGGGGATGTCCTTGTAGGCGATGGCGCACTTCACATCGATCTCCTTGCCCAAGCCGCTGAGGCCGGTACCGAGTATGATGCCCGTTTCCGGAGCGAAGCCAGTCGTCTTCTTGAGGTGTTCAGCGATGCGCTGGATGCGGTGCAACATGATGGAGGATGAGGTCTGAGAAGAGCTCGGGTTCGTTCAAGATAACGGTCCGCATACCGATCACGGCCAGCGGTAATCCTTCCAGCGGACTACCCCCGATCACGGACCGGAGCCTTGCGGCATCTTTCTCCGTGGTGATCAACGTTTTCGGACCGGCCGCGAAGCTACCAAAAAGGCCAGCCAGCCGGTTCAGGTCGGCAGGGGTGAAGGTGTGATGGTCCGGGAATGCGATGTGGTGGACGTTCGCGAATTTTGAACGCAGGTGTGCCACCAAGGGTGCAGGATCCGCGATGCCGGTGAACAATAGGCAGTTGGCAGTAGGTTGTGCTGCCGGGTTCATTGCCCCCTGCCCACTGCCTATTGCCAACTTGAGCTCCTCATATTCTATCCCCGCAAAGAACAACCGCTGTTCCGCAGTCAATCCCAACCGTTCGCGCCAATCCCGCTGTTCCACAACCGATGGAAGCGAGGCGCATTTCGTCACCACAACGATCTGCGAGACCTTTTTTCGGGATGGCAGATCCCGAAGATCTCCAGCCGGTATCAAGGCATCATCGCAGTACGGCCGTTGCCAAGTGGTAAGAAGGATGCTCAACCCCGCATTCAATCGACGATGTTGTAACGCATCATCCAGCACCACGGCCTTCACCGCGGGAAGAGAGCGTTGTATTTCCTCAACGGCCTTCACCCGATCCGCACCAACGAACACGTGCACGTCGGGGAATTTGGCCTTCACCTGAAGTGGTTCATCACCGCTGCGCTCGGCACTATCCTGGGCAGCCACCTCGTGGATGTCGTTCCCTTTTCGACCATATCCACGGCTTAGTGTTGCAAGTGGTCCAGTGCCTTCCAACGTGCGCAGGACCAATTCCATCATCGGTGTCTTCCCCGTTCCGCCAAGGGCGAGGTTTCCAATGGCGATCGTAGGTAGCGTTGGTCGCACACTCTTCAAAATTCCGTTGTCGTACAGCGCATGCCGCACGAGCAGGACCGTTCCATAGAGAAAGGAGAATGGCCAGAGCAGGATCCTTCGGATGAGCATCGCGTTCTTTGCAGGAACGATCATTCACGGCGAAGATGCGCATCAAAGAAGTCATTGCGGCCATGGAGGCATGGGCGCCGCGCTCCCTGCAAGAGGATTACGACAACAGCGGCCTCCAGGTGGGCGATCCGGAAACCGAGGTGAACTCTGCACTCATCTGCCTCGATTGCACCGAAGCAGTGGTGGAAGAGGCCGCGCGATCGGGCTGCGGATTGATCATCAGCCACCATCCAGTGATCTTTCGTGGATTGAAGAGCCTTTCCGGCAAGGGCTACGTGGAGCGCACCATTCTGGCGGCCATCAAACATGGCATTGCGCTTTACGCCATTCACACCAACTTGGACAATGTGTTGACCGGAGTGAATGCGGAGATCGCCGCTCGCCTTGGATTGAAGAACACCCGTGTGCTGGACCCAAGGCCTAGCCAGCTGCGGAAGTTGAGCGTTTTCGTACCGAAGGAACGAGCTGAAACAGTTCGTACTGCACTGTTCGCCGCTGGGGCTGGCCGTATCGGGGCTTATGATGAATGCAGTTTCAACGTCGAAGGGCAGGGCACATTCCGCGCTGGCGAGGGCACCGATCCCTTTGTTGGCCAACGAGGTGTGCGACATACGGAACCAGAGGTCCGGATCGAGGTGATCTACCACGTTCCTCAAGAGCGGGCAATTCTCGCGACCATGATGGAAGCACATCCTTACGAAGAAGTGGCCTATGATCTTGTCCCCTTAGCCAATAGCCATCCGGATATTGGTTCCGGTTTATTAGGCGAGTTGGATAAACCGCTGAATGAGAGCGACTTTCTGGCATTGGTGAAGGCGGCTTTCGGCCTGAAGGTCGTACGACATACGGCGCTGCTCGGAAAACCCATCCAACATGTCGCATTGTGCGGAGGATCAGGTGCTTTCCTGATCAATAAAGCCAAGATGGCCTGTGCCGATGCCTACCTCACTGGCGACGTGAAATACCACGAGTTCTTCGATGCAGATGGCAAGCTGTTGCTGGCCGATATCGGGCATTACGGTAGTGAGCAGTTCACCATGGACCTGATCCAGCGCAGGTTAGGGGAAGTTTTCCCTACATTTGCCGTCCGTTTGACGGAAATCGTCACGGATCCCATATACCATTATTGACCCATGGCGAAGAGCGACGTAAAGGCTCCGGTGAAAGAGAAAGAGGTGAATCCCACCTCGGGAAATGGCAAAGCGGCCACCGCTGCTTCCAAGGCTGAGGTCACGGTCGCCGAGAAACTCGTCGAATTGTACCGCTTGCAGCACATCGATTCCCAGATGGACAAGATCCGGGTGCAACGTGGTGAACTGCCCTTGGAAGTGCAAGACCTCGAAGACGAGGTGGCCGGCTTGGAGACCCGTATGAAGAAGCTCCAGGACGAGCTCGCGGAAATGGAGACCCAGGTGAGCGACAAGAACAACTTGATCAAGGATGCCAAAGGGCAGATCAAGAAGTACGAAGGCCAGCAAGCCAAGGTTCGCAACAACCGTGAGTACGATTCGCTCACCAAGGAGGTGGAATTCCAGAACCTGGAGATCCAACTGGCTGAAAAGCGCATCAAAGAGGCCAAGGCCCAGATCGATGGCAAGAAGATGGTGGTGGAGGAGAGCAAGACCCGTCACGATGAGCGCAAGAAGGACCTCGAGATCAAGCGCAAGGAGTTGGATGATATCATCGCCGAGACCGAGAAGGAGGAGAAGGAGTTGTCCAAGAAGAGCGAGGCTGCATCCAAGCATATTGAGGAGCGCTTGTTGAGCGCTTACAACCGCATCCGCACCAACGCCCGCAACGGCCTTGGTGTAGTGGCCGTGGAGCGTGGTAGTTGCGGTGGTTGCTTCAACAGCATCCCGCCCCAACGCCAGTTGGACATTGGTAGCCACAAGAAGATCATTGTTTGCGAACACTGCGGCCGCATCCTTGTGGATGAGTACGTTGTGGAGCGCGTGAAGAGCGGCAAGTGAGCCGATCGCGAAGAGTGTGAAAAGGCCCCGGGATCCCGGGGCCTTTTTTGTTCGTAGTGCGGAAGCGACCTAGGGTCTCAGACTGATGGTGACCAACGAACGCACCGTGGTGCGCTGTTCCGTGGTGGCGGCCACCAGAGAAGGGTCGTACTGGAAGTAGATGGTGGTGCGCTCTTGGTAGTTCAGGCCGAGGTCTACGCCCACATGGTCCGTGCGATATCCGATCCCGCCGGCGAAGGTGCGAAGGGCTTGCCCATGTCGCCCATCATCTTTCACGAAAGCGTCGGGTACAAAGCCCCAGCCCAAGCGGAAATACCAGTTTCCGCTGCGCCATTCCGTTCCGGCACGAACGGTATGCACACCCCGGAAAGAGGACTTGATCCTCTCGTTTTCGGCCTCGAAGTCGTATGCGTTCTCGATCCTATTGCTCGGCCTGAAACGTGCGTTGCCGTAATCGGCATATTCATAATCCACACTGAACAGGCCATGGTCGCCAGCGATATAGGCAGCGCTGGCCACCAAACGCCACGGCGATTGAACACGGTAATTGAACGATCCGTCCGGCGATGAGGATGTATAGCTCGTGCGCCCTTCGCTATCGGGACTTCGGAAGTTGGTCTTGACCTCTGAGGTGTAGGCGTCGTTCAGTTGCGTCCACATCGGGCTGTGGAACGCCAGCCCCGTACGGAAACGCTTGGACAAACGCACGATGAATCCGGCTTTCACATCGATCCCATTTCCGCTGGTGCTCAGGGTTTCCTGATAGCGCATGTCTTTCAGGTCGACCGCCTCGTCCAAGGTGGTCTCCGAATGGGTGGTCGTGCGGTTGTACCGATGGCCGATGATGCCAATGGAAAGACCCAAGTAGAAACGGTCCATATAGTTGCCGCTCCAGAAAAAGGACGTGTTGGAGGTGGCGCCGTGCGAGTCGATGGTGTGCGACTGGCCCACTTGCGCACCTGTCGGCAATGCGGCAACGTAACTGGTGCCGAGTGAGTCCGTAGGGTCAACTGGATTGATCCCGTACACGTCATAGGCAAGTCCTGCGGTGAAGGGAAGGGCATTGTACAGGTCGTTCGCAAGGGTTCCTTCCGCCTGCGAAGCGAAATCGTCAAGGATCGAAGTGCCGACACGATCGGCCTGTGCTTGGCTGCGCCAGTGGTACGTAGCCTGCCGGTCGTAGACCATACCGAACGTGCTGCTACGCCAATTGCTCCCGTTTGGGGATGGGGAATGGAGCGCTAGGGTGAAGTTCCCAAGGAAAAAGCGCGCACGGGTATCCGAAGCATTGGTGCCGTAGTACCCGCTATTGATGTTGTTGATCTCGAAACCTGGAGTAAGCGAGATCTCACTGATCCGGTATAGTCCTAAGCCGGCCGGATTGATACAAATGGACCCACCATCAGCACCCAATGCGCCGAAGGCATTCGCCAATCCTATGCTCCTGGCCGTGCCACCTGGGGAAACTGTGCTCAGGCGCAAAGCATCGTCCTCATTTTGGGCGATCGCCAGCAGCGTTGGAAGTATGAACAACGCTGAACAGCTGAACCGTCGTACAACCTCGCCAACAAACGTGATCATGATACTGCTCAGCGACGGCTTGGGCTGGTGCGCGTTCCACCGCTACCGCCGGAACCACCTCCCGTGTTGTGGGATGGGGTGCTGCGACTGCCACCATCAAAGGTCCTGCTGGGTGTGGAATTGCCTTGCGAGGGTGCTTTCCTATGCTGTGTGCCCGTGCCTCGGTTAGGCTGGGTCGTGGCCCTTCGGTACGGATCATTCGTCCGCGTAACGTTATAGCGCCCTTGTTCGCTCCGTGTGGCGGTGCTTGTGGTGCGTCGATAGGGCTCCGGACTTTGCACGTACGCACTGCGTGGATAGGAGAGGCCGACCGGATCCCGCAAGGTCATCCGCGAAGTTCCGGGTGAAGTACGTACACCACCTCCGCTGCCCATCGAGGGCCTGTGTCCGACCACCACGTTGCTGCTTCCCCCAACAATGACAGGCGTGTAACATGAGTAGCAGCTTCCGCAGGGGCCGTAGTAATTGCCGTATCCATATCCGCCACCGTATCCGTAACCACCGTAGTAGGGGCTGTTATAACCGTAGCCGCCATATGGATTGTTCCAAGGGTCGTTATACGGACTACCCCAACTAGTGTAACCGCTTCCCCAGCCGAACATGGAGTTCGAACCCGGAGCATACCAACCGCTATACGCACCCATGCCGTAGCCGAAACCTGAGTTCATGCCTGAACCCCAGCCCGGGCCGTTCCAACCGGACTGGTAACCCATTCCCGTGTTGAACCCGAACCGCCCATAGTTATAGAAGTACGGGTCGTTGTAGGTCATGTCATAGTAACTGCGGTCAGCACCCAATTGCTCGGACGTTTTCGGGTCGTAATAGTCCTCCACAGCGGCACCATCCGGCACTTGTTCCTCTTCGGGCATTGGTGTTGTTGAGGCTAAAGCGGGACCCAAAGCGGGCACGTAGTAGACATCATCGCGTACGCCGGCGGTGGGCTGCATGGTTGCGCACGAGGTCATAAACAGGCCAAGGACCATCAGGAAGGGCAGGCAACGGGTCGGTGTGCTCATGGTGATGGTAGGGTGTCTTTGGATAACGCCGGAACGCCCCTGTTGTGTTGTTTACTTTAGCCGCTTCGTTAAGAACAAAAATAATACCAAGAGAAGGGGGATGGCAGAGAATATAGCGAAACGGGCGGATGACTATGCCCAGTGGTACAATGATGTGGTCTTGAAGGCCGATCTGGCCGAGCACAGCGACGTACGCGGCTGCATGGTCATCAAACCCCATGGATATGCCATTTGGGAGAAGATGCAGGCCGCATTGGACGCCATGTTCAAGGAAACAGGGCATGTGAACGCCTATTTCCCGCTGTTCATCCCCAAGAGCTACCTGGCCAAAGAGGCCAGCCATGTGGAGGGTTTTGCGAAAGAATGTGCGGTGGTCACCCACTATCGCCTCAAAAGCGATCCAGTGCATGGCGTTGTGGTGGATCCGGATGCCAAACTGGAGGAAGAGCTCATCATCCGCCCTACGAGCGAAACGATCATCTGGAACACCTATCGCGGTTGGGTGAAGAGCTACCGCGATCTGCCACTTCTCATCAACCAATGGGCGAACGTTGTGCGCTGGGAGATGCGCACGCGCTTGTTCCTGCGTACGGCCGAGTTCCTTTGGCAGGAGGGACATACCGCGCACGCCACCAAGGCTGAAGCGGTGGAAGAGACCGAGCGCATGTTGGAGGTCTACGCCACTTTTGCTGAAGATTGGCTGGCCATACCGGTGATCAGGGGTGTGAAGACGGCCAGTGAACGGTTCGCTGGTGCCGAGGACACTTACTGCATCGAGGCTATGATGCAGGATGGCAAGGCGCTACAGGCCGGAACCAGTCATTTTCTGGGCCAGAATTTCGCAAAGGCGTTCGATGTTGTCTTTGCCAACAAGGAGAACAAGCAGGAGCACGTCTGGGCCACAAGCTGGGGCGTCAGCACCCGATTGGTCGGCGCGTTGATCATGACGCACAGTGATGATCAAGGACTCGTCATTCCGCCGAAACTCGCACCGGTGCAGGTCGTTGTCGTGCCCATCGCCAAGAACAGTGAGCAAATGGAGGCTATCCGGTCGTACATCACACCGGTGCTATCCGACCTTCGTGCCCGGGGCATCAAGGTCAAGTTCGATGATGACGATCAGAAGAAGCCGGGTTGGAAGTTCGCCGAGTACGAGTTGAAAGGATATCCTGTCCGGATCGCTGTTGGGCCGCGCGACATGGAGAACGGCACAGTGGAAGTAGCCCGCCGGGATACTCTGGAAAAACAGGTGATGCAGATCACGGACCTTGCCGACAAGGTGGAGCATCTCTTGAGCGCGATCCAGGACAACCTATTCCAAAAGGCCCTAGCCTTGCGCGAACGGTACACGCGTGCGGTGGACACGTATGATGAGTTCAAGGTCGCCATAGAGGAAGGAGGCTTCATATTCGCCCATTGGGACGGTACCGCCGAGACCGAGGAAAAGGTGAAACAGGAGACAAAGGCCACCATCCGTTGTATACCGTTGGCCGGTGATCGCACACCAGGGCGTTGCATGGTTACCGGTGCGCCAAGTACACGACGTGTCATATTCGCCCGAGCTTACTGATGAGCAAGAAGGCCAGCCCTCCCGGCCCCCGGGACCTGATCGTTCAGGCCCTACGGACGAAATCGGCCATGAAGCAGGATGTCTTCAAGGCCACCATGGAACTGTTCGAACTGACCAAGGAATTGCTCCGGGAGATCGCTGTGGATCTTGAGCGTGAGGTCACTAGGAAGGATGAACGCCTGACCATGGTCTTTACGGACAAGGGGGGCACAGCGTGTGAACTGAAGGTCGCGGGTGATACGATCATCTTCCATATGCACACCAACGTCTTCAAGCTGGACCAGAGCCACAGCCTTTGGAAGACCAGTTATTTGGAAGACGATGAAATGCGCGGCTATTTCGGGGTCATCAACATCTACAATTTCCTCAGCGATTCCTTCAAGTTCAATCGGGAGCGTGACCTGGGTTACCTCGTCGCCCGTCTTTTCCTGAACAAGGAGAACCACTTTCTGGTGCAAGGCAAACGGCAGATGGGCTTCCTGTACAATGATCTGGCAGGTAACATCATGGAACGGGCGCGGTTGAAGGAAGTGCTCTATTCGGTGATCATCTACGTGCTGGAATTCGATCTGCTCGCCCCGCCGTACGATCAGGTGAACCAAGTGACGGTGAGCGAAATGAACGAGCTGAACGCGAATCTGCAGATCAGCACAGGCAAGCGTCTTGGTTTCCGATTCCAAGCGGATGGGGATGATCCGAGCTAGGCATTGCGCGTATTCGGAACGAGTGTTTACATTTGCGCTCCCTAAACGGGAACCCGGTTCGGGTTTTGACATCGTGGCCCGTTCGTCTAGGGGTTAGGACGCGTCCCTTTCACGGATGAAACAGGGGTTCGATTCCCCTACGGGCTACACAGGTTCCAAAGCCTCTCCATCACTGGGGAGGCTTTTTACTTGTTCGTAACCATGCCAGCGGCTCCCACGTATATTTGACCTTGTCACGTGGTCTCCAAGGCGGACAATTCGCGGCCTCTTCCGGTGTATTGAACGAAAGGCGCTGCACGGGGTATCACTGATCAAAAACGCAACGGATGCGCATACGGAACGCTGTTACGGTCGGCTTGGCCATGGTCGTGTTGGTGCTTGGGGGGTGCGTAGGGCGCAAGTCGATCAACTACCTGAACGACCCTTCACTGAGCAATGGCTCCAGCAAACTCTTCGAGAACCGCAAGTTCGAGTACAGGGTGCAGGTGAACGACGTGCTCTCCATCCGGGTGATGGGTTTGGACGATGCGACGAGCAGGTTCTTCAACGTGGAGTCACAAGGCAATTCCATGAATTTGACCGATGCGGCACTTTATGTGAACGGTTACTCGGTGGACAAGAACGGCCAGGTGCAATTGCCTACGGTCGGCAAGATCAAAGTACAGGGCCTTACCGTTGGCGAGGCGCAGGAACTGGTGCAACGCAAGATCAATGAGTTCTTCACGAACGCCACGGTCATCCTCAAGATGGTGAACTGGCGATTGAGCGTGCTTGGACAGGTGGACCGTGCAGGGGCATATCAGATCTACAACAACCAGATCACGATCCTGGACGCACTGGCCATGGCCGGTGGCCCTAACGAGTATGCGGACAAATCACATGTCACCTTGATGCGCCAGAGCGAGCGCGGTGTTCAGGCCTTGTACGTGGACCTTTCGGATACCAAGATCCTCAGTTCGGAGTACTACTACCTGCTCCCGAACGACATCGTTTATGTGCCTGCACTGAAGGCGCGCCCCAATCGCATGAACCTGGAGTTGGTCAGTATTTTGCTGGCCGCGACCACGTCCGCAGCGTTGTTGATCAATACCATCAACAACAGCAAGTAATGAGCGCATCGACATCGGATACCATTGACCTGCGTGCCGTTTTCCGCAAGGTCAGGGCCAAGTGGTGGTGGTTCCTGCTTTCCGTGCCATTCTGCATGGCATTGGCCCTCTTCTATCTGAAGACCACGCCCAAGCGGTACGAGGTCCACTCCGTGATGCTCCTTGGTGAGAAGAAGCGCAGCGGTTTCGGCAACAATGAAGAGTTCATCAAGGGGACATCCTACCTGAGCAACAGCAGCGACATGGAGGACAAGATCGCGATGCTCACCTCGAACAGGATGATGACCAGCACCCTGCAACGGCTGGGTTTCGGGATCACATATTACGAGACGGAATTCTTCAAGACGCAGGAGCGTTACCTCTATCCCCCTTTCTACGTGAAGCTGGACAGTGTCGCGGTCCAGGTCATCGACATACCGGTGTATGTGTCCGTGGATACGGTAGCCCATGCCTACAGGGTCAAGGCAAAGGGAAAGAATGTCCGACTGTACAATGTGCAAACGCAGGAGATCCTGCCGGAGTCCCTGCCGAAATACGAATTGGATCAGACGGTGCCCATGGATTCGGCCTTTGTCGGTGATCACCTCAGTTTCCGCATCACGTTCCCTGAGGATCGTACGTACATGAAGAACACCGATTACTTCTTTGTGCTCAACAGTCTGACCGATCTGGTCGCCAGCTATCAGAACAGCACGGTTGCCACGCAGTTGAGCAAAGAGAGCAACATCGTTACGCTTTCGATCCAAGCCGAAGTGGTCGCCAAAGGGGCGACCTATTTGAACAAGTTGATGGAGACTTACATCGACTTCGAATTGGATAAACAACAACAGAAAGGGATCAAGACGATCGACTTCATCGATAAGCAGATCGGCAGTGTGTCGGACTCGCTGCAGAAGGTGGAAAGTTCAATGCAGAGCTTCCGGGGTACGAGTGGTGGCATGATGAGCGCCAGTAACAGTTCCGAGGCTTTGTTCGAAGAACGGAGCCGATTGGAGGATGAGCGTTCCCTCATCATGCGTCGCCGCAATTACTGCGCGTCCGTGTTGGACAAGATCCGGTCCTCTTCGGACCTGCGCAACGTACCGGCACCATCCTCTTCCGGCATTGACGATCCCGTTCTCAACAACTTGGTGATCGAGATCACACGCTTGTCGGCCGATCTGGCCGCACAGAACCTCAGCACGGGTTCGCGTAGCAACCCCACGGTGATCGCCATGGAGCGCAAGATCAAGAACCTGACGGCTTCCTTGGCACAGACAGCCGAGAGCTTGGTGGATCAGGCCGAAATGAGTTTGGCCGAGGTCAATAGCCGTTTGGGCAGGACCAACTACCAGTACAATCAACTTCCTGAACAGGAACGTCAATTGGTCAACATCGAGCGGAAGTTCAAGCTGAGCGACAACCTTTACAACTATCTGATGGAGAAGCGCGCGGAGGCGGGTATCGCCATCGCGAGCGATCAAGTGGATAAATCCGTGGTCGATGAGGCGCGGATGAAGGGATTCAAGCATTCCTCTCCCAGCGCGGGAAAGATCCTCGGCGGTGCGTTGTTCCTTGGGTTGTTCTTTCCGATCGGGCTCATCCTGTTACGTGACCTTATCCGGGACCGGATCGACGATGTGGAGGAATTGAAACGGGTGAGCAAGTTGCCGGTGCTGGCGGTGATCCCCTCCAGCAAGCGGAAGCGCGTACTGCCGGACGAACCCAAGTCGATATTGGCAGAATCCTTCCGGACAGCACGCGTCAACCTTCAATACCTCAATCCGAACACCGCCCGGCAGGTCATCGGCTTCACCTCGTCGTCCAGTGGTGAAGGGAAGACCTTCTGCGCCGTCAATCTGGCCACCGTCATGGCACAGTCCGGCAAACGCACCGTCCTTGTTGATGCCGATATGCGCAGACCCAACGTGCTGAAGATGCTGGAGATGACCGAGGCTGCGGGTCTTTCCACCTGGCTGATCGGCGAAGCAGGGCTCGATCAGTTGATCCAACGCACGAACATTCCCGGCTTGGATGTGATCGGTTCGGGCCCCATCCCGCCGAATCCATTGGACTTGGCCGAGAGCCCCCGCATGGCGGAGCTGATCACGAGCCTGAGATCGCGTTATGACCAGATCATCATCGATGCATCACCGCTCGGACTGGTGAGCGAGTATGTCTTGCTCATGCAATTGGTGGATGTCACGCTCTATGTTGTTCGTGAGGGTAAGACCGGTCGCAGTGCATTGCGCATGATCAACGATCTGGTCGCAGAGAAGAAGGTCCATAATGTGGATCTCCTTTTCAATGACGCCAAGGGCCAGAACGGCGACGGATACGGCTACTACACCAAGTAGCCCGCTTACGGCATGTTCAGGTCCGAAGGGTTCCTCAAATACTTCAAGAACTTCTCCTGGTTGTTCGCGGACCGGGTGCTTCGGCTCGGTCTGGTCCTGGTCACCACGATCTTCGTAAGCCGTTACCTCGGCGCGGAACGACTCGGTCAGATGAACTATGCGCTGGCCACGGTGAGCATCGCTGCCGTGCTCTGTGCAATGGGTGCGAACGAGGTCATTTCACGGGACCTTGCCCGGCATCCGGAACGGCGCGATGAGCTGCTCGGAAGTGGTTTTGCGATCAACCTGACCGGTGGGGTGATCCTCAACCTCTTGATGCTCTTCTACGTTCTGGTGAAGGACCTGGACACGCTGATGGTGCTGCTCATCATGATCACGGCGGCCGGTGAATTGTTCAAGTGGTCCACGTTGATGGAGTACTTCTTCATGTCACAAGTACAGGGTCGGGTGGCGGCCAAGGTGAACATCGGAGGTACTGTTGTGAGTGCCGCATACAAACTGGCGTTGGTGTATTTCCAAGCACCGATCTTGTGGTTCGCTTGGGCCTATATGTTGGAGTATGTTGTCTACGCCTTGGGTTACTACCTCGCATACCGCAGCGTAGGGCTGCAGATCCTGAAGTGGCAACCCACATGGCGTATGGTCAAGTACTTGTTGGCCCAGTCTTGGCCCATGTTGGTCTATGGCTTTGCGTTGCAGGCCCAGCTCAAGATCGACCAGGTCATGATCTACGATCTGTTGCGCAGCAGGGTGGGTGAGCAGGCTGCGAACCAGGAAGTAGGTCAATACTCGGTCGCTGTGAAGATGATCGAGGCCATGGCCTTTCTTCCTGTCATCCTTCAGCTTTCCCTTGCGCCCGCCATTGCCAAGGCACGGGTCCAGGACATCGGGCTCTACCGTCAGCGGTTGACCAACCAGTACAGGCTCATGTTCCTGTTGTACTTGTTCACCTCGCTTCCATTGTACTTCGTTGCGGAACCGTTCATCGTATGGATGTACGGGGAAGAGTTCAGGGCTGCAGGCCACCTGTTGGCCCTGTTCGCGGTCCGTCTCGTATTTTCCTACATGGGCGTGGCCAAGGGCAGTTTCATCGTCAACGAGGGCCTTTTCAAATTCTCCTTGGTGGCAGCCGTGGTGGGCGCATCCACCAACATTGGATTGAATTGGTTGCTGATCCCGACCATGGGCTCGAACGGAGCCATCTGGTCAACGCTGATCTCCTTCTTGGTAAGTGTTTACCTGATGGACCTGACGACCGCCCGCACGCGAGTGAACTTCCGGATGTTGACGGAGGGTATGTTCACCTTCTGGAAGATCCGGACCGTGAAATGACCTTTGCGCAGAGGCTCCTGTAATGAACACGCCAACTTCGGATCGATCGTTGCGAACGCCGGTCCTTATCGCTGCATTCAGTCGGTATGACACGACTAGGAAGGTGATGGAGGCTGTAAGGGTAGTGCGTCCGGAACGCCTGTACTTTGCGTGCGACGGTCCGCGCAATGCCGACGAGAAAGTGCGCACCGACAAGGTCCGCAGTTTAGTGGAATTGGTGGATTGGCCGTGTGACGTGCGCACCTTGTTCCATGAGAAGAACCAAGGGCTGAAGAAGGCCATGGTGGCGAACCTCGATTGGTTCTTCGGCCAAGAGCCGGAAGGGATCGTGCTGGAGGACGATACCGAGCCGATCCCTGATTTCTTCAGGTTCTGTGAGGAATTGCTGGAGCACTACCGGGACGATGATCGGATCTGGTGGATCCTTGGGAACAACTTGATGGCCAAGCCCGGGGCCAAGCCTAAAGCGTCCTACTACTTCTCGCAGCACGGCTATGGCGCTCCATGGGGCTGGGCCGGTTGGCGCTCCTCCTGGCAGTTGTACGATGTGGGGATGAAGGAATGGCCCAAGGTGCGGAACACACCTGCGTGGGATGCATTCTTCCTGAGCCGCTCGGAAAAGGCCGAGGCCTACCACGTCTTCGAATCCACATGGGATGGGCGCATTCCCACAACGTGGGCGTTCCAACACGACTTCGCGCGTATCCTGCACAACGGGATCACCGTCATCCCGGAGTTCAACCTGGTCCGCAACATCGGGTTCGATGGCAGCGGTACCAACACGGTACAAGGGTTGGATCCCCGTGACTTGGACAATGTCTCGGAAATGCCGTTCCCTTTGGTGCATCCCGGGAGCATCGTGGTGGACAAGGTCCGGGACCTCGCCTACTTCAACGCATTCATTCGGCCGTCATTCTCGCGTCGGTTCCGTTCCACGGTGAAGGGCTTTCTCCCGGACAGGCTTGATGCGGCTATCACGCCGTTCGTTTCCCGTTTGCTGAAGCGGCTTGGAGGAAATTGATCGGCGAGGCCGATCGGCGTTCTTCTAGGCATATCCATGAA
>Ga0075163_10005785_pt1 | contig 16412 bp, 12 predicted proteins | sample JI1023141ADNA_FD_71478 | JGI IMG/M metagenome (GOLD analysis project Ga0075163, IMG submission 71478) | Wastewater effluent complex algal communities from Wisconsin, to seasonally profile nutrient transformation and Carbon sequestration -... | ecosystem: Engineered > WWTP > Effluent > Algae...
CAGGATAATGAGAAGAATAGTACTGATGTAAGCATCATACAGCAATCGATGGAGCGTGAAGAAGCAACAGAGCCCGACCTGCCATTTGAAAAGCTGATACCGGGAACACAGTTTGTGCCTATACCAAAGCCAATCGAAAAACCCGCTGTAAAGCCAGGTGGAGGTAATAAAAAACCGGTTGGTGCGGCGGTGAAGAAAGCAAAGCCGGTTGTAAAGAAACCTGCTGCCATGGCAAAACCCGCTGGCATAAAGCCATCACCAGCAAAACCTGCAGTAGTTAAACCGGCCGTTGCAAAACCAAAAGTGGTGATGCCAAAGAAAAATGATTACTAAAACAAACAGTCAATAATACAAAACACACAAACACAAAAAACATACAACTATGAACCAGGAACAACCCATTATTGTAGGCTTGGATATCGGCACCACTAAAATCGCTGCTATTGCCGGTCGCAAAAATGAATTTGGAAAGCTTGAGATCCTTGGCTTTGGCCGGGCAAACAGCAACGGTGTGCAGCATGGTATGGTGCTGAATATCGACCAAACCATCAAAGCCATACAAACAGCCCTTGAAAACTGCTATGCGTCTAACCCTAACCTTGAGATCAGCGAAGTATATGTTGGCATCGCCGGTCATCATATCAAAAGTTTGCAAACAAGGGGAGATATTGTTCGCCAGAATATTGAAGAAGAGATCAGCCAGGAAGAGATCGACAGGCTCGTGGCAGATCAATACCGCACATACATTCCTGCAGGTGACCAGATCATTGATGTGATACCACAGGAATTTACGGTAGATAATTTCCAGAACATTCCAAACCCCATTGGATACAGTGGTGTGAAAGTGGGAGCAAACTTCCACATCATCACTGGTGATAAAAATGCCATCCGCAATATCAACCGCAGCGTGGAAAAAGCCGGCCTGGTTACCAAAGACCTGGTATTGCAACCGCTTGCATCAGCTGCTGCTGTTATGTGCGACCAGGACCTGGAAGCAGGTGTGGCCATTGTTGATATTGGTGGTGGTACTACTGATCTTGCTGTTTTTTACGAAGGCATCCTGAAGCATACGGCTGTGATCCCTTTTGGTGGAGAAAATATTACCAATGATATTAAGACCGGTTTGGGTGTGTTAAAAACACAGGCCGAACAAATGAAAATTCAATTTGGCAGCGCCCTGAGCGATGAAGCAAAATCAAATGCATTCATCACCATCCCTGGTTTACGTGGCATGGCTCCTAAAGAAATATCGGTTAAGAACCTGGCCAATATCATACAGGCACGCATGAGCGAGATCATGGACTTTGTTACTTATCACCTGAAACAGGTTGGTCTAGATAACCGCATGCTCAATGGCGGTGTGATACTTACGGGTGGCGGATCGCAGCTGAAACATTTACTGCAGCTAACCGAGTACGTTACCGGCCTCAATGCAAGGATCGGTTACCCGAATGAGCATCTGTCCGGTGGTCACATCGACGAGCTGGCCAAGCCAATGTACAGCACCTGTATCGGGCTTATCTTAAAAGGATATAACGATTACGAAAACAAGCACAAGCAGTTTGAACAGAATTTCCTGAAAGTAGAAGCCAAAGGCCTGGTGCAACAGGAACCCATAGCCGAAGAATTTGCAGCTGTAACAGAAGAAACTTTGCCAAAAATGAAACAGCGCAAAACATTGAAAGGTTTCATGGATACATTTAAGAACAACCTGATCGAAATGTTCAAAGAAGAAGGCGATACGCAACTGTAACCCCAATAATCCTGCCCGGTTGGGTAATACCGGCCGGGCGCTAAAGGATTTTTTGGAGATAATTAATAATTAGGAATTAATATTTAATAATTCGGATCAATACCAAACACACATACACAAACAGAACACACTTACTAACAAACAAACTTACACAACATGATTCATTTTGATTTGCCTAAAGAACAGTCCTCCATCATCAAGGTTATTGGTGTTGGCGGCGGCGGAAGCAATGCGGTCAACCACATGTTTTCGCAGAATATTGAAGGGGTAAATTTTATTATATGCAATACAGATGCACAGGCCATTGCATTGAGTAAAGTGCCCAATAAAATACAACTAGGGCCACACCTCACGCAAGGGCTTGGAGCCGGCGCCAATCCTGCCATTGGCAGGCAGGCAACCGAGGAAAGTCTTGAAGAGATCAAACGCATACTGGAAGTGAATACCAAGATGGCATTCATTACTGCCGGTATGGGTGGTGGAACAGGAACAGGCGGAGCGCCGATCCTGGCCAAGATCTGTAAAGACCTCGGCATCCTTACCGTGGGCATTGTAACTACGCCGTTTGCCTACGAAGGTAAAAAGCGTATTGCCCAGGCAGAGGAAGGGATCATGCTTTTAAAGAATCATGTAGATACCCTGCTTGTGATAAGCAATGATAAATTGCGTCACCAGTTTGGAAACCTTAAAATGAAAGAGGCTTTTGGAAAAGCAGATAATGTGTTGGCCACAGCAGCTAAATGCATCACCGATGTTATCAACAGTACCGGCCAGATCAACGTGGATTTTGCCGACGTATGTACCGTGATGAGCAATGGTGGTGTAGCCATTTTGGGCAGCGCTTCGGCAGAAGGAGAGAACAGGGCGCACCTTGCTATTGAGAACGCACTGACTTCTCCATTGCTGAATGATAATGATATCCGCGGGGCAAAATGGATACTCATCAACATCAATTCAGCTGAGGGTGAACATGAATTTACCATGGATGAAGTAGAGATCATACAGAATTATTTATTGAGCCATGCAGGAGAAGATACAGATGTAATTCTGGGTCTTGGTTATGATAATACACTGGGCAACCAGATCGGTATAACCCTTATCGCTACAGGATTTGAGCACAAAGATCCTTTTGCAAGGGAAACCAAAACAGTGTTGGAACCAGCAAATGAAAAAATCGTAATGGCATTGGATATGCCAGAGCCGGTGCCTGCTAAAAAGCAACAGCCAGTGTCCCTAACGGTTAGTGTAGACGAAGTTCCGGAAGTTGTTGAAGTGCCCGTAGCGTCTGCAGTCATCGAAGCTGATATTCCTGCAGAAACAAAAGAAGTTTCGGTATTGGTAATGACAGAAGAAGTAAAGGAAGTTACTCCGCTTGTAGATCCATTCATGCCAACCATGGCGGAAGCGCCTATCGTAGAAGTACCAGGTAAAATTACTGGGGACAAGTCGGATGAAACTCCGGTATTTTTTGAAATATCTTCGGCCGCCGATCAGATTCCGATGGTGGGATTTGATATGGAGCAGTTCCCTGCTCCGCAGATGAAGCCAAAAGCAACTGAAGCAAAAGCAACGGAAGAAAAAGTAAAAGAAGAAGTTCAGCAAGAACAAAAAGATATTACCGAACAAAAAGAAGCTAGCAAAGGCAGTTCCCTTTCGTCGGGGGGCTTCCTGGTGAAACCGATGCAGATTTATGCAGAGGATAAGCCGGCGACTACAGAATCCAATTCGAACGAGGAACCACTGCTGTTGCAGAAATCAGTGCAGGACGACGAACCTGTTATTGAAATGCAGCTGGTAGTTAAAGATTCCCAGAAAGCGGCGGAGGAGCCGGTTGTACAACAGACTCAGCCTATCATGATGTCACCTGTTGAGGAGCCTGCTTTGCAGGACGAAACAGAAGAACTCAGGCGCCGGGCTGCGGAAAGGATAGCGAAGTTGCGTAATTTATCATTCAACATTAACGCATCTGATCCAAACAATGAGTTTGAAACGGTGCCAGCATACCTTCGCCGCAATATGGACATGCAAAACCAGATCGCGGATGTAGAAAGCTTTTATAGCAATTATACGGTAAAGACCGACGAAAATAACCAGGCCGAGATCAGTACCATCAACACTTTCCTGGATGGTAAAAAACCCGATTAACATTAATAAAGATATCCGGCCATAGCACGAGCTATGGCCGTGAAACGTTGTGTTTGTAATTACTGTTTGTATGTGCCCCTTTCTTCCTGGAAAGGGGCTTTTTTTATGTATATATTCAAATTGTGATCAAAATCAACTGCTGTTTTCTGAAAATTCCTTTCTACATCTGAATAAACAGAATAAAAGGGGGCGTTTACAACTTCAGATTATGAACATTAGTCTGTAAAATAACATGCGGCACCATCCCGGCGGGAGCATAATATTTAAAATATATTCCAACTTTTATAATACTTTTCATTTTACATTTGTAATTCCTTTGTCATAATTATTCAAAGGGCTCAGAAAATTCAATGTAGTGGGAAAACATATTAACAAAGTATCGGCTGCCGGACTTTTAATTGCGCTTGGAATTATTTACGGAGACATCGGTACATCACCGCTTTATGTTTTCAACTCCATTATCAAAGACAGGATCATTACCAAAGAACTTATCTGGGGTACGCTGTCATTGATCATCTGGACGATTACCCTGCAAACAACCATCAAATATGTGATCCTTGTTTTGCAGGCGGATAACAAAGGAGAAGGTGGCATATTTGCGCTTTTCGCATTGGTACGTCGTCGTCGAAAGTGGCTTGTAATACCAGCAATGGTAGGCGGGGCAGCACTCCTGGCCGATGGCATCATCACTCCCCCCATATCGATTACCTCAGCCATTGAAGGATTAAAGGAACTCCCCAGGTTTCATGAAATTGGTAAAGACACCGTTGTATATATCGTATTAGGCATCATCAGTTTATTCTTTTTCACACAACAATTTGGTACATCAAACATCGGCAAACTATTTGGGCCGGTGATGGGTATTTGGTTTGGTATGCTGGCCGTTTTGGGTGTAATACATATTACAGATGATCTCTCCATTTTCAATGCACTTAATCCATATTACGGAATTCACTTTTTATTCAATTACCCCGAAGGATTCTGGTTGTTAGGAGCGGTTTTTCTTTGTACTACCGGTGCCGAAGCTTTGTATAGCGACCTGGGGCATTGTGGCCGTGGCAATATCCGCATCTCCTGGATCTTTGTAAAACTTTGCCTGCTTATTAATTATTTTGGACAGGGAGCGAGTTTGATAAAGCACAATTCTGGACAATTGATCGACCAGGTTGCGAGAGATGTGAATGGGGTGAATGCATTTTATGACCTGATGCCGCAATGGTTTATTGTGCCGGGTGTGATCATTGCAACTTCTGCAGCCATCATTGCAAGCCAGGCAATGGTAACAGGCTCTTACACCCTCATCAACGAAGCCATACGGCTGAATTTGTGGCCTAAAATGCGAATCAATTATCCTTCAGAAGCGAAAGGACAAATCTATATTCCCGGCATCAACTTATTGTTATTTGTGGGTTGTGTAGGTGTCGTATTATATTTCCGTGAATCAGCGAGCATGGAAGCCGCTTATGGATTGGCCATCATAACTACGATGACCATGACGACCATACTCTTTGCAAATTTCATGGTGTTGCATCGTGTTCATTCCATCTTTATTTACTTATTCCTTGCCTTTTATTTTGTTGTAGAAATTGCCTATCTCATTGCATTGATGGATAAATTCAAACACGGAGGTTACATTACTTTATTGATTGGCTTCGTCATGTTTGCAGTGATGTATGTTTGGTACAGGGCCCGTAAGATTAAAAATCGCTATGTTGAATTTGTTCGGGTTGAAGAGTATATTCCTAAACTTGAAGAACTAAGCAATGATATGACGGTTACCAAGTACGCCACTCACCTGGTGTATTTAACCAGTGCGAATAATCCGAAAGAAATTGAACATAAGATCATTTACAGCATACTCAGGGGTAAACCTAAACGGGCCGATATTTATTGGTTTGTACACGTGGATACGCTGGATGATCCTTATACCTGTGAATATGTGGTAGAGCATATCATTCCTAATGATATCATCCGGGTAGAATTCCGGCTGGGTTTCAGGGTGGCACCAAGGCTGAACCTGATGTTCAAAAAAGTCGTAGAAGACCTGGTGGCCAACCGCGAAGTAAATATTACCAGCCGCTACGAAAGCCAGCAACGTAATAATATGGTAGGCGACTTCCAGTTTATCGTGATGGAAAAATTCCTGAGCCAGGACAATGAATTGCCATTCTTTGAACACCTGGTGATGCGATTGTATTTCTGGTTAAAAGAATTGAGTGTAAGTGAAGAAAGGAACTTCGGATTGGAACAAAGCAATGTGGCTGTTGAGAAATTTCCATTAGTGGTAGCTCCCGTAAGCAAACTCAAACTGAAACGTATTTGGGATGATGCTGAAGATGAATAATCCTGGAAATATATGATGACCATTGACGCCAGCACGCTGAAACAAAAAATTGAAGCGGGCGATGACATGATACTCATTGATGTTCGCGAACCTTTTGAACACGAGCTTTTCAATATCGGCGGACTGCTCATACCCCTTAACAATATTTTTGAAAACCTTCACCAGCTCAAAAGGGATAAGCCCGTTATCTTTTATTGCCAGAAAGGTATTCGTAGCCAGATCGCTATACAGCGGCTTGAACAAAAATTCAATTATGACAACCTGGTCAATTTAAGCGGCGGCATGGAAGCCTGGAAAAGGATGATGCCGTAATGCTTAAATAAACCCGGACCGGGATATTGGCCACAATCCATTAACTTCAATGAAAGTATTTCGGTGAACCCCACATTGCTCTATATCATTGGCGGCTACTTGTTACTGTTAGCCATTGTATACCTGGTACAGGAACGATTTATTTTTAAACCCGAAAAACTTCACCAGGATTTTGTATATAAATATGATGCACCTTTTCATGAACTTTTTTTTGATGTAGAACCTGGCGTACGCATCAATGGACTGCATTTTACAGTAAAAAACCCTTCTGGTCTCGTTCTTTATTTTCATGGCAATAGCAGGAGTATCAAAGGATGGGCCCGATACGCAAAAGACTTTTATCGTTACCAATATGATGTTGTTCTGGTCGATTACCGGGGATTTGGAAAGAGTACCGGTAAGCGCAGCGAAAAGAGAATGCTCGATGATATGCAATTTGTATACGATAGCCTGGCTGTGCAATACAGCGAACAACACATCATCGTTTATGGACGAAGCCTGGGCAGTGGTTTTGCAGCCAAGATCGCCTGTGACAATAAGCCCCGTTATCTCATCCTGGATGCACCATATTACAGTTTTAAAAAAGTTGTGGAACGTTTTTTACCCATCCTGCCATTGCGTTTCCTGTTGCGGTTTCACCTGAGAACGGATCGCTGGATCACCCAGGTCAATTGCCATACCTATATCATTCATGGCACCAAGGATTGGTTGATCCCCATCAGCAACAGTGAAAAATTACAGGCATTGAACCCAAGAATGATCACATTGATACGAATCAACGGGGGCGGCCATAATAACCTGCCTTCATTTCCCGAATACCATAATTTTATCCGCGACATTCTAAAGAATTAAACATAATGAATATCAACAGGCGCATTGTATTTCGCTGGCTTAAGATCATCATCATTCTTTATTGTGGTATCGGCATAGCCCTATACTATCTCCAAAGGAAATTTTTATTCCATCCTGAAAAACTGGACCCCGATCATCTGTATTCTTTCAAAGGATTATTTGAAGAGGTGAAACTGCCGGTTAATAAAGAAGATACATTGTGTTTGATCAAATTTTTCCCGCAGGGAAACTACCGGAAAGGGGTAGTGGTTTATTATCATGGCAACAGGGATAATGTAGAACGCTATGCAACCTATGCATCCAATTTTACAAAGCATGGCTATGAAGTGTGGATGCCCGATTATCCTGGTTTTGGAAAGAGTACAGGAGAATTGACAGAAAAAAAATTATATGCACAGGCTTATTTGGTGCAACAGATGGCGGCTGCAAAATATCATAGCGATAGCATTGTTATCTATGGGAAGTCACTAGGTACGGGCATCGCGGCTTATGCAGCATCGGCTTCAAAATGTCAGCGGTTGATCCTCGAAACGCCTTATTATAGCATCCCCGACTTGTTCAGCAGGTATGCGTGGATCTATCCAACCCGTTATATGAGCGAATTCGAAATTCCAACGGGGCAATTTTTATCGGATGTAACTGAACCGGTTACCATTTTTCATGGAGATGATGATGAGGTTATCCCTTACCGTTGTGCCGCTAAACTTACAGAAAATCTGAAAGCTTCTGATCAGTTTATAACCATTAAAGATGGCCGGCATAATAACCTGCCAGGTCATGACAGGTATAAAGCTGCGCTGGATTCATTGTTGAAGTTGTAAAATATCAGGCTTCCTTTAACTGAACTTTACCCGCTGTGATTTTCAGGCGATAGGCAACCCCGTTTTTTAAGGCAACGTTATGCTCATCATGGCTAACCGGGAAATCGTAACAAACCGGGAAGTCATATTCGGCAACCACATCCCGGATGATCTCGTGAATCGTTTTTCCAAAAGGCCTTACGGTGTCTTTCATTTCTGTAAAACCACCGATAACCAGTCCTGCCAACTTATCAAATTTTCCACTGCGTTTAAATTGATATAACATGCGATCAACGTTGTATAGATATTCGCCGGTATCTTCTATGAACAGGATCTTATTCTTTGTATCAAAATCGGATACGGTACCGATCACATGTGCCAGTAATGCAAGGTTTCCGCCGATGAGCGGGCCGCTTACATCGCCTTTTTTATTAAAAGGATGTGAAGGAATGCTATAGGAAGTTTTTTTCCCGGCCAGGGCAGTTTGCAGCGAGAGCACCGAGTCGACGGCAGATTTCACATTAAATGCACCGGCCATTGGAGCATGCAGCGAAGCGATGCGGTAATTGGATAAAAGATGGGTATGCATTACCGTTATATCGCTGAACCCGATAAGCCATTTTGGATTTTTCCTGAATTTTTTAAAATCGAGTTTGTCTATGATGCGCCCAAGTCCGTAACCACCCCTTCCAAATAAAATGGCCCGTATCGTAGAATCATCCAGCATCGCCTGTAGTTCTTCCATTCGTTCCTCATCCGTTCCGCTGAAATAATTTCCAGATTCATTGCCCAGTGTTTTACCCACCCATACTTCGTAGCCCCATTGTTGCAGGGTACTGATACAGGTAGTGGCCCGGTCTGCAGCCATATACCCCGCGGGGCAGGTGATGGCAATGGTATCACCTGGATATAAATATGGAGGAATCTTGATCATACGATGATACAGGTTTGGCTATTAAAGTTCAATTAATTCCTGAGTGGTTTTCCTGTTTTTAAAATGCTTTGTATTCTTTCCAGTGTTTTCTTTTCGGCCGTTAAACTTAAAAAAGCTTCTCTTTCGAGGTCAAGTAAATATTGTTCCGAAACGTTGGTTTGTTCACTTAGGTCACCGCCACACATCACATACGCAAGTTTTTTGGCCACAGTCACATCATGATCAGTTGCATAATTTCCACGCCACATACCGTTGATGCCTGCATGCATGGCGCCAAGTGCCGAACGTCCCAATACTTTGATATCGCTGCGTTGTACAGGCATTACATAACCGTCATCATGTAATTGTATGACAGCTTTTTTAGCTTCCGATATCCGCCTGCCAATATTCACACTGATCTCGTCCTGTCCTTTCCGGTAGATGCCCAGCTCAAAAGCTTCGTGTGCTGAAGTGGCTACCTTGGCAGTTGCAATGGTTAAAAAACGGTTCTGCAGGGTGATGGTTTCAGGTTCGCCCGGGTGCATTTCATCTGCGGCCCTCAATACAAATTCTTTGGTACCGCCACCACCTGGTATCACTCCAATGCCCACTTCAACCAGGCCGGTATAGGTTTCTGCTGCTGCTATTACTTTATCGGCGTGCAGGCAGATCTCGCATCCTCCACCAAGCGCCAGTGCATGAGGGGCCAGCACAACCGGTATAGAGGAATAGCGTACACGCATCATCGTGTTCTGGAACATGCGGATAGCCATATCAATTTCATCATAATCCTGTTCAATGGCCAGCATGAAGATCATGCCTACATTGGCCCCTGCGCTGAAGTTGGGGCCTTCATTGGCAATAACAAGACCTTTGTATTTTTCTTCGGCCAGGCCAATTGATTTCTGGATGCCTTCGAGCACTTCTCCGCCGATGCTGCCCATCTTGGTATACCATTCCAGGCCCAGTACGTCATCACCGAGGTGATAAGTGCGGCAGGCGCTGTTCTTCCAAACGGTTTCGTTGGCAAAGTTCTTCATCACGATGAAGGCTTCTGCACCGGGCAATGCTTTATAGGATTGTGTGGTAACGTCATAGCATAAACGCTTTCCATTTTCAACTTTGTAAAACGATTTGATACCTTTGGCAATCATATCATCTATCCAGCCGGCCACTTTATAGCCTGCGGCCTTCATGGCTTCTGTTGTTTTTACAAGGCCAAGCGCATCCCAGCTTTCAAATGCCCCTATCTCCCAGCCAAAACCCGCCATCATGGCGTCATCTACACGATAGATCTCATCACTGATCTCGGGAATTCGGTTTGAAATATACGAGAACAAAGCATAATGAAACTGGCGGTAAAATTCACCGGCTTTGTCTTGCCCGGCAGACAGTGCCTTCAGCCTTGATGCCAGGTCCTCAATTGGTTTGGCAGCTTCCAGTGTTGCGAATTTTGGCTTCTTCCTGGCTTCATATTCCATTGTTTGAAGGTTCAGCACCTGGATGTCTTTGGCTCCATCGGCAGTTTTTATTTTTTTGAAAAATCCCTGGCCGGTCTTATCGCCCAGCCAGTTATTTTCGATCATCTTATTAAGCCAGGCAGGTATAGCAAAGATCTCTTTTGCTTCATCATCCGGGCAATTATCATGTACACCTTTCGCAACTTTTACAAGGGTATCAATCCCAACCACATCGGCTGTACGAAATGTTGCCGATTTAGGTCTGCCGATAACCGGTCCCGTTAGTGCGTCTATTTCATCGATGCTTAGCGATAGTTTTTCCATGCTGTTCATAATGGCCATCATGCCAAACACGCCGATTCTATTTGCAATGAACGCAGGCGTATCTTTACACAACACCGTGGTTTTACCCAGGTACAAGTCACCATAGTGCATTAAGAATGATACTACTTCGGGATCTGTAAACGGTGTTGGAATGATTTCCATCAAACGCAGGTAGCGGGGCGGGTTAAAAAAATGCGTTCCACAAAAATGCTTTTTAAAATCATCGCTCCTGCCTTCTGCCATCAGGTGAATGGGAATGCCCGATGTATTTGATGTGACCAGGGTACCTGGCCTGCGGTATTTTTCTACTTCGGCAAATACCGATTGTTTGATATCCAGTCGCTCTACCACCACTTCAATGATCCAGTCGGCACTGGCAATATCTTTCATGTTATCGGTGAAATTACCCGTACTGATCTTCTTAATTACATTCTTATCATATACAGGTGAAGGATTTGATTTAAGTGCAGCGGCCAGCGCATCATTCACGATCTTATTTCTTTCAGCCGGTTTGGCATCAGGTGAAATATCTTTTGGTAATATATCGAGCAATAACACCGGGAGGCCGATGCCGGCAAAATGTGCAGCAATGCGACTACCCATCACTCCACTACCCAATACGGCTATCTTTTTGAGGTTTCTGGTTGACATGACAAATTTTAGTTAGTTAAACAACTATTTTAGTTCGAAGATAGTTTTTATGCATGAAAAAAACCATAACAATCTGCTGATTTACATACTTAATAGGTTTGTTATGCGTTGTACTTTATACCAGCTTGAAAAAGCTGTGTTTTTTTGCTTTGAAATTTATTTTACAGGTAATGAATCGATTATACATATAAATTAATCAGCCTGTTTTTTTACGTTTCACGGCTTTCATAAATCCGATATCATGAATCATCAAAATGCGCTCAAGGTTTCAAAGGAAGAGCCATCTCTTACGGTCAGTTACAAAGCCACTCCATCACTGGATGGTTTTTTACATAACCTTCCCGATGTTGTGATCATTACGGATGCAAATTTTACCATCAGGGGTTTTAACAAAGCAGCTGAATTATTTTTCAGGCAACCAGCATTACATTTTATTGGAAAAAAAATGGCTGAAACCATTCCGATGGTTTTTCGGCAAACGACACTTGAACTGGCTTTACAGGAATTGTTTGCTTCGGGTATCTGGAATGGTGAGATTATTTTTGAAAGTAGCAGGAACCAGCAATATGCCTTTCGTTCTACCTTTTCATTATTGTATGATGAAAGCGGTTTAGTGAATTCCATTGTACTGGTGAATCATAATATTGCAGAAGAAGAACGCCAGCAAAAGCATTTGTTGCTGGTTGAAAATAAATACAGAACGGTTGTAGAAACACTGTCAGAAGGCGTGATGCTCATCAATGCAGATGGTACCATTGGTGCTTCTAACCGCAAAGCTGCAGAAATACTGGGCATCGAAGAGTCGGAGCTCAAAGGCAGATCCATTAATACATCAACCTGGAATGCCATTAAAGATGATGGTACCATATTCCCCGTAGAAGAATTTCCTGCACTGGTTACCCTTCGAACCGGGGTTGAGAAAAATGATGTGGTGATGGGATTGCAACAACCTGGTGGCAAGCGTAAATGGTTATCCATTAACAGCAGGCCTATCTTTAATGAGAACAGTACAAAGCCAGATGCCGTAGTGGCTTCATTTAAAGACATATCCGTTGAAAAGTTTACAACAGAAAAGCTCCGTGAAAGTGAATTGCTGTTCAGGAGTTTCATGACCAATAGCCCCAGCCTTGCATGGATTTATGATGAGTTTGGAAACTTCGTGTATGGTAACCCGTTATTTATCGACCGCATTGGTATTTCAGAAGCGGTGATCGGGAAACATATCCGTGAATTCTCTTCTCAGCAGGTAGCCGACAAAATTATTTCCCGGAACCTGGAAGTACTGGAAAAAGGGGAATCGATCGTAACAGAAGATAAACTGGTACTGGCTGATGGTACAGTAAGGTATTTCCTTGCAAACTGGTTCCTGTTGCCGGGGCGCACGAAAAGAATGATTGGCGGACAGGCAATCGACATTACCGAAAGAAAGAATGCTGAGAAGCAGATCAATAAAATGAACGAACGATTTACCTACGTGGTAAACGCCAGCTCCGATGCCATCTGGGACCTGGATCTGCAAACCAATGAAATTTACCGCAGTGATGCATTCATGAAAATATCGGGTTATACAAAAGACCAGATAGAACCTAAGCTGGGATGGTGGTTCGACAAAATTCATCCCGACGATCAGCAACGCGTAAACGAAAAGATAGAGCAACAGCTCAATAATGGCATTCCAAACTGGGAAGATGAATATCGTTTCAGGCATGCCGATGGCACCTACCGGCATATTTATGATAAAGGATTTGCCATTTATGAAAATGGCAAGGCCATCCGGCAGATCGGTTCCATGCAGGACATCACTGAACGTAAGAAACTGGAAGCACAACTCATGCATGAGCACGTTCAGAAACAAAAACTCATCAACCAGGCCACGATCAATGCACAGGAAGAGGAAAGGAATATGATCAGTGGTGAACTTCATGATAATGTGAACCAGTTGCTCATCAGTTCGCGGTTATACATTGGCGTTGCCAGGAATAATCCTGAAACACAGAATGAGATGCTCGACAAAGCTACCTCCTACCTGCTGATGGCGGTGGATGAGATCAGGGCATTGTCGAAACGAATGAATTCAAAAGTTGTATCCTCCGTAGGTTTATTTGAAAGCATTCATGAGATCGCAAATAATATGAAAGAGCTGAATAATATTGAGGTGGAAGTGGATGTGGATCGTGATGTAGCTACCAGTTTGCCGGCAGCGCAGCAATTGATGGTGTTCCGCATCGTACAGGAGCAAACGGGCAATATTGTTAAGCATTCAGGCGCTTCCACGGTGCAGGTAATGCTTAAACAACAAGACAATAACATTCAACTGCTCATAAGCGACAATGGTAAGGGTTTTGATAAAGATGAAAAGAAAGTGAAAGGCATCGGCTTCATAAATATCTTCAACCGTGTAGATGCTTATAATGGAAAAGTGGAAGTGATAACAGCTCCCGGTAACGGTTGCCTGCTGGATATTCACTTCCCGATCTCAAATCTATAATCAATCTATTTTAAAAAATAAAAAAAGATCCGGCAACACAGCCGGATCTTTTATTTCATATATATTGAATAATTTATTCTGAAAAATACTCTTCACCTGCACTATTGATATAGCCTGATTTGCCTGATGAAGTTACGATCCTCAAATACTGCCGGTTGTTGAGTCTTTTAATTTCCTTGTATTTTGGCTGGATGACCGCATTGTCTTCGGTAAAATAAAATCCCTGCAATTGATTGTCGCCGGTTATTACAAAACCACCTGCATCATCATAAGCAATCGCCGGGTAGCCGGTAGAAATGATATCGGTATTCCTGGTATCTTTTACAAAGGTTTTACCTCCCTTTTGCACGATCACATATTCTTTACCGGCACCTGATTCAATGATGTTCAGGTTGCTGTATTCTGGTGCTATAGAAAGTTTTCCATCGGGCATAATGATGCCATACATGCCTCCTTTGTTTACAAGCAGGTAGGGCGTTGCACCTTTCCTGTTTATTTTGATCGCATTGTATTCGAAAGGAACAATGGTATCGAACTTACTGTTGAACACACCATAACGGTCACCCTTAACTGCAATGTAAAAGGTTTCATCATTGCCAGGGATCTTGTAATCATCGGTGATCTTATCAAATAATCCATTGTTATTAGGCAGCGAATAGGTTTTGTTTGATACAACGGTTTCTACCGGCACCCTGTTCTCCGGAACGGAATTTTCATTGATGGCAGGGCATTGCGGCATCCTGGCGCCTTTTGTATTGATGCAGATTTCGTATCCATCGGACTGAATAGATGCACCGGCAAATAATACACTATCGCCTCCTTCCTTGTTTTTATTGGGCATATATCCTTTTCTGAATGGCTTTGCAACCGTATATTTCGCCGGGATCACCAGCTTGCCGGTTTTATTGATATAGCCGTATTTGTTGCCAACCTTCACACTGGCATATCCTTCCGAAAACCAATTGGCTTCATTGAAAGCAGGTTTGATCACTACTTTTTTATCAGGGGTGGAATATCCCCATTTATCTCCTGAACGGTATGGAATCAACGAAAGATCTGTTTGTTGTGCATAGAGACTACCTGCCATTAGTATGGTAATCATCAACATTAATTTTTTCATAATCATAATTGCTTTGTTTATAAGTATAAAACAAATAGTTTACCAAGTTCATGTATGAACATGCTGTTATGTTATTATTATAACCTTATTCGCTCAAAGGCGATAAAATGACTTTCACCATGGAGTCGTTGTTCAATTGGCGATTGAAATAATGGGCTACGAGGCTGGGACCTGGATTATCGATCCAGGTAAGGATCGGGTAATTGGGGAAAAATCTCTTCAATATGGGATATTGGAAATAATAGCCTGACAATGCGGAAGTCGGGTTAGCAGCCAGCTTTTTTTCAATACCCCGGATAAAGGCAACCAGTTCTTTTTCACCGGCCTGGTATGGATTAAAAAACGGAACATAATAACTGGTAAAAAAACCGCTGTCGCAAAACGATTGTAAAAGTGCAGGATCGCCCGATTCGATGATCAGTTTTTGTTGAAGACCGTATTTTGTTTTTAAGCGAAGCATTTCAGCTAAGGACGCTTCTTTGTTTGCAGCCTGGAGGTTTTTAAAATCGAACCAGATATGACTTTCCAGTTTTTGATTTTGGTAAACAGAAAGCAATGAGTCGGCATCGAGGTCAGAGATGGATGTTGAGTCGTGGTAAACAGCAAAACTTTTTTTAGCAGTATCAAAATATACATCGCATTCAATGCCTTCGGTGCCGGGAGGTACCTTCTCCATGGCAGCAATATTGTCGATGGCTTTCAACCAATGTTTTTCTTTAATGTTTAATGATTGCCTGCAGGGAATGATGTTGATTGGTTTTACCTGGTCGGTAAACGAAGAAGGAATAATAACCCTGCTGATGCCACGATGCAGTAGAACGTCTACCCCCAGCAGGCTGATCAGTATTAAGGCCGAAACCGTATATTTGTTTTTTATAAAACCCAATTTGCTCATCCCCGATTTACCTTTTTTTTCAAATTGATTTAATGAAAACCGGCTATTTATATTTACAGAATAAGAGCTGGAGAAAACATGAAAAAGCCGCAGCCATATTCGGGTTAAAGCTACTCATTTTACTGAGTTTACTAAAAATCTCTTTTTTTGCTTACAATCGTGCTTTATTAACCGGGACTTCTTCATTTGATGATCCTTCTTTTTGGATAATGGCCAAATGGTCGGTCTTGTACGACTTGTTCACCATAGCCCTGATCAATACACCATTCTTATTGTTGTTATGCATCATTTCATTTTTTACCAGCCGTCGCCTGCCCGAACAATTGGTAAGTGCTTTTTTTCTATTGTTGAATTT
>Ga0075163_10005786_pt1 | contig 16412 bp, 17 predicted proteins | sample JI1023141ADNA_FD_71478 | JGI IMG/M metagenome (GOLD analysis project Ga0075163, IMG submission 71478) | Wastewater effluent complex algal communities from Wisconsin, to seasonally profile nutrient transformation and Carbon sequestration -... | ecosystem: Engineered > WWTP > Effluent > Algae...
GATCCGTCGCGCACAGGGTGAAGCAGAAGCCATCCGTCTGGTGACCGAAGCGATCAAAGGCACCAAAGCCGATCCCACGAACTACCTCATCGCCATGAAGTACTTGGAAACGCTGAAGGAGATGACCAGCGGCCAGAACAACAAGGTGATCTACATGCCGTACGAAGCGACCGGTGTGCTCAGCAGTGTAGGTGGCATCAAAGAGATGCTTGAAGCGAACAAGAAGAGCTGAAGACATCATTGCGAAGGTGAAGCCCCGATGCGAACCATCGGGGCTTCGCTATTCACGGGTATTATCTTCACCCCATGCCCGCGTTCTCCACCCTAACCGAAGCCATCACCGACCTGCAGCGGCGGGGCTACACCGATGACCTAACCGCTGCGGAGAACTGTCTTATCTGCGACGCACGCGGCATCCATCTCGACCCGGCCCAGTTCGAGATGGACGAGTTCCACCGCTTCGAGGGCATGAACGACCCCGATGACCAAAGCATCGTGTACGCCATCAGTTCGAAAGACCACGGTATCAAGGGGATCCTCGTGAACGCCTATGGGCCGGATGCTTCGAGCTTCACACAGGAGATGGTGCGGAAATTGGCCACTCATTCGAGTCCATGATCTTGCTGCACCACGACCATTGGAAGCGGTGATCCCGAACCTTCCAGAACTTTACACGTATCTTTGTCCCGTCAGCCAGCTGGTTGACAAGCCCCAAGCGCCCAGCTTTCGCTTCTAGCAACTGTCCAGGCGCAATCCCCAGCGGGATCCATTGCACGCCGGACACGATCACCGGGGCTTCCACAACAACACTTGAAAAGGTGTGTTCAGGGACAATGGCCTGAGCGTACCGCACACATCCCGCGCAGGGATCATACTGCGCAATTACCTATGGAACGTACCACGTTCAACGACTTGGGGCTCATCGAGCCCATTTTGAAAGCCCTCGAGACCGAAGGCTACACCCACCCCACCCCGATCCAGGCGCAGGCCATCCCGCACCTGATCAAGGGACGTGATCTGCTGGGATGCGCACAGACCGGCACGGGCAAGACAGCGGCCTTCGCGATACCGATCCTGCAAGAGCTGCATTCGAAGGAAGCGAAGAGCAAACGGGCTATCCGCAACCTTATCCTCACGCCGACCCGCGAGTTGGCCATCCAGATCGGCGAAAGTTTCGCGGCTTATGGTCGCAACCTGCAACTGAGACACACCGTGATCTTCGGCGGCGTGGGCCAGAAGCCACAGACCGATGCGCTACACCGCGGTGTGGACATCGTGGTGGCTACGCCGGGTCGCTTGCTTGATCTGATGCAACAAGGCTTCATTCACCTGAACGATCTGGAGATCTTCGTGCTCGACGAGGCCGACCGCATGCTGGACATGGGCTTCATCCACGATGTGAAGAAGGTCATCGCCAAGTTGCCGCAGAAGCGCCAAACGCTCTTCTTCAGCGCCACCATGCCACCGGAGATCGCGAAGTTGGCCAACAGCATCCTCACCGATCCGATCAAGGTTGAAGTGGCTCCAGTGAGCAGCACGGCCGAGACCATCGACCAACACCTGTTCATGGTGGATCGTACGGATAAGAACAAATTGCTTCTCAACCTCTTGGAAGGTGACACCATCCGCGAAGCATTGATCTTCACACGGACCAAACACGGTGCGAACAAAGTGGCCAAGGTGCTGGTGCAGGCAGGTATCGCTGCCGAAGCCATCCATGGCAACAAGAGCCAGAGCGCCCGCCAAAGCGCGTTGAAAGGCTTCAAGGAAGGCAAATTGCGCGCCTTGGTGGCGACTGACATCGCGGCACGCGGCATCGACATCGATGGCCTCACGCACGTGATCAATTTCGACATCCCGAACATTCCAGAGACTTACGTACACCGGATCGGCCGTACTGGTCGTGCCGGTGCATCGGGAAAGGCCCTCTCCTTCTGCGATCACGAGGAGAAGGAATTCTTGCGCGACATCGTTCGTTTGATCAAGCGTGACATCCCTGTTGTCGCTGAGCATCCGTTCGTGATGGTGGGTGGCCCCAAAAAGGCCGAACCCGAGGTACGCGAACCACGCCAACCACGCGGTCCAGGCCGTGGCGGTCGCCAAGGACAAGCTTCCCGCCCCTCGCAGAACGGCGGAGGCCAAGGCCGTAGCGAAGGCCAGCGCAGCAGTAACCCACGGAGCAACGGACCACGGCGCGATGACCGTGGACCCCGCATGCCGCGCGAACAACGAGCTGAGCAACCACGCGCAGAACGCCCCAATGGGGATCAACCGCGCAGTGAGCGCCCCGCACGTCGCGAAGGCGAACAACAGGGCCGACGCCCACAGGGCCAACGCCAGGGCCGTCCTCAGGAACAGCGTCAGCCACGCGAAGGACAGGCCGCACGACCGCAAGGCGAGCGCAGTCCTGCCCGGAACGACCGTGGCCCGCGCCGCGACGACAAACCGCGTGAAGCACGCCCCCAACAGGACCGCAAGACCAACCCGGCTAAACCGGACTACGCAGCCATGACCAAGGAACTCTTCGGCGAGGAAGCGGAGCGCAACGCCAAGAAGGACCAGACCGAGAAGAAGAAAGGCCTGCTGGGCCGTCTTTTCGGACGATAGACCGATCACGGAGCAATGAAAAGGCCGGGGAGACCCCGGCCTTTTTCGTTCGTGATCGTGGTGCTAAGCGTGCACCGCGACCGGCTCCTGTTCCGAACGTGTGGGCGATCCGAACTTTCCGCTCGCCCGCAGTTCCTCCTGCAACTGGTGGCTCGTCTTTCCGGTACCATCATGGCGCCAACCGGGGGGGCCGAAGATGTACATCAGCTTGTTCTTCAAGCCGGGTGCTTGTTTCACATCGCGCCAGATCTCCTGGAACTCGAACAGGTTGTGGGTGACCGGGTTGTAGGTGCCTGGATCGTGGCTGATGCCGAATTTGGGTACGATGCCCTTGATGGGCTTTTGCCAGGTCTTGTAAAGCCGATCCCAGAAGGTGAAGATGCCCCCGTGGTTACGATCGAGGTATTCCGTGTTGCAGCTGTGGTGTACCACGTGCACGTAGGATGAATTGAAGATGTTCTCCAACCAGCCGTACGAGGGAATGAGCTGCGAATGAAGGGTGAACTGGTAGAACGCATTGATGATGAGGCACGTCGCGATCATGATGGGCTCGAAGCCGAGCAGCGGCATCCACAACCAGTAGATCGGCTTCACCAGCGTGATGAACCAACCGTTACGGATGCTGATGGTGAGGTTGTACATCCGTCCACTGTGGTGCGGCAGGTGCGCGGCCCAGAGGATCCGCACGTTGTGCGCCAAGCGATGGTGCCAATAGAAGTTGTGATCGTCCGCGATGACACAGAGCAGCCAGATATACCATGCGAAACCCAAGGTGGAATAGCCCAGGTACTGCTCGCGGAAGGGTTCGGCCCATGCGAAGAGGAACATGTACAAGGTGATCTCGAACACGTTGGTGATCACGCGGATCACCGTGGCGCCCAGACCGATCACGAAACCGGCCAGGCTCTCCTTCAGATCGAATAGGTGCTTAGCATTGAAATACTCCATCACGATCAGCACGAGGAAGACCGGATACACGTACTTGATGCCGATCCCTTCAACGGCGAGATCCGGAAGTTGGGCTTTCAGATCCAGCCACGCCTGGATCGGATTGAAACTCATGAGCATGCTTTGATGGGAACTTGAGGGGGAGGCCAAATGTACCCCACGGAGTGAAAGCCTCGCTTGACGATCGTCCCAGGATCATCTTTGTGGTATGACCAAGCTCTCCATCCTCCTACTCCTTGCCGGTGGTCCTGTAGCCGCACAACCGCTGATCAATGGGCCCATGACCGGGCCGCCGGACTTGATGGAAGTGACCGTGTGGGCTCAATGCCCAGACGGATGTTCAGCCTACATTACGTATTGGCCGGTGCAAGAACCACAGAGGGTCACCACCACCGGGACGATCACGTCGAACGCCGACCGCGCCCATGCCATGGAATTCAGGCTTGGTCCGTTGCTTCCGGGGAATGAGTACCGCTATGTGCTCCATACGGCGGCTGGTTCCCAACAACGCAGCGATACCCTCTCCTTCCGCACGCAAACGCTGTGGAAGTTCCGCACGGATCCACCACCCTTCAAAGTGGCTTTGGGCAGCTGTGCATACATCAACGAACCGGCTTACGACCGACCCGGGCGTGCCTATGGCGATACCTACGGCATCTTCAACACCATCGCGGACCAGAAGCCGGATCTGATGCTTTGGTTGGGCGACAACGTCTACCTCCGCGAGCCGGATTGGGGCAGCTGGAGCGGTTTCTTGCACCGGTACACCCACACGCGGTCCACACCGGAGTTGCAGCGCCTGTTGCGAAGCACGGCCCACGCGGCCATCTGGGACGATCACGACTTCGGCCCTAACGATGGTGATGGCTCCTTCGTGGGCTCGGGCATGGCCCGCGAAGCCTTCGACCTGTTCTGGCCCAACCCGAGCAATGGCGTGCCCGGTGTTGAAGGCACTACCAGCATGTTCAGCTACTACGATGTCGACTTCTTCCTGATGGACGACCGCACGTTCCGCGTGGCGTCCGACATGCGCACCAGCGAGCCAGCGGTGCTCGGGAGCGCGCAGTTGGACTGGCTGATCCGTGCGCTGAAGTACAGCGACGCCAGCTTCAAGTGCGTGGCGGTAGGTAGCCAGGTGCTCAATACGGGTGCGGTCTACGAGAACTACAGCACCGCACCGAAGGAGCGCGATGAATTGCTGCGCCGGATCGAGGAGGAAAGCATCAAAGGTGTGGTCTTCCTGACCGGTGATCGCCACTTCACCGAGTTGAGCGCCTTGAAATTGAAGGACGGACGCACCATCTACGACCTCACCACTTCGCCCCTCACCTCAGGACCTTACGCGCCCAAAGAGCAGAACGACCTACGCGTGGAGGGCACAGTGGTGGCTGAGCGCAACTTCAGCACCATCGACGTGGCCGGGGCCAAGGGAGCTCGAACGCTGATGATCCGCGTATTCGATGGCACGGGCAAGCAGCTCTGGGAAAGAAGTATCCCGCAGGATCAATAGGTCCCGTAGCGTACCAGTTCACTCAACGGATGCCTCACGCTTCGGCGTGATTCCCGCTCGCGTAAGTTCTCGGGGAGCTGCTCCGGATCACTGGGGAAACCAAGAACAAGCACCGAGACGATGTCCAGGTCTTCGGGCACCTGGTACGTGGAGCGTGCCGCTTCGGCATTGAATCCACCGAGGATATGCACGCCCATACCCAAGGCCGTAGCCTGCGCGGTGAAGTGGGCCGTGGCCAAGCCCAGATCATGACGTGCATGGTGGTTCACCTGTCCGTTGCGGCTCAACGTGCGATGCACCATGGCCAGGATGAGCACCGGAGCCTTATCGGCCCAGACCTGGTTACTTGGGTTCAAGGTCTCGAGCAGGCGCTCATGCCCCTCTCCACCTCGGCGGGTCACCACGAAACGCCAAGGCTGCTCGTTCATGCTGCTGGGTGCCCACCGGGCTGCCTCCAGCACCAATTCAAGCTCTTGTTCCGAGATCTCGCGTGGGCTGAACGACCGCGGACTGAAGCGGTTGTTCAGCACCTCGTGCAGGTCGAGTTCCGAGCGTCGGGTGTCCACCAGGTTCATTTCGCGGATACATCGAAGGTGAGATCCACGTTGTCCGCGATGGCTTTATCGCCGATCTCCGGGAAGAAGGCACCGGAACGGTACTTGATGTCGTATTGGGTGCGATCGAAGGTGAAGGAGGCTGCCGAGCGGGCCAATTCACCTTCCTGCCAGAAAATGCAGTTGAAGGCATTCGGCTTGGTGATTCCCTTGATGGTCAGATCACCGGAAACGCGGTAGTTCGGTTTTCCCGGCGTCGCACCCTCTATGGGTTCAACCTTGGAGGAAGTGAAGGTGGCCGTTGGGTGGTTCTCCACATCGAAGAAATCGGGGCTCTTCAAATGGCCCACGAACTTCGCGTTCGTGCCTTCGTTCTCGATGTCGATACACGTGATCCCGGTCATGTCGATGATGACCTCAGCCGCCACGAGCGTGCCGTCCTTGAGGGTTATGGAGCCCCCCTTCACCGCAACGCGTCCGGTATGGTCGCCGGTCACTTTGGAAGCCGTCCAGAGCAACTTGCTCTCACCAGGCACGATCGGCTTTGTAGTTTGGGCTTGAACGCTGATCGAAGCGCATGCGGCTAGGGCTAGAACGAGTTGTTTCATGTGGTTCGGGCTGAAAACGATGAGTAGAACAACGGACTTCCGGAAGGGTTCATTCGCGCCAAGCATCGAGCAGGCGGTTCAGCTGCACGGCCTCATCCGTGGTGAGGCGAGCAAGGCGGCCTTGGTCGAGCGTTCTGGTGCGGGAATCGATCTCCTCCAGCATCTGGAGTCCCTTGGGGCTGATGCGCACATAGACCACGCGCCGGTCATCCTCGCACCGCTCGCGCTCGACCAGCCCTTTGGCGATGAGCTTATCGGTGAGGCGCGTGGCGTTGGGAGCCCGGTCGATCATGCGCTCCTTCACGCAGTGCATGTTCACGCGGTCCTTCGCACCGCGCAAGATGCGCAGGATGTTGTACTGCTGGGGACTGATGCCGAACGGTTTGAACAATTCCACCTGGCGGTTCCGGAACCAACCCGCAGTGAACATCACGTTCAGCATGGCTTTGTGCTGCTCGCTCTCGAAGCGGCTCTTCAATTCTTCGTCGATCCGTGCCATGGAGGGGACAAAGTTAAGTGTATCATTCCCCATGGAAAATTTCTTGTGCATCCTCTTCCTCAGCAGGTTCGGTAATTTCGTGCCCTTCGTCATGCGCTACATCCTCCCTCTCGCCGCCACTTGCTTCCTCTTCAGTTGCTCCTCCACGGAGGCCCCTCAAACGACCGCCACGACCGAGGTCACCACCGGTACAACGGCCAGCACGAACGTTCAACCGCCAAGCACGAGCGAGCGCGATAGCTGGCAGAAACCCCAGGAAGTGTTCATGTTGATGGGCAACGACCTGCGCGGAAAGCTGATCGCTGACCTGGCCGCCGGCGACGGGTATTTCACCTTCAAGATGATCGAAGTGGGTGCGAACGTCATCGCCATCAGCGACGACCAGCGTGAACTCGATGCCATCGAATCCCGCAAGAAGGAAATGAAACTCGGCGATGATCGGCTGCGCACCCGCCTTTCACCCAAAGGAGACCCGGGCTTGGCTCCCGAAGAAGTGGACGCATGCCTCCTGGTGCACAGTTACGTAAGCATTCCGGACAAGAAGGCTTACCTGACCAAGGTGTTCGAAGGCACCCGCCATCCGCGAGCGCTCTTCATTCTGGAATGGTTGAACACGGAAACACCCATCGGTCCACCCATGACGGATCGGATCTCGAGCGAGCGCATCATGGATGATATCGGAACAGCTGGCTACACGGACGTTGGCGCTTATTCGGCCAAGATCCCGCACCAAACCTTCCTCTTCGCCTCCTACCAGACGGACCTACCCGAGGACCTGACGCCGGAGCAGATGATGCAACTGCAGCAAGGGCAGTAAGGTTGAGCTATCGGGCGATCCACTTCGCATCCTCATTAGGCAGCCTGGCGACTCCTTTGTACGGGATGAAGAGGTTCGCCCAAAGCGCCTTGGACCACGAATAGAGCACCGGGGCGAGCGCCACCAATGCACCGAGCACCCAGAATAGTCGGGTGGTTTGTGTGGTGCTGGGCGCGAGCACGCCCACCGCGATGTAAACGGCCACCGATTGGGCCACGGCGAGGGCGTAGGAGACATACATACCGCCGTAGTAGAAACCTGGCTCGGGCTCGAATTTCCGATGGCAAACGGAGCATTCCTTCTGCAAGTCGCCAACCACGGAAAGGTCGTACGGATTCCGGGAAACGAGGAACTCACCCTCGTGGCAGTGCGGGCACTTGCGGTTGATGATACTGTACAGCTTGGTGCCCTTCTTCAACATGGGGCGAAGGTAGCCCGATGCGCACCTCAGGGCTTGAGCTTCTCCGCGAACACCTTACGGAACTTGTCCAGCTTGGGTCTGATCACCATCTGGCAATAGCCTTGCTCACCGTTCAGCGCGTAATAGTTCTGGTGGTAGTCCTCCGCCGCGTAGAAGGTGGACGCGGCCACGATCTCGGTCACGATCGGTCCACGGAACGCGCCGCTGGCATCCAGCTTCTTCTTGTATTCCTCGGCGACGCGACGCTGTTCGTCCGTGTGGTAGAAGATGGCCGAGCGGTATTGGGTTCCGACGTCCGCACCTTGCCGGTTCAACGTGGTCGGGTCGTGCGTTTGCCAGAACACCTCGAGGATCTCTTCGAAGGTGATCTCCTTGGAGTCATAGACGAGCTGGGCCACTTCAGCATGCCCCGTAGTGCCGTTACATACCTCGCGGTAGCTGGGGTTCTTCACATGCCCACCCATGTACCCACTGGTCACGCTCTTCACGCCTTTCAGTTCGATGAAGACGGCTTCAACGCACCAGAAACAGCCGGCGCCGAGAGTGATCGTGTCCAAATTGTTGGTGCTAGTTGGTGCCATATCGTCGTAAACTGTGATCGGATTGGTTTGTGCGCTTCCGCCTTCACAGGCCGCGAAGGCGATCGCCAGGAAAGGGATCGCGAAGTTCTTCATCGTCTTGTTGAACACGTGATGCATCGGCTTGTTCGTTGTACCGGTTGGTCGCCGGGCGTACCAGGACCTGACAGCGTTCAGCCAGTGATGGCTGCACCCAAGGCCTTTCCGATGCGCTCCACCACACCCACAACGAGGGCGTTACCCATGAAGAAAGCCCGCCAGGTATCGCTAACCCCAGCGGTATGGTCATCGGGGAACATGTTGAGGCGCTCCAATTCGATGGGTGTCAGTCGGCGGTAGCGTTTGCCATCGGGGCTCACCACATGTTTGAAGCGTGAGGCGCCACGCCCACCTTCGCCGGTGATGATGGTGCGCGAAGGTCTGTCCAACGGATCGGGGAAGACCATGGCCCCTTCGGAGTAGGCATACCGGTGGCCATTCGCGCTGGAGCGGGCCTCACTTTTCGCCCCTTTCAGGTACTTCCATGCAGGAAGGTCCTTCTTGGGGATGAAGTACTCCGCAGGCACTTTGTCCATCGGCAGCAGATGATCTCCCAGACGAGCCATTTCACCGGAAAAAGCCGCCTCAACCGGTCCCGTGAAGACCACGCCTTCCACCATGACACCGGCGTTCTTGAACGGTGTTCTTCCTTTCCGCTCTCCGAAATCGCGCGTGAGTTCGTCCAACTCCTGAGCGATACTGAATTGCACCATCGACCCATCAAGCTCCGCAGGAAAGGCTTGCGCGAGCGTACCATCAAGGGTGATCCAATCGGCCGGTACGGACTTGCGAAGCGCCTTGTATCGGGCTGTGCTCTTGTGGTAACCAAGCAGGAAAACACGTCGGCGCCTCTGTGGCATGCCGTATTCCGCAGCGTTGATCACACGCCACTCCACCGCATAGCCCAACTGGTCCAAGGATCGGAGCATCACGGCAAGGTCTCGACCGCGCTGCCCAACGGGAGACCCCAGTAGCCGATCCACGTTCTCCAGGAGCAGGTATGCGGGTTTCTTCTTCTTTTCCGTGAGGATGCGGTGGATCTGCCACCAGAGCACACCCTTCTTGCCCTGAAGCCCATGGCTGTTCTTCAGCGTGCTGGCCACCGAATAATCCTGGCACGGGAATCCGCCCACGAGCAGGTCGTGGTCGGCGATCTCCTTGGCAGCCACGGTGGCGATGTCCTGGTTGCTATGATGCTTGGGACCGAAACGAGCCACATACACCTCGGAGGCGTGCTGCTTGCGCTTCGCGGGTTCCCACTGGTTGCTGAAGACCACTTCGTAGCTGACAGGACCGTTGGAAGCGCGCTCCAGACCAAGCCTGAAGCCGCCCACACCGGCGAATAGCTCCGCTACGCGGATCACCTGCTTCGCCTTCCGTTTCGCCATTGCGGGCCGAACTTAGTACCGCGCTGGAACGTCATTCTTCAAGGGGCATGACCTTACGTCAACGATGCGATGTGGAGAGCGACCGTTATTTTCGCATCGAATTGCGGGAGTAGCTCAGTTGGTAGAGCGTCAGCTTCCCAAGCTGAAAGTCGCGGGTTCGAGTCCCGTTTCCCGCTCTGCAAGAAGGTGGCTTGGTAGCCGCCTTCTTGCGTTAGATAGGGTACGGAAGCGCCATAGGGCCTTAACCTATATTTGACCGACCCTTAACACGTACCGTCCCAGTTGGGCGGACCTTTGCACCGCAACATGAGCGAACACATGGCTGGAACACTGGTGCAGAAGGTGCTGTTGGTGGACGACGAACCGGATATCGTGGAGTTGCTGCGCTACAACTTGGAGCGCGAGGGCTATGCCGTGCAGACCGCCTTGAACGGCAAGGATGCACTGAAGGCTGCCAAGAGCAACCGACCGGACCTGATCGTGCTGGACATCATGATGCCCGGCATGGATGGTGTGGAGGTGTGCATGCAGTTGCGCCAGTTACCGGAGTTCAAGAACACGGTGATCACTTTCCTGACCGCACGCGGAGAAGACTACTCTCAGATAGCAGGCTTCGATGCCGGAGCAGACGATTACATCACCAAGCCCGTACGTCCAAAGGTGTTCGTGAGCAAGGTGAAAGCCCTATTGAAGCGTAGCGGAGCTGACCGTCCGGAAGGTCGGATCCTCGAATCGAACGGCGTGAAAGTGGACCTCGAGCGCGTGATGGTCTACGTGGGCGATCAAGAACTACAGCTGCCGAAGAAGGAATTCGAGTTGCTGGTGCTCTTGATCGGCAAGCCCGGCAAGGTGTTCAAGCGCGACGAGATCTACAGTCAGATCTGGGGCAACGAGCTCTTCGTGGGTGATCGCACGATCGACGTCCACATCCGAAAGTTGCGCGAGAAGATCGGCGACGACCGCATCAAGACCATCAAAGGCATCGGCTACAAGTTCGACGCCTAGGCATCCTGAACACGTTTATATTTGCCGCCCCTTGCAGCGCATTCCCGAGCTGTTGGGTGCATCGTTCGGGGTGTAGCGCAGCCCGGTTAGCGCGCGTCGTTCGGGACGACGAGGTCGGAGGTTCGAATCCTCTCACCCCGACCAGACCAAGCCCTGGTGACGAAGTCACCGGGGCTTTTTCATGCCCGACCGAGCCAAGCACAGCTTGAGCGAGGGTGGGCATGAAAAAGCCCGATAATGCGCAGCAGCGTCCAGGGCTTGTGGATGAGGCCTTCCCCATCAAGGATAGCCCGCCTCGGGCAATCCTCCGTTGACCAGCTTGAGCGATCCGGATCATTAAAAAGCCCGACGATGCGCAGCAGCGTCCAGGGCTTGTGTATGAGGCCTTCCCCATCAAGGATAGCCCGCCTCGGGCAATCCTCCGTTGAGCAGCTTGAGCGAGGGTGGGCATGAAAAAAACCTACGATGCGCAGCAGCGTCCAAGGCTTGTGGATGAGGCCTTCCCCATCAAGGATAGCCCGCTTCGGGCAATCCTCCGTTGACCAACTTGAGCGATCCGGATCATAATAAAGCCTGACGATGCGCAGCAGCGTCCAAGGCTTGTGTATGAGGACTTCCCCATCAAGGAAAGCCCGCCTCGGGCGATCCTCTGATGAGAAAGTTGAACATGATCATGGAAAGCTCCATGGATCGTGGCAGCATCACGGACTTCAATGGACGCCTCGTCCAGACCGCCAGGTCATGGACAACGGGAGCTATATAACATTGTAAATCAGTCATTTAGATCCTCCCATTAGACCTTTGAAAGACTCCGTTCCTTCCCCCTTTCCGACCGATCCTTGCAAAAAGCTGTGAAACCCGGGTCATAGAGGCATCCATTGGCATCCGAGCCACGTCTTTCTAGCGGAACCAGATGTCACGCTCCTACAAAATAGCACTGATCCTCAAGAGCAAGAGCAGTTTGCCGGTGTACAAGGACCTGGCGAAGCTGAGCGACCGTGAATTGGACGAGCATGTGCGGACCATGATCCGTCGGATGCGCGCCAACGAGAGCTCGGTGATCGCACGCATGGTGCTTCGGCAGCCTACCTTCAGTTTGAACTGAGGCCGGGAATGCGCTCTTGATCGTTCGTAGATGCCTACAGGCAAGCCTAGGGCATTGACGCAGCCATTTTATATTTGCCCCGTCAACCTACTGTCATGAGCGATCACCATTTCGAAGGCCATTTCCCCGAAGAAGCTGAACAGAACGAGATCGGCGGTCCCGTGCTCGTTGGCATCGGCACGCTCGTGATGATCGTGCTGCTGATCTGGGCGCTCGGCTAGGTCAGGCCTTCTCCTCCTTCTTCAGGTCGCCCGCGCGGCCCAAATACTCGTCCCTACGGACGAGCATGAACCAGTTCTCGCCTAGTTCTAGATACCCGTGTTCGAAACAGAACACGTAGTTGTTACCTGCCTTGGTGCGATGGGTATTGGTGTGGTACATGAAGCTATAGCCCTTCTCCAACAACCGGTCGCGATGCACCTTGGTCTTCCCATCGGCACCGGTGTTCAGCTCCGATAATACGCGTCTGTTCCGCTTCAACGCGTTGACCACGTTGCGCACGTAATTGATGGGCGCGTTATTCGCGTGATAATGGTACAGATTGCGGCATGCATCAGAGCAGAACCGTTTATCGGTGCGGCCCAGGATCTTCTCTCCGCATTCCAGGCAGACTTTCTCCGCAGTGGCTGGCATAGCCCGAAAGTAAGCGCACTTTTCATATTCTGGAGTAGAAGAACAACGGCGCAGTGCAAGTGTTGTCCCGGAGCTATCTTGTGAGAACGTCCATGCCGAGTTTATTGTCATTCTCTCCACAGGGCATCTACTGCGAGCAGGCAGGGGTGCACATCGACCCATGGAAGGGTGTGGAGCGCGCCATCATCACTCATGCGCACAGCGACCATGCGCGCGGGGGAAGCCGGCATTACCTGGCCCACCCCACCACCAAGCACTTGATGCATGCCCGCATAGGCCAAGATCTGAACATCGAGACGCTTTGGCCAGGCCAGACGGGAACCATCAATGGGGTGAAGTTCTCGTTGCATCCTGCAGGTCACATCCCCGGCAGCATGCAGGTGCGCGTGGAGTACAAGGGCGAAGTGTGGGTGGCGACAGGTGATCATAAGCGCCAGGTGGATGGGATCAGCGAGCCGTATGAACCGATCCGGTGCCACACCTTCATCACCGAATGCACCTTCGGCTTACCGATCTACCGGTGGCAGGAACCGGCTACCGTCTTTGAGGCCATCAATGGGTGGTGGCGCACGAACGCCGCAGATGGTGTTTGTAGCGTGATCAGCGCGTACAGCCTCGGCAAGGCACAGCGGGTATTGACCGGGGTGGATCATTCCATCGGCCCGATCCTGGTACATGGGGCCGTGGCCAACATGAACACGGTTTTGGAAGGATGCGGCTTGCGGCTTCCGCGTTGGGAGCAGATCACCACCGATACACCAAAGGAGCGCTTCCGCAACGCGCTCGTGATCACGCCGGGCAGTGCCATCGGCACACCGTGGACCAACAAGATGCGGCCCTATTCCACCGCGATGGCCAGTGGGTGGATGCAGCTTCGCGGTTGGCGCCGGCGCGGGAATCTCGACACGGGTTTCGTCCTGAGCGACCATGCGGACTGGCCCGCACTGTTGCAAGCCGTGCAAGAGACCGGGGCGGAACGCATCATCGCCACACACGGGTACACCGATGTGTTCAGCCAATATCTGCGGAGCATCGGTTATGATGCGGTAGCGGAATCAACGGAGTTCGCGGGTGAAGAGGGTGCTGAACAACGCACGGACATTCCAAACAGCACGAGTAGCGTCGACCCATCGGGTCGACCCTTGCCAACCGCATCGGAAGCGCCCGAACCATGATCCGCGAAGCCCAGCTGTTCGATGAATTGGACGCTACCACCGGCACCAACGCCAAGGTGGATGCGCTCGCCCGATATTTCGTGGAAGCTGAGGATCACGACAAGCTGTGGGTGATCGCGTTGCTGAGCGGGCGTCGTCCGAAGCGGCCGGTGACCAGCACCCAGTTGCGCCAGTGGGCCACGGAGATCAGCGGTATCCCTGATTGGCTCTTCGAGGCCAGCTATCACGTAGTGGGCGACTTCGCGGAAACGGTGACGCACATCGCTACCCTGGAGGAACCGATGACGATGAGCTTGACGCAATGGGTGCGTTACGTGGAGGACCTACGAGCGTGTACGGAAGAAGAAAAGGCCGCGCGGGTAAAGGCGGCGTGGAGCGGGTTGCAGGGCATGGAACTTTTCGTGTTCAACAAGATCATCACCGGTGGCTTCCGTATCGGGGTGAGCCAGAAGATCATGGTGAAAGGCGTGAGCAAAGCGACCGGTGTGGAAGAGGATGTGCTTTCGCACCGCTTGATGGGCGACTGGGATCCGCACACCACCACCTTCGACCGGCTGATCCTGGAAGCGAACAGTACGGACAACGACTCACGCCCCTACCCCTTCTACCTAGCCTATCCCATCGAAGGACCCGAAGGCACGGCTGCGGGCGCGGTGTTGAAGGATGTGGAAGTGCTGGGCGCACCGCAGGAGTGGCAGGCGGAGCATAAGTGGGACGGGATCCGCGGGCAGCTGATCGTGCGCAACGGTGCCCATTACGTTTGGAGCCGAGGCGAAGAACTGGTCACGGACAAGTATCCTGAATTCGAGCCCTTGCGCGCGGCACTGCCGCACGGTACTGTACTCGATGGCGAGATCCTGGCGTGGAAGGATGGCACACCACTCCCCTTCGCGGACATGCAGAAACGCATCGGGCGCAAGACGGTGGGCAAGAAGATCCTGGCCGACGTGCCCGTGCTGCTGATGGCGTACGACCTGTTGGAATTCGAAGGTCGCGACATCCGTCAGCGGCCGATGAGCGAACGCCGTGGTCTGTTGGAGCGCATCGTTGCGGAGGCGTCGCACCCCAACCTGGTCCTATCGGACATCCTGCCCTTCAGCACGTGGGAAGAACTGGTGGCGCATCGCGAGGCTGCACGCACCGGTGCGGTGGAAGGCATCATGCTGAAACGGAAGAGCAGCACCTATGAAGTGGGCCGCCGCCGGGGTGATTGGTGGAAATGGAAGGTGAATCCGCTCAGCATCGATGCGGTGCTCACCTTCAGCATGCAAGGCCATGGCCGACGCGCCGACCTGTACACGGACCACACCTTCGGGCTGTGGCACAACGGCGAGCTGGTCACCTTCGCAAAAGCCTACAGCGGCCTGACTGACGAGGAGATGAAGGCCGTGGATGCCTTCGTGAAGAAGAACACGGTGGAGCGTTTCGGTCCGGTGCGCAAGGTGACGCCGCAGTTGGTGTTCGAGATCGCCTTCGAGGGCATCAGTGCAAGCACACGTCATAAGAGTGGTGTGGCCGTGCGATTCCCACGCATCGCGCGGTGGCGGCACGACAAGAAGATCGAGGAGGCGAACACGTTGGATGATCTGAAACGCATGATCCGATGATCAGAGGATCAGCTGATCAGAAGATCCGGCGTGCTCGAAAACGCGCAGGGACCCCGGTCGATGCGTGGTTCGCCGCGCAGCAATGGAAGGCGCAACCGTTCCAGCACGAGGTGTGGGCGCATATGGCTGAGGGCCGAAGCGGACTGCTGAACGCCCCCACGGGCACTGGCAAGACCTACGCGGTGTGGGGCGGTGTGGTGAACCATGCCCATCGACCAGATGGTCGATCTCGGAGCGCTACACCGGGGTTGCGGGCCATCTGGATCACACCCCTACGGGCCTTGGCCAATGAGATCGCAGACAGCGCCCAAAGGATGTGCGATGGCGTTGGACTCGCCTGGACCGTTGGAACACGCACCGGCGACACCAGCACGAAGGAGCGCGCGGCACAGAAGAAACTACTGCCGCACCTGCTGGTGACCACACCCGAAAGCCTGCATGTGATGCTGAGCCAGAAGGGAACGGCCGATCTGTTCAAGCAGTTGGATTGGTTCATCGCTGATGAGTGGCATGAATTACTGGGCAGCAAGCGCGGGGTGCAGGTGGAATTGGCCTTGAGCCGGTTGAAGGGCCTGCGTCCTAACCTCGGTATCTGGGGCATCAGCGCTACGATCGGCAACATCGAAGAGGCGATGGAGGTGCTTCAAGGAAGTGTGAGTGTTGAGGGCGGAGGGGTGAGGTGTGAGGTGGATGGCCAGAGGCCTTTGTTGGTGCGCTCCAACATCCAGAAGCCGATCGAGATGCATACCATCCTTCCGGACAAGGTGGAGCACTATCCGTGGGCGGGTCATCTGGGTTTGAAGCTCTCGAAGAAGCTGCTACCGATCATCGAAGCGAGCACGAGCACCTTGATCTTCACCAATACGCGTGGACAGGCGGAGATCTGGTACCACCACTTGCTGGATAGTGCGCCGGAGC
>Ga0075163_10005787_pt1 | contig 16411 bp, 13 predicted proteins | sample JI1023141ADNA_FD_71478 | JGI IMG/M metagenome (GOLD analysis project Ga0075163, IMG submission 71478) | Wastewater effluent complex algal communities from Wisconsin, to seasonally profile nutrient transformation and Carbon sequestration -... | ecosystem: Engineered > WWTP > Effluent > Algae...
GGCAAAGTGGACAGTGTAGAACTTTTTCCCGCCAGCGAAGGCTTCATCGCCTACCAGGACCAAGGCCCCGGCGAAGGCTTGCTGTTGGTGTTGGACAACGGCATCTATTTCGAGTTCATCCCCACCAGCGAGCTCGGCAAGCCCGATGCCCCGCGCGTGTCCATCGGCGAGGTGGAATTAGGCGTGAATTACGCACTCGTGCTGCACAGCAATGCCGGCCTATGGGGCTACGAGATAGGCGACACGGTGAAATTCGTTTCGTTGAAACCGCCACGCATCGTAGTAACCGGTCGGACCAAACATTTCACCAGTGCCTTCGGCGAACATGTGATCGCAGAGGAAGTGGAAGGCGCGCTGAAAGATGCGGTGGCCGCGCATCCGTGCGAAGTGGCGGAGTTCACTGTTGCGCCACAGCTTTCACCGAAGGAAGGACTGCCGTTCCACGAATGGCACATTGAATTCGCCGCGCAACCGAAGGACATGGCGGCTTTTTCGCTGGCCATCGATGCAGCGTTACAGCGGCGCAACCCGTACTATAAAGACCTCATCACCGGCAATGTATTGCGAACCTTGGTGATTGTCCCGGCACCGCGCGGAGGCTTCGCGGCGTGGATGAAAGCACGCGGCATGAACGATGCGCAAAGCAAGGTGCCGCGCTTGGCGAACGACCGGAAGTACGTGGAGGGTTTGGGCGCGGCTTAAGCCGTAATCCAATCCGGATCAGCGGTCACGCAAGTCCATTACCGGTTTTTCGAAATACCGGTAGAGCAGCGAAGATCCCGCTAAGACGACAACCCAGAAAATTCCATACTTCAGGATGCCGTCCGGGCCGTTTTGCGGCGGAAAATTGTCCCGGATCACCTCCGCGACAAGCGCCAAGTTGATCAAGTACATCGAGTAGGAGATCTTGCTGATGTGCTGCACTGCCACCGCCGCGAGTCCATGTCCAAGTTTCAGGCCCTCCATGGCCGGCAGAAGCAACATTACTGAAAACGGCACCAATGAAAACATGACCACCTGGCGGTATACCGTACCCACTGGCTCCTGATGGTTAACAAGGAACAGGATTAACAGCGCGCCCAACAGGAATGCGGGAATCCGCGCTTTGCTCCACCAATGCGGTACGTAGAATGCCATCCACGCGGCCAACACGCCAAAGCCGATACTATCCAGCCGGCAAAGCACGGTCTTTCGAAAGGTGACGTCCCACCAGAATTCATCGATCTTGGGGTCGAAGATGGAGATGCGGTATAACACGGGAAGCACCAACAAGCTCAAGGCGGAGAACAGCAGGGCGCGTTTCGGCGTAAGCCCTTTCAATAGAAACAACAACAATAACGGCGTGAAAATATAGAACCACTCTTCCACCGGTAAGCTCCAGGATTCCCAGAAGAAGCCATGCATGGGCGTGCTGAAATTTTGGAGGAAGACCGCAAACTTCCAACTGATCCGGGACTGGTCCTCATGGATGATGCCCGTCATCACCACAAACACGTTCAAGACCAATACGAGATAATAGTTCGGTAATGTGCGGAACCATCTTCGTTTCCAGAACCGGAGCAATTGCCTCCCTTTGAACTGCACGGCCCCTTCAGCTTGTTTCACCAGGATCCCGCCGATGAGAAAACCGCTTAGCACGAAGAACATGTCCACTCCGTCGATCATCCGGAAATAGGGAAATCCGTCGAGAGCGGAACCGTTCAGCAGGAAGCCCCCATGACCGAGGACTACAAGAATGATCGCCACGGCCCGCACAAGATCGAGTCCGAAAACGCGGTGGGTATCGGTGGTGAGGCCCATGTGAACCGGGGAACGCTACATCCGCCTGGGCTGTAATTCCCGGGTGCGCAATGTAACGGGGACTGTGATGTGCGGATGATCTTTACACCACGTAGTTGTTCGCGCCTTGGAACCTCTTCGGGCGATGCATTGCCAATGCCGCACCACCAGCATCCGCGTCGCGTCACAACTGCTGTACCACCGCGTCCTTGCCGATGTAGCCCGTGTTCTGCCAAGTCAACCGTTTGCCCTTGTACACATGCAGTACGGGCAGGGCATCCACGCCCAACTCCTTGCAGAGCGCGGGGTTCGCATCGGCATCCACGCGCACCACGGTCACCTTGTCGGACATGTCTTTGCTGATCTCGTCCAAGTACGGCTTCATGCGTTTGCAAGGTGCGCACCAGTCCGCGTAGAAATCCACCAGCACCACTTTGTCCTTGTCGTACAGTGCCTCGAAATCGGCCTTGCTCATGCCACCTGGTGCTTTCGCGCCTTCCGCGATTTCCACCGGCAGGTTCGCGGCGTTCCACTTCATGATCCCGCCTTGCAGCTCATACACTTGCGTGAAGCCCTTCGACTGAAGCATGCCAACGGCCGCGCCGCTGCGACCACCGCTGAGGCAGTACACAAAAACCGGTTGTGTGGGATCCAATTCCCCGAACTTCTGCTTGAACTGGCCGTCGGTCCAATTCCAGTTCAACGCATGGGTCAAATGGCCTTTTGAAAATTCCTCGGGTGTGCGAACGTCTAACAGCGGTGCCGAGGGCAGCTCCGCCATTTTCTGTTGGAATTCCTTGGCGGGCAACGTGGCTCCTGAACCTGTTGGTTGGCCACTGGTGCAACTGAAAAGGAATAAGAGCGGAGCGAGGAGAAAGGCGTGGGATGTGGACATGGCTCGTTCGGTCGAATCGTGCGTTCGATGGACTTGTATCCACCAATGCTTGGACAAAATTAGATGGGGTATTCCGCAAGCGCTGTGAGCAATGTCACCGAGTGGACCACTGTCAATTTCCCTATCGGACAAGATGCCCATCTTTGGCCTGCGCACCATGCAAGGAAACCCATTCAACATTGACGGCCTTACCGATGAGCAGGTAACCGCATCGCGTGCGCAACATGGCCGGAACGTATTGGAGGCGGATGACAAGGGCTTCTTTTGGCCCGCACTGAAAGCCGCACTCACCGAGCCGATGGTGCTGCTGCTGCTGGCGGCCAGCTTGATCTATTTCATTCTTGGGCAGTGGAACGAAGGCCTTTTCATGGTGGGCGCCATCCTGCTGTTGACGGCCATTTCGCTCTACCAGGATTCGCGCAGCCGGACCGCATTAAGCACGCTGAAAGAATTGAGCATGCCGCAGGCCAACGTGGTGCGCAACGGACAAGTGGTGAAGATCCCCGTGGAGGACGTTGTCGTGGGCGACCATGCCGTGGCCGAGGAGGGCAGCCTGCTCGCAGCCGACGGCACCATTGTGCAGAGCAACGATTTCAGCGTGAACGAATCCATCCTTACCGGCGAAGCTTTCGCCGTGGCCCGCAGCGCCGAAGATCCGGAGAACGCTGTGGTACACAAGGGCACGCAGGTGGTCTCGGGCCTCGCGCTCTATCGTGTGGATGCCGTGGGCATGGGCAGCCGCTTGGGACGCATCAGCGGATCGCTGGCTTCGATCGAGCCGCCGCCAACGCCGCTGCAGCAGCAGATCGGCCGCTTCGTCCGCAACATGGCCATCGTTGGCGTCGTCTTCTTCGCACTGGTGTGGGCGGTGGATTTCTTCCGCACCGGTTCCTTTTCCGGCAGCCTGCTTTCCGGCCTCACCTTGGCCATGTCCATCCTTCCGGAAGAGATCCCCGTGGCCTTCACCACCTTCCTCGCGCTGGGCGCATGGCGTTTGGCGCGGCAGGGCATCATCGCCAAGCGGTCCACCACCGTGGAAACGTTGGGCGCAGCCACGGTGATCTGCACGGACAAGACCGGCACTATCACCGAGAACCGCATGGCCTTGGCGGAACTGCACGTAAAGGCCACGGACAACGTGGAGAAGGCCGATGCGGCACAGCTATCTCCGGAAGCCTTTGCGCTGGTGGAGATGGCCATGTGGGCCAGCGAACCCGTTCCCTTCGACCCCATGGAAAAGGCGCTGCACGCGACATACGCCCGCACCGCTGCGCACGATGAACGGCCCGAGCGGCGCATGGTGCACGAATATCCCCTCAGCGGCAAGCCACCGATGATGACGCACGTTTTCGCCAACGACGCGGGACATCGCATCATTGCCTGCAAAGGCGCGCCGGAGCGGATCATGCGACAAGCCGTGCTTTCCGCGGAAGAAAAGCAAACGGCCATGGCCCAAGTGGAAGCCTTCGCGCAACAAGGCATGCGCGTGCTCGGCGTGGGTTACGTGAAGGATCCGCCGGAAATTTATCCCGAAAGCCAAGAGGATTTCGCGATCGAATACTTAGGCTTGGTCGCCTTCATAGATCCGCCGAAACCCAACATCCGCGAGGTGTTCAGCAAGTTCGAAGATGCGGGGATCAACGTGAAGATCATCACCGGGGACAATGCCGTCACCACGGCGGCTATCGCCAAACAGATCGGCTTCCACGGCGACCGGCGCACCTTGGACGGTGAGGAATTGCTGCGTTTGGAAGAACCGGCATTCAGCGAAGCGGTGCGGCGCACGGACATTTTCACGCGCATGTTCCCGGAGGCGAAACTGCGCATCATCAATGCGTTGAAAGCGGACGGCCACGTGGTGGCGATGACCGGCGACGGCGTGAACGACGGACCGGCGCTGAAGGCCGCGCACATCGGCGTGGCCATGGGCAAGCGCGGCAGCGAACTGGCCAAAGAGGCGGCCTCTCTGGTGCTCACCGACGACGACCTCGCCGGCATGGTGGAGGGCGTAGCCATGGGCCGCAAGATCTACGACAACCTGAAGAAGGCGGTGCAGTACATTATCTCCATCCACATCCCCATCATCCTCACCGTGTCACTGCCGTTGTTCTTAGGCTGGAAATTCCCCAGCATCTTCACGCCGATGCACGTGATCTTCCTCGAGCTGATCATGGGCCCCACGTGCAGCATCGCCTACGAGAGCGAGCCACTGGAAGAGGGCGGCATGCAGCGCCCACCGCGGCCGTTGGACAACACCTTCCTCTCGTGGAAGGAGATCCGCATCAGCCTTCTGCAAGGCTTGGTGATCACGCTCGGCACCTTGGCCAGCTACCGGATCGGCGTTCAGCAAGGCTTCGCCGAAGAGGGAGTCCGAAGCCTGGTCTTCAGCACGCTGATCATGGCGAACATCGGCCTCACGTTCGTGGACCGCTCCTTCACGCGCTCCTTCATCGCAGCGGCGCGGAACCGGAACATCGTATTGCGTGTGGTGGTGCTGATCACCTTGCTGGCGCTGGGCATCACGCTTTACGTTCCACCGGTGGCCCGCTTGTTCGATCTGGCGCCGTTAACACTCGGGCAATTGGCGCTTGCCGCCGTGATCGGCTTTGCCTCGGTGGCTTGGTTCGAGGTGTATAAGTGGGTGAAGCGGAGAGCGCGGGTGGCGGCAACAGCGGATTAGACAGTGATTTTTCTGGGTGGGTTTTATGGCTTATCCCAATTGATCTCCATACAGCAAGACCTGAAGTGGAGACCCTGCGACGGGGTTAAGTTTACACCTACCTTCGAATTGGCGTTGAGGCTTATTCATTCAAAACGAATGGATGATAAAGACGTTGCTGAACAACCCGTTTAGACGATGGCGATGCGGTTTCAAATTGTATTGGACCAGCATCATGCACGAAACCTGAAAGATCACAGCCCAAAACCCTCCAACTATGAGCCTACACAACTCACTCCTTTCGACCTTCTGCGCACTGTTGTGTGCGACCTCGGTACTCCAAGCGCAGAACGGCGCACTTGATCTTTCGTTCAATGGAACGGGCTACGTGATCACATCGACGGGTATTACGGACGAAGTCCAAGAGATCCTGGTACAGGATGACCAAAAGATACTTGCTGTTGGCTGGGGATACTACCCTGGCCTGAACACGGAATCGGGATCGGTTTTCCGCTATTTGCAGGATGGTACGCTGGACCTTTCGTTCGCGACCGATGGAAGGTTCGTTTACGCATTCGACTATGAAACCAGGTTCAGCTCGGCAGTGATTACACCGGAAGGGAAGATCCTGGTGGCGGGAAGCACTGGCGACGGTGAGGTTCGCAAGCTCATCCTCGTTCAACTGACCATGGATGGCGCCTTGGACAATTCCTTCGGGAACGGTGGTATCGTGCTCCAGACCATTTATTCAACGCTGGAAAATGCCGCAAGCTTATCGTACGGCCTAGCTTTGGACGCAACAGGTAGTATCCTTGTTTGTGGTGGTGCTTACGACGAGAACTTCCTGCTTTCACCATTCGTTGCGCGCTTCTTAACGAGTGGGGTGATCGATCCGAACTTCGGTGTTGACGGAATAGCGACAATCCCTTCAGGATTTGGTTATAGCTCGTTAACGGGAATTTTGATCCAGCCCGATGGAAGAATTGTTTGTTCTGGTTTTTTTGACAATACGGTCTCAACGTATGTCATGCTTTTGGCGCGCTTCACTGCCGATGGTACCTTGGATCCCGGCTTTGGTGTAGGGGGTACGGTCAACTATGACCATGGCGGTATCGGCGATTTTGGTGCGGACCTGAAGCTGACCCCGGATGGTTCTTTCTTGGTGGTCGGGACCACCTCTGTGCAGGTCGGGGGGTCGGCCAACAACATGTTGCTTGTGAAATTCACATCTTCGGGGTCATTGGACACCTCCTTCGGCACTGCGGGTTATGTGGAAGAAGACATGTCCACTTTCGATGTTTCCTCAAATGTGGATCTACTTGAAGACGGAACGATCATTGTGACCGGTACTTCAGGTGTTGCAGGTGCCGGCGTTTCGGATCTTGTGGTGTACAAATACCTGAACAACGGCGCTCGCGATCTAACTTTCGGATCGAATGGCTTTGTCCAACCAGAATTTCCGGAGTCCAGTTCTCGGGGCCAAGCAGCCTGTATACAGCCCGATGGAAAAATACTTGTAGGTGGCAAAGCCTGGGATGCGAACCTCAATGGTCATTTCTTGGTTTGCAGGCTGCAGAATGACTTTTCCATTGGCATAAACGAACCGTCCGTTTCAACTGTAGGAGCCGTGTTCCCGAACCCCGCCGTCGCAAATTCCACAGTGACCATGCGGATACCGCAAACAATTCAACAAGACGCATGGGTGGGCTTGCATAGTGCGGACGGTCGGTTGGTCTTCACAACCAGGAACAACGGACTTCAGCGAGATGCACAAAACGCAAGCTTCCAATTGCCAGCTGAACTAGCTCCGGGGGTCTATAAATTGGTTCTTGGTCAACAGAGTTCGATACATTCCGCAAGCATCCTCATTAGGCGTTAACAGTACAGATCGACCGGTCTCTGTACAACTTTTCCTTACGCAGGTTCCCGGCTTCAGGAACCTGCCGTAGTAGGGGAGGGCATATCCAACTTAGGTAACGCCACGCAGTCTTCAAAGGAGTGTAACCCGCATTCCCCCGACCTTCGCGCCTCGCTACCACGAACCAGACATGCCCATCGGCACCAACACACAAGCCGCCGCAGATCTCTTGCGCAAAGGCGAGGTCGTGGCCATCCCCACCGAGACCGTCTACGGCTTGGCAGCGAACGCCTACAATGAAGCGGCGGTGCTGAAGATCTTCCAAGCCAAGCAGCGCCCGGCTTTTGATCCATTGATCGTACACGTTCACAGTTTGGATCAGGTGAAGGAAGTGGTGTCGTTTTCCGAGCTCAAGCGAAAGGACACGCGAAAAGAGGCCGAGGCATTGATGGCAAAATTCTGGCCGGGGCCGTTGACGCTGGTACTGCCGAAATCCGATCGCGTGCCGGACCTCGTCACCAGCGGCTTGGATACGGTGGCCGTGCGCATGCCCGCACATCCCATGGCGTTGGAACTGCTGCGTTCGCTGGACTTCCCGCTCGCCGCGCCCAGCGCGAACCCCTTCGGCTACGTGAGTCCCACCACGGCCCAACACGTGGCGGATCAGCTCGGCGAAAAGATCCCGTACATCTTGGATGGCGGCCCCTGCACCGTGGGCGTGGAAAGCACCATCATCGGTTGGGAAAGCGATGCGGAACAATGGGTGCTGTACCGTCCCGGCGGCACGCCCGTGTCGGAGATCGAAGCCGTGATCGGCACGGTAGGCCAAGCGAAAAAGAGCGTGCTGCCCGCCTCGCCCGGCACGTTGGAAAGCCACTACGCACCGCGCAAACCGGTCTTCATCGGCGATGTAAAATCCTTGCTGAAGGAACACACAGGCCAACGCACCGCCGTGATCGCCTTCACCGAAAAGCACGAAGCTTGGCGCACAGAATTGCTTTCCCCCAAAGGCAACATCGCAGAAGCCGCACGTCGCCTCTTCGCCGCGCTCCGCAGCCTGGACGCCAGCGAAGCCGACGTGATCCTCGCGGAGGTCTTCCCGCAAGAAGACTTGGGCGCCGCCATCAACGACCGTTTGCGCAGGGCATCCGCAAAGCGTAGCTGAGTTTAGTGGTGAATTGCTACTTACGCCGGTTGCCGTCGGCAGCCCTCAGCGCTCTGGTCGCATCCTCGCCCTTTGCGTCCTCCGCGCCCTCTGCGGTTAAACCTGCATTTCTCACGTTGCGCTCGTTGTGTCCATTGCGGTAAAAAACCTTCCGCGGTTAACCCCGAACTTCGCACGCCTCAACCCCGCCCCAGTGCCCGAAGAAATTTCCCCCAAACGCATCGCCATCCTTGGCAGTACCGGTTCCATCGGCACGCAGGCGTTGGACGTAGTGCGCGCGCAATCCGCGCATTTCGCGGTGGAGTTGCTCACTGCCGGGAAGAACGCCGACCTGCTGATCGCGCAGGCGAAGGAGTTCAACCCCAACGCGGTGGTGATCGACGATGAAAGCCGTTATGCCGAAGTGCGCGATGCCTTGTTCCCGCTCGGCGTGAAAGTCTTCGCAGGTACAGCGGCCATTGAGCAGGCGGTGCAGATGGAGACCATCGACACGGTGCTCACCGCCATGGTGGGCTACGCGGGCATGCGCCCCACATTGGCCGCGATCGATGCCGGAAAAGCAATCGCCTTGGCCAACAAAGAAACCCTTGTGATTGCCGGTGAATTGGTGACGAAGCGCGCACAAGCGAAGGCCGTGAACATCTATCCAGTGGACAGTGAGCACAGTGCCATTTTCCAGTGTTTGGCCGGTGAATGGGAGAACCCGATCGAGAAAATAATTCTCACCGCCAGCGGTGGTCCGTTCCGTGGAAAGACCAGATCCGAACTCGCCGCAGTAACGAAAGCACAGGCGTTGAAGCATCCCAACTGGGACATGGGTGCGAAGATCACGATCGACAGCGCCAGCTTGATGAACAAGGGCTTGGAGGCGATCGAGGCCAAGTGGCTGTTCAACCTAAAGCCGGAGCAGGTGGAGATCATTGTTCATCCGCAAAGCATCATCCACAGCTTGGTGCAATTCCGCGATGGCAGCATGAAAGCGCAGCTCGGCTTGCCCGACATGAAATTGCCGATCCAATATGCCTTGGCTTATCCGGAGCGCCTCGCCACCACATGGCCGCGTTTCGATTTCACGCAGTACCCGAGCTTCACTTTTGAGCAACCGGACTTTGAGGTTTTCCCGAATTTGGGCCTTGCGCTGGAAGCCATGAAACGCGGCGGCAACGCACCTTGTGTGCTGAACGCGGCGAACGAAATAGCGGTTGAAGCGTTCCTGCAAGACCGCATCGGATTTTTGGAAATGAGCGACATGATCGCCGATCGGCTTGCAAAGGCGACCTTTGTTGCTTCACCCACGCTTGAAGAACTCGAAGCCAGCGATGCGGAAACGCGACGCGCAGCCCACGAGACACTGAATTCCCCGCAATGGAGATCCTGATCTACGCCGGACAATTGATCCTTGGCCTATCCATTTTGGTGGCCCTGCACGAATTCGGCCACTTCCTGCCCGCTAAGCTTTTTGGCATGCGGGTTGAAAAATTCTTCCTCTTTTTCGACGCACCCTACGCCTTGGTCAAAAAGAAGATCGGCGACACCGTTTACGGCATCGGCAGCTTGCCTTTTGGTGGCTATGTGAAGATCTCCGGCATGGTGGACGAGAGCATGGACGCTGAGCAAAAAGAGCGCATGCAGAAGCCGCCCGAGCCGTGGGAGTTCCGCGCCAAACCCGTATGGCAGCGCCTCATCGTAATGGTGGGCGGCGTAACGGTGAACCTGCTGTTGGGCTTCGCGATCTACGCGATGGTGCTGTTCGTGTGGGGTCGCGAATACCTGCCGTTGCAGAACCTCACATACGGTGTAACACCCAGCGAGCTGATGAAGAGCGAAGGCTTCCAGGACGGCGACAAGATCGTTGGCGTGGAAGGCCGGAATCCTAAAACGTTGGAGGATATTTCCTTGGCCATTTTGATCGACGGCGCACACGAGGTTACCGTGGAACGCGAGGACAGCACAGGGAAATCGCAGGAGAAGAAGATCATGCTCAGCGCCAACATCCAGGAACAGATCTTGGAGAGCAATGACAAAACAATGTTCAGTCCGCGCTTTCCATTTTTCGTGGACTCGGTGATGGCGGGCAACAATGCCGACAAGGCCGGGAGTTTTCGCAAGGGCGACCGCATCGTTGAGGTGAACGGCACGCCCACGCGTTATTTCCAAGACTTCGTCACAGCGGTGAAGGGTCGCAAAGACCAACACGTGGAGGTGACAATTTTGCGCGAAGGCCACGAAGTGCGCATCCCGGTGGAGGTAAGCGCTGACGGCATCGTGGGTCTTCAGCCCCGCTCACCGGCAGAATACTTCACTTTCGCCACGGAGAAGTACACGTTGCTCGGCAGCATCCCCGCGGGCATCCGCCACGGCTGGCAGCGGCTCAAGGACAACGTCTCATCCTTCAAGCTTTTAGGAAGCAAGGCGGGAATGAAGCAGATGGGCGGCCTCATCGCCATGAGCAAAGCCTACGGCCCGCGCTGGGTTTGGCAACGTTTCTGGGAAATGACGGCGTTCCTCTCATTGGCCTTGGCGGTGCTGAACATTTTGCCGATCCCCGCACTGGACGGTGGCCACGTGATGTTCCTGCTCTATGAAGCCATCGCACGCAAACCGGCCAATCCCAAGGTGCTGGAGTACGCGCAGATGGCCGGCATGGTGTTCCTGCTCACAGTGATCATCGCGGTGAACGGGCACGATATAGTGAAGCTGTTTACGGGGAGCCTTTGAGGGTTGTGAAGGCGGAGACGCCGAGACGCTGAGAAAACCAAGGTTGTTTCGCCGCTGCGCAGGGCGACGGAAGAAGTGGGGCTTGGATGCATCTCTGTGTCCAAGCCCATACAAAACGAGGCCATCCTTCCGGACAGCCCCGTTCATTTTTTAATAAAGGCAATTACTGCTTCACCACCTTTTGGAAGGTGACCTGCTTGCCGCTTTGCATGCGTACGAAGTAGACACCCGCAGCATAACCGCTCATGTCCAGTTCTTGGCGTGCGTTGTTGGCCGCTTCCATGGCCATCAGTTTTTCACCGGTACTGCTCAAAAGCGCGATTCTCTGAAGGCTTTGTCTTCCTTTGCCCGGCCCAATGTAATTTTAAGAACATGGACACGAACAAAAAGGCTCCGCTTAGGCCTGCATTCCGTGCGCCCGATGGCACTTCCTTCGAAGTGACGGCGGAAGGTTCGCTTTCTCTACTTGCTTTGGGCTATCGCGGCTTAATGGCCTGGCGCGCCAAGCGTATTGAGGTGGCGGATCTGAAAGGAAAAGCACCCAAAAAGCAATGAAGCGCAAAGTGCTGGTGATCGGCTGGGATGCAGCTGATTGGAAAGCCATCGACCCGTTGATGGACCAAGGCCTGATGCCCAATTTGGAGCGCTTGGTGAACAGCGGCGTGCGGGGGCGCATGGCCACCTTGGACCCACCGCTTTCTCCCATGCTGTGGACGAGTATTGCCACGGGAAAACGGCCTTACAAGCACGGCATCCTCGGCTTTACGGAGCTGGCGCCGGACGGCAAAACGGTGCGGCCCGTCACCAATGCGCACCGCAAGGTGAAGGCCATCTGGAACATCCTGACCCAGGAGGGTGCCAAGACGCACGTGCTGGGCTGGTGGCCCAGCCATCCGGCGGAGCCGATCAACGGCATTATGGTGAGCAACTTCTACCAGCGCGCCAGCCGGCCCATGAGCGAGCCATGGCCCATGATGCCCGGCACCGTGCATCCACCGGAGCTTCGCGAGCACTTCGCCAAGCTTCGGATCCATCCGGCGGAACTCACGGCGGCGCACATCGCGCCATTTGTGCCGGACTTCGCCAAGGTGAATCAGGACAAGGAAAAAGCACTGGAGAACTTGGCCCGCATCCTTGCTGACTGCTCCACTGTGCAGGCCGCCGCAACATGGGTGCTGGAGGAGCAACCTTGGGATTTGATGTGCGTGTATTTCGATGCCATTGACCACTTCGCGCACGGCTTCATGAAATTCAATCCGCCGCGCAGGCCGCACATTCCGGAGCGGGAATACGAGCTGTTCAAGGGCGTGATGACAGCGGGCTACCGCTACCACGACCTGATGCTGGGTCGCCTACTGGAATTGGCCGGAGAAGATGCCACGGTGATGCTGATCTCCGACCACGGCTTCCACCCGGATCATTTGCGCCCACTTGCCCTGCCGAAGGAACCCGCTGGTCCGGCGCGCGAGCACAGCCCGTTCGGCATTTTCTGCTTGAAGGGGCCGGGCATCAAAAAGGATGCGCTGATACACGGCGCGGGGTTGCTGGACGTAACCCCAACGCTCCTCGCACTTTTCGGTCTGCCTGTTGCGCGCGACATGGACGGCAAGCCGCTAATGGATGTTTTCGAGGAGCTGCCTGTTCCGAAGGTGATCGACTCGTGGGAAAACGTGGAGGGCGAATGCGGCATGCACCCGCGCAACGCCGCTGCGGAAGCGTTCTCCGAGATGGACCGCGAGGCCTTGCAGCAATTGGTGGAGCTGGGCTACATTGATGATCCCGGTCCGGAGCCGGAAAAGGCGAGCATCAAGACCGTCCGTGAAAACCGCTACTATTTGGCCAAGGCATACTTGGACGGAGGAAAGCGTGAAGAGGGCATCGCAGAGTTACGCGAACTTTTCAAGGAAGCCCCGGACCAAGCCCGTTATGGCAGGGAACTGGTGGGCGCGTTGTTGCGTTCTGCACAGCTGGCGGAAGCGCGCACTGCATACGACCACTTGCTGGTGGAATGCGAAAAGGAGCACGAACGTTTACGCGCTGAAGAATTGGCGAAAGAAGATGGAAAGGACAAGGGTACTTTTACCGTTGCTCCGGGCCTCCGCGTACTTGGCAGTTCCGTTTTGATGGCGGAAGGCCGTCACCAAGAGGCGTTGGCTGTGATCGAACAATTGGTTTTGTTGCCGCGCTTCGCCGATCCTTTGCAGGCGCAGCTCGCCCGCACGTTGGGGGCCATGGGCCGCTGGCCGCGCGCGCTCGATGCATACCGCAACGCCCTGCGCCACGACCCGCAAGACGTGCATGCGCACCACGGTGCCGGTGTGGCCGCCATGCGCACCGGCGACCTCGGGGTGGCAACGGAGCACCTGCACGATGCGCTCGCTTTACGCTTCGATCTGCCCTATGTCCACTACCACCTCGGCGAGTGCTATTTCCAGTTGAAGGAATACGAAAGGGCCTTGCAGGCGTTCACCGTATGCCTGCGCATCGAACCGGGCATTGAGCGCGCCCGACGCAAGGTTGCGGAGATCCAACAGTTGCTCGGTCTGCCGGAAACGGAAGGCACCGGAATTCCGCAAACACCTACGATACCGGAAGAGGAGATCATCACCGTGGTCTCGGGCCTGCCACGCTCGGGCACTTCCATGATGATGCAGGCCTTGGTGGCGGGAGGTGCCGTGCCGTTCACCGACGATCAGCGCCCCGCCGATGCCAGCAACCCCAACGGCTATTTCGAGCACGCCGCAGTGAAGGGCATGGCCAAGGACGCCCGCTTTTTGGCGCTGGCGCGTGGGAAGACGATAAAGGTCGTGGCCCCGCTCCTGCCCTTTCTGCCGCCGCGTTTCCGGTACCGCATCGTCTTTATGGAACGGGACATGCACGAGGTGCTCGGCTCGCAGGACACCATGCTGGGCCGCAAGAGTTCCCGTGGACCGAAGAACGCTTTCCGTGTGGGCTTGCACGATGCTTATACCAAGCAGCTCGCCGCCATGGACCGTTGGGAAAAAGCGAACCCGAACGCGGAGGTGGTCCGTGTCTCCTATGCAAACGTAATTGCGGACCCTGCCGACGAAATGGCGCGTGTGCAAGTAGCCTTGGGCGGAAAGCTGGACGTAGCGGCCATGGCCCGGGCGGTGGAGCCTGCGCTGTATCGGACGAAGGCATAACCCACAATGCAGGCCGCCTTATCTTTGGGGAAGCCAAAGCAACTCCCATGGACCTGAAAAAAACGCCGCACGGAAAACTGGCGACCGCCTTGGGCTACTCTGGCATGGCAGCGGCGTTCCTGCTGCATCATGATGCTGCGGCACAGGTCACCTACACCGATCTGGACCCGGACGTGGTCTTGCACAACGAGACCTTGGACATTGATCTGGACGGCGATGGCACTACAGATGTATCCATCGCGGAAGCCTCGTATTCCTCCAGTTTCAGCGCGGAGGTTCGGCTGCCCGCAGGCAACTCCGTGCGTGTCTTGGCCACATTCAGCGGCTTCTTGTCCCCAAAGGTCTTGGATGCCGGAGAAGCCATCGGACCGTTCAACGCGGACTTCCAGGCGGATGATGGAAACGGATTGATCTTGGCACAACACTTCAGTACCAACATTGGAAACTGGCTTGGCAACGAGGGCTATTTGGGCTGTCGCTTCATAGCTGGTGATGGTTTGGCGCATTACGGCTGGGTGGAGTTAGCGGTTTCCAGTGATGCGGATTCCATTTGGGTGAAATCCTATGGCTACGAGCAGATTCCCGGAACGGAGATACTTGCCGGTGAAGGCAGCCCTGCAGGTATCCATGAATTATCGCCCGTAGGCAGCCTTGAGCTTTCGCCCAATCCTGCTCAAAACGAGATCACTTTCGAACTTCCCCGCAGCGGGAACGAACCCGTTCGCGTAACACTTCTGGACCCCTTGGGCCAAGTGGTCCGCAGCGTTTTCCCGTTACCGGGTGATCGGGTCCGGATCGATCTTGGCGCTTTGCCGGCAGGGGTTTACTTCGTGCGGGCCGTGAGCGACAAACGCACGTACTTCGGCAAACTGACCAAGCAGTGATCGCGTTCTTCATTCCCCATCATCTTCTTTTGTTCTTTCCATGATCGACCTCGCTTTTGAAAAACAATGGCGCGACCTGCTCAAGCGCATGGATGCTCGCTTTGGCATGCCCATGGACCTCAATGGGCTCATCTTCCTCATCGGTGTGCAAGAGCTGGGGCAACATGCCCGCGTATTCAAGAAAGACGAAAAGGTGAACCTGATGCACGTCGGTATTTCGGTGCTGCTGCTACCCTACGGCTATTACAAGGAATTGGGCCGCGATGCCGACGGCTGGCCGCACTTCGAGCGTGTCCGCGACCTGCCGCAATTGAATGCTGAGGAACAAGAACGGCTAATGAAGGAAGCGGCGTTGGCCTACTTCGAACCGGAGGTGAAAGAGAAAGCGGGTTAGGTTTTCTACCGCAATTGGCGGCATTCCTCCGCGTCCTCTGCGGTTAAACCTCCTCTGCGTCGAATACTCAGATCGGCTCCACCACTACCAACTCTTCGTTGGCCACTTCTTCCTCAATGCGGATGATGCCGTCGCCGGCCAATGAATCCTTTTCCGCATGGATGTCCAGCACGGCAAACCCGGCTTGACCGCGCTTGTAGAAATCTGAATAATCGAACAGCACTTGGCCGGAACCATCGGTAACACCTTCCTTGGTGAGGCGGGAGAAATCGGGCATCAGCGGGTCTACCGGATTGGCGTACAACTTCACGCTCGCACCGATCACTGGGTCACCGGCTTCGTCGTGAATGGTGATCAATGCAGTGGTGTCTTTCACCTTGTTGCACGCCCCGAAACCGAAGGCAAGTGCCAATGCGAAAGCGGGAAGAAAGACGTTCTTAGCGGCCATGGGGCGTTGCTCTTGGTTACTTTTGGCCACCCGTTCCGAAAGCCGGAGCGGACAGGTGAAGAAGCCAAAAATAAGGAAAACAGGCATGCGCGGGCAATTGGTTCCCCTAAAAAGCTGGATCATAGCGACGGTCGTGGCCTTGCCCGTGGCTCTTGCCGGGCAGGAAAAAGTGGCTGACAAGGTGGCGCTGGTGGAAATCAACACCACCGCGGGGCGCATGGTGGTGGAGCTCTACAATGAAACGCCGATACACCGCGACAACTTCCTGAAACTGGTACGCGAAGTCTATTACGACAGTACGCTGTTCCACAAGGCCATCCCCGGTTTCATGATCCAAGGCGGCGACCCGGAAAGCCGAAAGGCCGGTCCGAACACGGTGTTGGGCAACGAGGGTCCGGGTTACACCTTGGCCGCTGAGATCAAGCCGGGACTCATCCACCGCAAGGG